>Ga0074046_10005109_pt1 | contig 10531 bp, 8 predicted proteins | sample BogForMeECP23OM3_FD_94441 | JGI IMG/M metagenome (GOLD analysis project Ga0074046, IMG submission 94441) | Bog forest soil microbial communities from Calvert Island, British Columbia, Canada - Bog Forest MetaG ECP23OM3 | ecosystem: Environmental > Terrestrial > Soil > Wetlands ...
CTCCACGTTGCCCACCAAGTCGCCATTGCGAAAGACCTGCGGCAAGTCCTCGTCGCCGATTCCCAGAGCCAGGATGGAGCGGTCCCCGTCCATCTTGGGTGTGATGGTGGGGTCGATGGTGTACTCGGCCCCCAGTTCCTTAGCCAGCGCCTTGACGCCCGCGTAGTCGTTCAGGTTGGAGCGCATGAGCACGTTGGCGATGATCATTTTCATCCCGCGCTCACGGAGCAAACGCATTCCGGCAATGGAGCGCTTCAGCGAGCCGGGCAGCCTGGTAATGGCGTCGTGGACCTCCGGCCGGTGCGAGTAGATGCTGACTTGCGCCGCCTGCACTCCCAACTCGCGCAGGCGGTCCGCCTCTTTCTCGCGGATCATGAAGGCATTGGTTTTGACCTTGACCGAGAAGAACAGGGAGCGGGCGTATTCCAGGATGCGGAAGAAGTCCATGCGCATCAGCACTTCGCCGCCGCTCAAGCAGAGGAAGAAAACGCCGGCCTCGGCCAGTTGGTCGAGTACGTCCATGATCTCCTCGGCGGTCATCTCACCGTGATTGTCGTGGTCCAGGTAGCAGTGCACGCAGCGCTCGTTGCAGCGATACGTCACATCGAGCTGGACGCTCAGAGGCACACCAGCCTTGAGCGCCCGTTCGTTCATCTCCTCCATCAGTGTGGCCATAAAATCCGCGCTGCAATAATCAAGAATCAAGAAGCAAGAAGCAAGGAGCAAGAAGCAAGAAGCAACAAGCAAGAAGGAAGAATCAAATGGAAGCCGCGATGGCTCGCGAGTAACCTTTCAGCAGGCGTCCGACCTCGTTCAGCAGCTCCATCAGCTCTCCCGTGCTTCCGTAGCCTAGATCCTGTGACAAGAATAGGTAGTAACGGCTCTCCTCAAGGGAGCCTTCCGCAATATTCATGAACCGTGCCTTGTCCGCCTTGCCGTGTTTCGCAAACCCCTCTGCGATGTTGGCGGCAATGGAGATAGCGGCCCTCCTCATTTGGCTCGTCAACCCGTAAATCTCGCGGCCCGGGAAGCGTGCGGTCGCTTTGTAGACTGCCAGGACGAAGGCATGGGCCCTCTGCCACACCAGTAAATCTCGAAATGTCTTGGCTGGTTGCCGGTCGAGCATTGTTCTTCCTTGCTTCCTTCCTAGGATCAAGAAGCAAGAAGCAAGAATCAAGAAGCAAGAATCAAGAAGCAAGAAGCAAGAAGCAAGAATCAAGAAGCAAGAAGCAAGAAGCAAGAAGCAAGAAGCAAGAAGCAAGAATCAAGAAGCAACAACCAGACGGAAGCCGCGATGGGTCGCGAATAAACTGTCTTCCTTCTTGCGTCTTTCTTCTTACTTCTCTTTTCTTAAGTCTCGCTTCTTGCTTCTGTCTTCGTGTTTCTTCTTTGCTCCTTCCTTCTTCCTTCTTGCTTCTTTCTTCTTGCTCCTCTGGTTTCTTGTTCTTCCTTCCTGCTTCTTCCTTCTTGCTTCTTTCTTCTTGCTCCTCTGGTTTCTTGTTCTTCCTTCCTGCTTCTTGCTTCTTACTTCTTGCTTCCTGCTTCCTGCTTCCTGCTTCTCTGCTTTTTTGTTCTTCCTTCCTGCTTCTTGATTCTTACTTCTTGCTTCTTTCTTCTTGCTCCTTGCTTCTTGATTCTCCGAGTGGCCTGTCTGAAACTACCAGAATTCCGTGCTCAGCCAGCTCCCGGACAAAGGCTTCCGCGTCTTTGAGGGCCTCAGTCGGCTCCACGTCAAATTCAGGGCAAATCTTTTGCGCCACGATGTCCTCGAGCGAGGTTGCGCCGTCCGCCGCCTGCCAGATAATCGTACCCAACTCGTTCAGGCTGAAAAGGGTGGAATCGCGGGCGGACATGATCATCATTTCGCCGTCCAGCACGCGCGCCGCGATCTCTTTGCTGTGGGCCAAGTAAAGAGGACTCATCCAATCATCTCCCTTGCCGTGCAAACTGGAAAATCGAAATTCGAAATTCGAAACTGGAAAATGGAAACTAGCCACTAGCCACCAACCACTAGCCACCAACCACTAGCCACTAACCACTAGCCACTTTGACTACCTCGCCCCTGGCCACCAGCATCGAACCCTGACTCTTGCTCCTCGGAGTTCTTCCTCCTTGCTCCTCGCTTCTTGCTTCTTACTTCTTGCTTCTTGCTTCTTGCTTCTTTCTTCTTGCTCCTCACTTCTTGCTTCTTTCTTCTTGCTCCTCACTTCTTGCTTCTTCCTTCTTGCTTCTTACTTCTTGCTCCTCACTTCTTGCTCCTCACTTCTTACTTCTTACTTCTTACTTCTTGCTTCTTGCTCCTTGCTCCTTGCTTCTCAGCTACGCAATCAACTCCCACACCCGCGCGTCCGGAGTGAACACCAGGCGGCGGACCGGAACGCGCCTCACAAAATCGCACACGGTCTGGAAAATCATCCCTACCAGCTCCTCGTCCTGGGCGAAGAAGAGGATGTTCTGGAGCAGCTCCCGCGCCGCTTCGGCATTGCTCATGGGCTCGATCCGGTTTTCCGGGCCTTGGGCAAGAAGGTAAAGCGCGGCCAGGGGCGCGCGCAGGTTTTCGCCCAGCCGCGCCAACTCGCCCGCAAACGGCGTGCCGAACGCCTCATAGGATTGTCGATCGTCGATTGCCGATTGTTGATTGAGGGCAGACGATTTTGGATTTCGGATTTTGGGTTTCGGATCGAGCGCAGCCGATTTTGGATTTTGTATGTCGAATTCTCGATCCTCGCTTCTTCCTTCTTGCTTCTTGCTTCTTGCTTCTTGCTTCCTGCTTCTTGCTTCCCTCCTCACATACGAAATCTCATCCGTAAGCAGCACGACATCCGGCGGCGCCAGGCGCGAGATGGTAGTCTTTCCCGCTCCCGAGACTCCGCAGAACAAGAAGGCGCGACCGTTTCGAACGGCGCTGGCGGCGTGCACCAGGAATCCGCCCTGGCGGGCCAGGATGAGCGAGTGCAGAATGCGCAGCACACCATCGATCGCATAAGGATTCGCGCTCTGCCGCACCCAGCCCCGGCGGCATTGCGGATCCCATTCCGCGCGGAAGTCGCCCCTCTCCATCACCCATCGGCTGGCCTCCCGGCGCACGCTCACATCCTCGGCGTCGCACACTCTGCCGGGCGGAATCAGCTCGATCTCGAGCTCCATCACGGCAGCCGGCGCGTCCGCAGTTACGAACTTGCCGTAGCGGTCCTCGAGCAGGTGCGCGAATTTGGGGTTGTCCGTGCGGACAAGGATCGGCATCGCTCCGATGTTAATGGTAACGTCGTGAATGGAAGTCATTGTGGGCGTCGGCATGTGCATGCAAGGGGATTGGGTGGGGACTAGGTGCTGGGGACTGGGGGCTAGGGAAAATCCCCAGAAGCCAGCCCGTTAGTGCTGTGAATATCCGGTTGTGAAGCACCCTCTGCCCTTACAGAGGGAAGGAGGAATCTCTCGTTCTATTTCCCAAATCCCCAACCCCTAATCCCTAATCCCGAATCTCTAATCCCGAACCTCGAATCCCCAGCCCCCAGCCCCCAGCACCCAGGCCCTAAGTCGCAGCAGCAGCCGAGTGGCAAGACCGGACCGGCAGAGAATCCAGGAGGCAAAGCGGCTGGCGAGCGACTGATGCGGGGTGAGCCGGCCAGAGCCGCGCTCGATGGCCGTAACCCGGCCCAACAACTCTTGGCTCGAAACGGGCGCGTCGTTGCCTTCCACGCTGTCGCCGCGGGTCACCCACTGAATTCTGTCCTGGCAGAGGGTTCGTTCCACTACGCGGTGGGCCACCAGGCGCCCCTGGCGTCCAAACAAGACGATGTCGCCCGGAAGCGCTTCCACGGCCTCGTGGCTGCGCACGGAAAGGATATCACCCGGCCAGACGGCGGGCAGCATGCTGGCGCCGGTGGCGCGCAGGCGCAGTCTCCCCGAGGAGCGGAGCACCTCCGCCGCCAACTCACATCCCAGCGCTTCCCGGGCTGTGCTACCGCAAGCTGTGAGCGCTTTGGTCATGAGTGCCTTCTGTTGTAGTGGCACGCTCCTTGCGTGGTCTGCACCTTGCCGCAGCTCAGCGCCCTGGTTTCAAAGACCTGCTCGTGGCGCACCGCCGGCTTGTGATAAGGCCGCTTCGGCCGGGCTCTCGCTCCGCACGCGCCGGCCGGCCCTTTGGTCTTTTCTGATTCGCTCATCTCGACCCCTCTAATCTATGCCTGTCTTCTCCGTGAAATTGCCGAACCTAAGCTCGACGCCTGAAGCTGCCGCTGGCCCGTTATGGCGCCGATTGCTACCTTCTGGTTGGCTCATGGCGACCTCCCGGCAATCCCGGCGGTGTTCGCTTCAGCGCGGGGCGACTCCTCCCGCGAGTCTCGGTAGAGTTGTGGCCTGCCGTGGCAGACACCCGCTCGCGGAGAAAGGCCGGCTCTTCGCCGACCGCTTTGCGCGCCTGGCTTGGTCGTTGATATTCATGTTATTGCAGGCTCGCTTGCGACGCCTGCACGGCGCAGCCGTCTGATGTGCCGTATCCCGTACTATTAGTTCCGTTATTTCCAGCGCAGGCCTGGTTGGCTAACGGTGAGAAGTAGACTTGGGAGGCCCCTGCTAGAGTACTGGATCCTACCGTGTTATCGATGACGGTCCCGCTGGTGCCGCTAGTCGCCGCGAGGGTGCTAGCGGTAGCCTTGCTGGTGCCGAAGCCGCTTGCGCTCGTCACGTCAAACGACATAATGCAGCCGGTAGTGGCTGAACAGGATATGGGGGAAGCGGTCACGCTGGTGGCCGTCACGCTCAAGAAAATCCAGTCTTTGGCTCCGCCGCTCGCGTTGGGGTTGTAGATCTCGGTCACGGGAGAGCAGTTTGCAGTACCAGTGGCCAGCGCTGGGCCGATTACAGGCGTGCCGAGCACATTGGCCGTGATCGGCACCTGGTAGAGCGTCGGGATCTGGGTGCCACTGGCACGTCCACAGACATAAAGATTGCCCGTTGGGCTGGTGGCGGTGCTGGTGAGGTAGATGTTATCGAAGGCGCCGCTGTACGTGATGTCGGTGGCAGTGGTATCGCCCTGGCCCAATGTCTGCTTCGTGCCGCTGGCGCCGGTGGCAAAGGCTACTGGAAACTGGACAACGGCGGCGTTGGGGGTACCGCCATCGTCATTCAGGAAGCCATACACCATCCCGGCGGAGGAGTCGACGAGAGGGGCATCGACGAAGCCAGGATTAGCACTGCTGGAGTCAAAACGAACACTCGGGACAACATTGCTATAGCCGCCTCCCGCTGGGATGTGGTACAATCTGCGGGACTGATCTCCCGAGGCCCCGCCCACAAAAACGCTTCCCGACGTCGGGTCATAAACGGGACTGGTCAGGGTTTCGGCCGGGCTCGGAGCGGGCGGGGGGACAGTCGTGCTCGAAGTCATATACTGCGGCCAGCCAGAGCTAGCGCCCCCGCCGGTGATCTCCGCGGGCGTTCCCGAATTGAAAATGTACTGGAATTTGTGCAAGGTGCTACTGTTGTCCCCTACATAGATGACGTCATTGTTGTAGTCGTAAAACGGCGACGAGTTGGTGTCGTTGGCGGTGGTAGCGAATGCGATGGCGGTCATGCAGGGCGCGGTGCAACCACGGTAATTGGCGGCGGCAACAACTTGAGGTGAAGCTGTCATCTGCACGAGGGAGCTGTTCTTACTCCACTTGAGGAGCACCAAGTACGCAGCGCTGCTGACAGTCTGCATGAATGCCACCTGCGTGCCGTCCAAGGAGACCACAGGAGAGGTCACGATCGTGCCGCCGTTGGTGTTGTATTGCCAATACACAAGGGGGTGCAACCCGGAACAGCCCGAATAAAGATTGTCGTAAGCGATGATGCTGGCCTGCGTCGTCGACCCCGCGAGACCCGTGGGGTAGACAGCGAAATCAGGGGTAGTGTTGGAGTCGCAAAATGCGGCCGTGTCACTGAACGAGAACTTCGCCGGGAACATACCCGCGGCGACCTTGGCGCCACTGCCCATGCTCATGCTCCAGTCCCGCTTAAGAGTCTGTTTCGGGGTTGGGGGCGGGTGCCTCCAGATGGGCGCCCGATCCCCGATTGGCGCGCCCAATCGGTCTGCTAGCGGGGCGAAATCCCCCGCTGGTGCCAGCGCTCGCTGCGCAGCGTTCCGCTTCATCACCTGCATAACGTAGCGCGGGTCGTTGACGGTCCGATACCAGTGCTCGACCCGGCCTTGCGCCAGTGCATCGGCGGCCGTGCCGGGGCTAGAAAAGACCAAATGGTGGTGAGTCCAGTCATCCACCAGCCCCATTCTGCCCCCCAGGGCTGGTTTCCCGGAAATCAGAGCGGTCAGGCCAGCGAGCAAGCCAACGGCCAGCGCGAATATCCCTATGGCGATGGTCGGCTTGGAAAACCTCCAGCGATTGCGGCTCATGGCTTTCTCCTCCTCTTACAGCTATTGCCTCGGCATCGTGCTCTAGATTTTATACTCGTGGTCAGTTTGCCACGGGTAAATTTCGCTCCACTTGCGTATCGTAACGGGCTCGCGCCCGGCACTCCAGACCGTTGCGGCACAGCGCCCGCAGCGGCAGGATGAGAACCTCAAGGCGGCCGGTGAGGACATTTCGCCCCATCCAAATAGATGGCACGAGTCCATACGCACACACATTAAAGCGCTCTAGTTTGAGGCTGTCAAGGTACACAAGTACCAGTCGTAGCTATTTCGAAGGCGCTACTGCCAGCCGTTAACTATCAGCTCTCAGCCAACAGTTACAAGACTGAGGCGTTGCCGCCGATCGCTAGCAGGCTGCGGAAAAACTCGTTTGGGGTGTCATTCCGAGGAGTCCGCCATTCTTATTGGCGGACGACGAGGAATCTCGCATTGCCTTGAAAACACTCAGAGCGAGATTCCTCCCCCGCGCCTGCGGGATCGGAATGACAGCTTGCAAGGGTCTTCCCGCAGCCTGTTAGGGGCCGAGGGTTTCACTCCTGACTTCAGATTCCAGACAGACACCTCCAGTCAAGCGCTTTAGCGCCAGCTTGTCAAGTGCCGGTGGTTATATTAACTAACCATGTATGCTACGAGGGTATCCCCCGCGGCGGGTCAGCTCTCAACTCGCAGTTATGACATAGGGGTGTTCTTGCTGATCGCTAAATGCTCAGGCTGGAATTGTTGATTGGCGATTGCTGACGGACATTGGAACGAGCTGCCACAACACTTTTTCAATCGCCAATCGGCAATCGCCAAGGGCAATCAACTCAGGCGCAGCAGTACCCTGGTGCAGAATTCTGAGCGGCGCAGGATCCAGGAAGCGATGCGCCCCCAGAAAGTCGGACGCGGGATGATGCGGCGATGGCCGCGTTGGATGGAAGTAATGCGGCCCAGGAGTTCGTGGGAGGAAACCTGCGGATCGTGATGGTCGAGCGTATCCCCCCGGGTGATCCAATAGGGGACGCCCTGGCGGATTGTCCTCTCGACCACTCGGTGAGCGAACAGACGCCCTTGCCGGGCAAACAATATGATATCGCCTGGAAGCGCTTGGGTGGCACTGCCCCTGCACACGGAAAGGACGTCACCCGGCCAAACGGCGGGCAGCATGCTGGCGCCGGTGGCGCGCAGGCGCAGCCTGCCGGAGGAGCGGAGCACCTCCGCCGCCAACTCACATCCCAGCGTTTCCCGGGCTGTGCTACGAGCTGTGACCTCTTTGGTCATGAGTGTCTTCTGTTGTAGTGGCACGCGCCTTGCGTGGTCTGGACCTTGCCACAGCTCAGCGCCCTGGTTTCAAAGACCTGCTCGTGGCGCACCTCAGGTTTCCGGTAGGGCTTTCGCGCCGCCTGCCGCGCCTGCAAAGGACTGGCGCGCCGATCGGTGTCTTCCCGCTGCCTCATGGTGATAACCTCCGATTAAGAAACATATTGCCACGAGAAACAGATCGTCACATTGACCCGGCAGGATGAACCTGCTTCCCAAGATCTGGCGTTCGTGCCCCTCGCCTTTCCCGCAGGGACCGCGGACCCGCGACATGCGCCCCTTGATGTTAGCCCGCTTTTCTCGCCGGGCTAAACCATTTTCCTCAACGCGCCGGAAGGGCGGGGCCGGAAGGGCGGGGCTTCAGCCCCGCCGAAAAAGCGCGCTTCAATTCTCCCTCCGTCTCGCGCCCCGCGCAGTCCGTCGGCCGACGGACTGAGTGGGGCGCGAGAGGCTTGAATAATCTGGAAGGTTCTCAAACGGCGGGGCTAAAGCCCCGCCCTTCCAAACCCGGGGTGAAAAATCCGCGCTGGTTCTTCCCCGAACCTTCACCGTATAATTTCCCTCTTCTCGTTTCCCCCATCACGCGCAATCTTATCAAATTTCCAAGCTCACACGTACGTTTTATTGCCGTCCCGCTTGAGTCAGCTTGACTCCTTGTAGCGGCGGCTGGCCGTCCCTCCCTCGCTCGCAAGACGATGGGATGAGCCGCGAATTACTGCAACCCGGCCTGCGTTAGCTTGACCGCGCAATAGGTGCTGCTTCCGCACAAGCTGCCTGTCATCAGTGTACCGAAGTAGAGGCTCGAGGCCTGCCCGGAGCTTGAATCGTTGTCCACGATCATGCCGCTCGTTCCGCCGGTTACACTGGTGGTGTTTGTATACGACGCGGCTTGGCTAGCGCTCGTGAGCGGCGCCGTGAAGGTCCACGCCTCTGGGACGCTCGTTCCAAAAAACATGTAATCCTGCGTGGGGCCAATGGCGGTTGCGCTGCTGAGGCCGCAAGTGCCGGCCGCGCTGGTTGTTTGCGGGATGGTGAAGGTAAACTGCGTTGCGCTTACCCACGTAACGGTCTGTTCCCCATTGATGGCATTAACAACAGCGCTGGTGCTGCAGCCGCCGGTGCCGGCAGTCACGCCGGCGATGGTAACCACTTGTCCGGTGACGAACGCGTTGGCCGGCGTCGTGACAGTCACCGTAGTTGGAGTTCCGGAGGCTGTTGTGACCCCACTCGGGGTGTACGACACGTCCTTACTATACAACTCCGTAAGCGGGTAACAGACGAGGTTGGTGGTGGCAGGGCCCCAGGAATTGTCCGAGTACTGGGGGGAGCTGCCCATCACTGAACTGGTGAATTGGAATTGGAACAGGTACAAGCCGCTATTGCTATTGTCGCCGGCGCAGAAAAGGATCTCGCCGTTGTTGGCCGCGGTACTGCTGCTGATTCCTTTTGTGAAGTAATTGTTGTCGGGTGTTCCATTGTAAACAGGATAAAGCGGGGATGTCGATCTGCAAGCGCCGGCGCCACCCTCCGTGACGGACCTGGCACTCGCCATGCTGGAAGTGGTAAAGGAGAACTGAACCATTCGAATACCGGCACCGCTGCCGGTCCCGCTGCAGCCGACAGCGTAGCCCACTTCACCTGTCGAATCCACGATAGGAGCGTCGCGGACGCCGAAGTTCCCGCTGACGCCGACGGTGATCCCTGACCCTGATAAAGCGGTTCCGGTCGAGGTGTAGCCCTTCAACAGACCCGTGCTGTCTCCGATGAAAATGTCGCCGCTATTAGCCGCATCAACCACCGGGCCCGTGAGACTCGCCCCGGAAGTTACCGTGAGCGGCCAGGGCGACGCATTATGCGCCGGCGTCCCCAGGAACACCCCGCTGATGGAGTACAGGTAGCCGCCGTTGTCGCCGACATAGACGGTATCGTGCCAGTAGTCAACGAACGGAGACGAATATGAATCTATTCCCGTGGTCGCGTTGGCGACCAAACCCAAGGGAAGCATGAAGTCCGTCGCGGCGCTATTAGTGGTGCTGCCGGGGATCACAGGGGCGGTTGCGCAGGTCGGCGTGGCGGTCCCGGCGTTGGAGGTGGCGCAGGCGCTTCCGTACTCGTTGGAACCGCTGGCGAACGTCAGCACGTGCAGGATCGCGCCAATGGTCGGTGAGGACGTGTCGTTCTCGACGTAAGCGATCTTTGTGCCGCCCTGCGAGATGATGGGCGAGGTGGCAACCGGTCCGACGCCGGAAGCATAGGAAAAGATGAATGTCGGATAGCTCGTAGCCGTGCCGCAGAGGGGCGTCCCGGTCCCACTGTAGAGGTTATTGAGCGCTACGATGTTGGCCTGCTGAGAGCTGCCGTTTGTCCCGGCCACAACGGTTCCCCAGCTTAAATTGGCTACTCCGGTATCAACTGGCTTGGTCAGCGTCACCCCCGTCCCCGGGGTGAGTGCGTAAACTGTGACCGTGCCACTCGACGCAACTGCTACTACCTCATCAAGTGCGGTACCACTTAGATTGCGATTGATCGCAGCCGCCAGGTTGGTCGCATCGGTGGTCGCGTTCGCGCTACTGCCGGTGGTGGACACCACGAAGTTTGTTCCTGAGTTTTGCCCACTGGTGATGGCGGTCAGGGTCAGCGTAACCGCGCTTTTACCGCTCGGCGTTATCGTGATAGGTACACTGCCCGCGCTGGACGCGCTCGAGCTGAACGTGCCAACAACGTAAGCCCGCGCATTCCCGGTCGAATGGTTGACGGGGAACACCGCAAAATCGCTGGTGCAGCTAGGCCCCGCGTTCACGTCGAATGTAAACTTGGCAG
>Ga0074046_10005110_pt1 | contig 10531 bp, 5 predicted proteins | sample BogForMeECP23OM3_FD_94441 | JGI IMG/M metagenome (GOLD analysis project Ga0074046, IMG submission 94441) | Bog forest soil microbial communities from Calvert Island, British Columbia, Canada - Bog Forest MetaG ECP23OM3 | ecosystem: Environmental > Terrestrial > Soil > Wetlands ...
GATACAGCCAACTTGGCTGCGTTGTAGCCGCACATCCCGTGGACTCCGCCGCCTGGCGGAGTGGATGACGAGCAGAGGTAAAGGTCGCGAGACGAGGTTGCATAGTGCCGTCTTGTGGGACGAAACAAGAACTGCCGCAGATTAACTGCGCCACCCCCGACATCTCCGCCCACCAGATTCGCGTCCATGCCTTCCAGCGCAGCCGGATTGAAAACGCGCCGCGCCAGAACGCAGTCGAGAAAGCCTGGCGCGAAGCGCTCAATCTGGGATTCCAGGCGTGGCAGCATGTCGAACTCCGAGCCATTCGGGAGGTGGCAATAGGCCCAAGCCACGTGGCGGTCCTGGGGAGCACGCGTGGGATCGAACAATGTGGGCTGGGACAGAAGGACGAATGGACGTTCCGCATGATGTCCGTGCCGCATCGCTTCTTCTGAGGCCGCGATTTCTTCGATCGTCCCGCCGATGTGGACCGTTGCGGCCCGCAAACACTCGCGAGCTTTCCACGGGATCGGCGCTGACAAAGCGTAATCCACTTTGAACACGCCGGGGCCGTAGCGATAGTGCTGTAGTTTCCGGCTATACGCAGACGACAATCGGTCACCTGCAATCCGGAGCAACTGGCGCGGCGTAACGTCGCACAAAATCAGGTCGTATTTCCCCAACGACGAGAGGTTGTCGACGCGCATCGACGTGTGCACAGTACCGCCCAAGCTGGTGAGGTACCCGCAAAGCGCATCGGTAATCGACCCTGCGCCTCCTCGCGGGATTGGCCACCCGACTGCGTGAGCGGCCACGCCGAGCACCAAACCGAACGAAGCGCTCAATGGCTCATCGAGGGAGAGAACGGAGTGCGCGGCCAGTCCGGCAAAGAGCGCCTTAGTTCGTGGATTCTTAAACCAGTGCTGCGAGAGCGCGATGGCAGACGAAAATCCCAGCGCTCCGAGACGCCCCATCAAGAACGGATGGCAGGTCAACAAATGGACAGGCCGCAAAATCTCGGGCGCCAGCTCCTTCCATTGCTCGGCGAACGGCTCCATGAGCCGGCGCCACTGCTTACCGTCTTCGCCAAGCGCAGCTTCGGCAGCAGGGAGATCGCGCTCGAGTGTCACGGCTGTTCCGTCGTCCAGCGGATGGGCCAAGGGCGCGGGGGAATGGATCCACTTCAATCCGTAATCTTGCAAGGGCAGGGACGAGAAGAATGGCGAACCTGCAGCCATGGGGTGTACCGCCGAGCCGAAGTCGTGCAGGAAGTCCGGCAGCGTCAGCGGGAGGGTGCGTGCCGCTCCACCGGGCTGCGGTTCAGCCTCAAACACCTCAACCTGCAATCCGGACTGGGCAAGAACGATGGCCGCGGAGAGACCGTTGGGACCTGCGCCGATGACAGCGGCTCGTCGTTGGGTTGCAGGCATACGAATCAGTTTAGACTGCTGTTGCGGCGGATCCAAAGAACGGGTGCTCCCACGAGCAGTATCGTTCCGCTCATCGTTTAATCATGCGGTGGTAGCGGCTCCGGCAACTGCACCACTCCGGCCTTCCCGTCAGGCAGACGCTCCAACACTGGAGCGTAAAGCCCCATCAGTTGCCGGTTCCACCACATGCCGGTTGCGCGCTTCTCCGCCAGCGTGGTGAACCAGTACTTCCACAGCACCGCGCGGACCTGTTTCGGCGGGGCATCCGGGAACGGATTCCTGGCGAACAACGCAAGAACGTCGGGTGCGCTGTTGAGCAGGCGCTCCTCGGTGCTGGGCACGATGAGGTTGTTGCGCCAGGAACCCAGCGACGCGAACCACAAATTCCACTCAAATCGCGGCTGATACGGCGCGTAGATGCCCGGCGGCTTGCCCGGGTCCTGAGGTTTGTAGCGGAAGGGATAGGCGACCCACGTCTGCCCGTCGTTGGAGCCTTGGAATTCGATCTCGTAACGGCCGCGTGTCATCACCGCGAATAGTCCGTAGCGGTTGGCTATGCGAAAAGGGTCGAGTGCGGCAACGGGCGAGGTCGGCAGCGGCAAGCGCGGAAACATAATCCAGATCATCTGCACGGTCGTTGCGTAGAAAATCCAGATGAGCATCACGCTGGTGAGAGCGAGCTTAAGGGCCCGGAATGGGTGCGGTGAGCGACGCGAACTCGTCGCAGGCGCCTCTGTGATCTGCTCATCCGTGGCCGCCATGCCTTCTGGACGCTGCGTCGGTTGTGGCAGAGGTGCGTCCCGTCCCGGCGAGATGAATCGCTTCCATCGTTGTGGCATGACCCGCAGCAGGAAACGGTCGTCGAGCAGCAGAACTCCCAGCAGCAGAACAAGGTAGTTCAGAAACGTGTAGTTTGCCGTGAGAATGACCGGGACCTGCCACGCTGTCACGATGAAGAAGCACAGGATGCGCCGGCGCCGCGGAAGAAATAGCATGAACACTAATCCAAGCTCCAGCACGAGGGTTGCGCCGGTGGCGAAGGCATGAAACGAGTGCGGCAGGTGCTGCACATACCAGCCGATCCAGGTCGGCAAAGGCCCGTTCTGGTAGTACTCGTCCATGGCGGTGAAGTTGCGCCACTGGGGATCGCCACTGGCGAGCTTGACCACGCCTGATTCGAAGTAGATGCGAAACCACTCCCACTGCAGCAGGAAGAGGCTGGCGCGCGAAGGCGGGCTCATTCGGCCCAAGCCCGGCCAGAATCCCGCGGGAGCGAAAAACAGCGAGATAAATCCTGCCTCCAGCAGCATGCCATCAGATTGATAGCCGGAAAAATCCTGCGCGGCGCTGACAAAGGAAAGAAAGCATACGAAGCAGGCCAACAGCATCCCGCGCGGCCAAACGTTGAAGACCAGCAACAGTGATGCAATCATGCCCACCCAGCAAGTGGCCGTCAGCATGTGCGGACCGGTGGAGATCCATAAAAGCGTGGGCGCAAACCAGAAGCGTCCCGGGCCAAACTGGTGTGCCACCGCTGCAAGGAACTCGTTCGACGGAAGAATTCCCTCGGCGCCGATGAGGCCGCGAACCTGAAACACCAGCGAATAGAAGGCAGAGAAATAGATGAGCCCGAGGGCGCGCAGAAAGATCCAGCGCGGAATCAGGCGGTCGCGGAGGCCGGATTCCGAGTCGAAGAGCCAGCGGATGATGGAGCCAGGGGCCCAGTCCATCGCGGTCGGATTATACCGATGCAAGCGGAGCGGCGTCTCGCGGGCTCACTCTTTTGTCCAGGTCGCGCCGCCGTCAGCCGTGTCCCAGCGCGCGCCTCCTTCGGTGGTAACGACGCCATGCGTCGCATCGCTGAAGCGGATCGCAACAAGTGTGTCCGTCTCGACGTCAGGCGACGAACCTATCGGTTGTTGGCTCCAGTTCTGGCCCCCGTCGCTGGAGTGGAACAGCGCGCCACCGCTACCGCCCGCCCAAACGTTGTCGCCCACCACCGATACGACGTGAAAGGTAATGGGCTGCTCCGCGAGCACTCGGGTCCAATTACCGGAAACACCCCGCTGTTCCAGGTGGCCATCGGGAGTGATGTGCCATTGCAGGTGCGCGGCGCTGACACTCTGCTTCGCCATTTGTGGATTCGGAACAAACGACGGTGATCTTGCGACAAGGCTGGAAGGGGCCGGCGCTCCATTCTCCGCGAAGCCGTTCTGCATGGGGACCGCGGGCACGGCCTTGAGCAGTGCATCCATTGAACCCTGAGCAGTTGGACTTGCAGCCGGCGAAACCGTTCCTGCCCTGAACGACTCTTCTGGGGTGTTGGACGCTACCTTCGCTGTAGTGAAACTCTCAGCAGTTGGTGTTTGATCGGCTTGAACGTGCGCGGGTTTCGCGAGAGGTTTCGGCGCCGGTAAAGCAGCCTTGGCTTCGAGCGCCGACTGCCGCTCGGACTCCGGAACGGATTCGATCGCAGACGACGGTAAAGCTGTTGCAGTGGGCGACGTTCCTTTGCTGGCCATGGTCACCGGCGCGGCACGCATGAATTCCGACCGTTTTTGAAAGAGGATTCCGGAGACGATCAAGGCGGCCGCGATTGCCGGCGCCCACGCCCACCGCAACAGCCAACGACGGCGGGATTGCGAATCAGTCCGGCCTGCGCTGGCCGTGCCCGTTGTTGCCATCTTTATCTTTGCCCGCAGCGCCGGAGATATCCGTGATATTGCGTCGCCCGGCATCCACTCCGGCTCCTCCCCGACTGCCTCCTCCACCGCGCTGCTGGCCAGGAAGAGGACCTCGCGGCAGTCAGCGCACTGCGCCAGATGATCGGTTAACCGCTGGCTCTCGCGGCCAGATAGGTTGTGCTCGGCGAAAGCCGTCAGCAGGTCGGGCGACGGATGGACCTCGCCCGCCGTCTGTTTAGCGAGCGCGTCCTTCAGCGGTTTGGGAAGTTCCCGGTTCATCCGTTTTCACTCTTCTCTTTATAGAACGCGCCGTCGGGCGTTCCTTGCCTTAAAGATTCGTCCACTTTCACCCGCAAGTCGCGGACGTCTACGTCCTGCATGGCTTCGTCGGCTTGTCGGGCAGACATGCCCGCTTGCATCATCCGCTTGCGAATTCGTTTTCGCAAACCCGAGGTCACGCGCTCCAGTTTGCGGCTGATGGTGGACTCGTGCACTCGTTGCAGCCTGGCGATTTCAGCCAACGTTCTATGATCCAGGTAGTAGGCCGCTAACAGGAAACGCTCCTCCGGCTCGAGCGCCGCGAGTTCAGCCGCAGCTGCCGATTCGACGCGAGGGTCAGTAACAGAGGTCGTCTCTGGCTCAGCCGCCGCGAACTGTTGGCCGTCGTCCAACGCTGCATCCAGGCTGGTCTCCCGCCGGGTGCTGCGATAGCGGTTGACGTACTCCTGCGCGACCACGGTGCGTAGCCAGCCTTGCAGTGAGCCGCGTCCCTGGTAGTAGAGAAGCTTCGAGGCGCGTTGCTGTCCCTTCTCGTTCACGCCGTAGAGTTCGGCGTAAAGCGAGTCCGCCAGCGCACGCGCCGCACTCTCCTCTTTGGCAATCTTGTACGCCGATTCGTACAGCATTGCCCGATAACGATTCAGGAACACTTCCCATGCACGATCGTTGCCGGCTGCGCATGCTCGCGCCAGGACCAATTCGTCCAGCCGCAAAAGAGTGAGGAAGCCGCGAACACCGGGCTCTTCGGCTGCGCAATCCCATTGACTCACTACGCCACAGAGGATTTTCAGCAGCCCGTTCTCGTCAATCTTGAATTGCCCTGCTCCGCTGTCCGGGTAATGCTCTGCGGCAAACTCCTGCACGACCGCAGAAACCTGCGTGCTGAGCGGTCCGGAAGCGGGCGCGGAAGCCATTTGTGCGAATCGTATCAAATCCAGTGCCTCCAACGTGTGCCGGTTTTCTTCCGGGTCCCCGGCAGACGCCGTTTTTGCGTCTGCTGGGGTGACTTGGCACTCGCTGGGGTGGAAGTTGTGTGCAAGAAGAAAACTGTCCAGCGTTCTTCTTCTAGAGACGCCCAAGCGCCTCTGGAGGTCAAAAATGATTTACAGCATCCTGGCGCAACTTGTTGTCCTGCTGCTGACTGCGATGTTCGCAGTTGGCGGCAACCCTTCTCACTCGGAATACCACGTGCTGCCCGCGGTAACAAAAGGCAACCTGAGCATCTTTCCTGTGGTCGGCGGCCTGGAATACGGTACCGCGCAGTTGCTGACCCTCGATGAAGGACTGCGCAGCGGTACGGTAGTCGTGACCGAAGCCGGCTCGCAGCAGGGACTTGTGCGGCCCGGCACGCGCAGGCCCCTACAATCGGGTGCGGAAGTCAATCATCTGGTGCTGATTAATAACTCTGACCGTCCCTTGCTGCTACTCGCTGGTGAAGTCGTGACCGGCGGAAAGCAGGACCGCGTGATCGGAATGGACCGCATTGTCCCGCCGAAGTCGGAACCGGTTGATCTTGCGGTGTTCTGCGTCGAGCCAGGACGCTGGGTGGCGTCATCCGACCACTTTGGCGTCATGAAGTCGCAGATGGCGCAGCCCAGTGTGCGCATGCCCACCATGGCGGAGCGCGATCAGCAACAGGTTTGGGCGAACGTTGCAATTGCGGCTGGAGGAATGGCATCGGCCGCTCCACAAGCTGCTCCGGCGATTCAAGGCACCACCTCCTACGCCAAAGTCATGGAGAATCCCGAGGTCGAGAAGAAGGTCGCCTCCGTGGCTGCCGATTACGACAGCATGTTGCGTGAGCTGCGCAAGGTCGGAGCCAAGGGTGTGGTGGTTGCCATCAACGGCCGGATCACCTGGGCCGACGTTTTCGCCAGCACCGAGTTGCTGGAAAAGTATTGGCAGAAGCTGATTCGGTCCTATGCCTCAGAATCGCTCACCAATGTTGGCGCAGGCGGGCAGGCCGATCAGAAGTCGGCGCAATTGTTTCTTGATCGGCTATACGGAAATCGCGAGGTCACGGAAACCGAGCCCGGTCTCTTCCGTCGCACAGAAATTTCAGGTGACGGCTACAAGGTGTTCACGTTGACCTCGCTGTTGTCGAAGTCTGACTACACCGTGCACCTCGCCAAGATGTCGTATAGGGGCTCCGAGAGGCCTGAGGCTTTCCCGATTGGTTTGAGGCGATAGGCTTCCACCAAGCGAATCGGAGCGCAATGAAAATCCCGAGCGGACTACAAACCGCTCGGGAAAGCTTCTTACCGCGGTCTCCGAATTGCTGTATGCAGGCATCTCGGGTAGAGCGGCGCTTCAGCGCCACGTCAACGCCGTTCTTTTGGTGAGGCTTTCATCCCACTGTGATGAAGTGGGATGAAAGCCTGAACCGCGGAAGCGCAGGCCTGGACGCGGGCCTGAAGGCCCGCTCTACCCGTGTCCGAGGAGGTGGGAGGAACCACAGCCCCATTCGCCGCTATTTCGTGCGCCCGCCTTCGATCTTCAACTCCGCGGTGGCGCCCGCCTGTGCCGCCGCCAGCCGTGCAGTGAGCACGCGGAAGGGTGAACACGACACGTAGTTGAAGCCAAGCTGCGCACAGAACTCGACCGATGACGGTTCGCCGCCGTGCTCGCCGCAGATTCCAATCTTGATGGTCGGACGCGTCGCCCGGCCCTTCTCGACCGCCAACTTGATTAACTGTCCTACGCCGTCGCGATCGAGCACTGCGAACGGGTCCTGCTTCAGGATGCCTTCGGCAAGATACGTCGGCAGAAACTTGTTGATGTCGTCGCGCGAAAAACCGAAAGTTGTCTGGGTGAGATCGTTGGTGCCGAAGCTGAAGAACTCCGCCTCCTTCGCTATCTCGTCGGCCACCAGGGCGGCACGCGGCAATTCGATCATGGTCCCCACCAGGTAATCAACCTTCTGCTCTTTCTCCGCAAATACCTCCTCGGCCACGCGACGGACGATGGCCGCCTGGTTCGCCATCTCTTTCAGTGTGCCAGTGAGAGGAATCATAACCTCTGGCTTTACCTTGACGCCTTCCTTTGCGACCTTGACCGCAGCCTCAAAGATGGCGCGTGCTTGCATCTCCGTAATTTCAGGATAGGTGATGCCGAGGCGGCATCCGCGATGCCCGAGCATGGGATTTACCTCATGCAACTGCTCGACCCGGTTCAACAGCTTGCGCAGCTCCTTCAGCTTGGGTGATTTTGGCTTGGTCACTTCGAGCTTGCCGATCTCCACCATCAGGTCTTCGCGACGCGGCAGAAACTCATGCAGCGGAGGATCGATAGTGCGGATGGTGACCGGGAAGCCGTCCATCGAGCGGAATACGCCGATGAAATCGTTGCGCTGCATGGGAAGCAGCTTGCGCAACGCAGTGCGGCGGTCCTTCTCGTTGTTGGCGAGAATCATGGTGCGCATGTGCGGCAGGCGATCTTCGGCGAAGAACATGTGCTCGGTGCGGCACAGCCCGATCCCTTCTGCGCCGAACGCGCGCGCCTGCAGCGCGTCACGGGGAATGTCGGCATTAGCGCGCACACCCATGCGGCGAAACGGTTCGGCCCAGCCCATGATCTTCAGCAGCTCCGGATCGTCTGGACGCGCTGGAACCGTATTGAGCTTGCCGTTGATCACACGGCCCGTACTGCCATCCAGCGAGATCCAGTCGCCCTCTTTCAGGATTTTGCCTTTCGCGCTGATCACCCGCGCCTTCTCGTCAACCTCGATTTCGCCGGCTCCGGCCACGCAGCATTTGCCCATGCCGCGCGTCACGACGGCAGCGTGGCTGGTCATGCCGCCGCGCGAGGTCAGAATGCCGGACGCAACCTCCATGCCGCCGATATCCTCGGGTGTGGTCTCGCCGCGCACCAGGATCAGCTTCGCGCTTGAGTCCTTGTTGAATTTCTCCACCGCTTCCTCAGCAGTGAAGACAATCTGCCCTACAGCCGCTCCCGGCGACGCCGGCAAGCCAGTGGCGAGCACTTCCACATCCTTGCCCTTCTCGTCGAGACTGGGAACAAGGAAGTCGTAAAGCTGATTAGGCTCGACGCGGAAAATCGCCTCTTCTTTCGTGATCAGCCCCTCCTCCACCATATGGATGGCGACACGAACTGCTGCGCGGCCGGTGCGCTTGCCATTGCGCGTCTGCAGCATGTACAGGCGTCCGTCCTGGATGGTGAACTCGAAGTCCTGCATATCGCGGTAGTGCGTCTCCAGCCGCGTGGTGATTTCGCGGAGTTGGTTGTACACATCGGGCATGATCTTTTCGAGCTCGGAGATGTGTACCGGCGTGCGAATGCCGGCGACGACGTCCTCGCCCTGCGCGTTCATCAGGAATTCGCCGTAGAATTCCTTCACCCCTGTAGCCGGATTGCGGGTGAAGCCGACGCCGGTGCCGCTGGTTTCGCCGAGGTTTCCAAAGACCATGGCTTGGACGTTGACCGCTGTGCCCAGCATGTCGTCGATGTTGTTGATGCGGCGATAGGTCTTGGCGCGCTCGTTCAGCCAGGAGCGGAATACGGCGTCGCGCGCCATCATGAGCTGTTCGTGCGGGCCCTGCGGGAACTCGCGCTTCGTGTGCTTCAGCACGACCTTCTTGTAGTCGGCGATGACTTCCTGCAATGCCTTGGCGTCGAGATCGGTGTCGAGCTTGGCCTTCTTCTGCCTCTTCTTGCCGTCAAAAACCTCTTCGAATGCGTGCTTGGGAATATCGAGCACCACCGAGCCGAACATCTGAATCAGGCGGCGATAGGAGTCGTAGGCGAAGCGGGGATTGTTGGTGCGCTTGGCGAGGCCCTCGACGGACTTGTCATTCAAGCCAAGATTGAGGATGGTGTCCATCATCCCCGGCATGGAGAATTTCGCGCCGGAGCGAACGCTGACCAGCAGCGGATTGTCGGCGGCGCCGAGCTTCTGTCCCTGCAGTTGTTCGAGGCGGCTGAGCGCTTCGTCCATCTGCCGGTTCACCTCATCGGAGGTCGTGCCGGTGCGCATGTACTCACGGCAGGCTTCGGTCTGGATGGTGAAACCGGGAGGCACCGGCAGGCCGGCGTTGGTCATCTCCGCCAGACCTGCGCCTTTGCCGCCCAGTTCCTCTTTCATCTTGCCGTGGCCCTCGGCATGTCCCTCGCCGAAGAAGTAAACGTATTTAACGGCTGCGACGTTGGTTGCCGCCGTGGGTTCAATCTCAGTTGTGTGGGTGCTCATGATGACTGTCCTTTAGAAAATGTGCCGTCCCTGTAAGGAACTCGGGTTGTTTTACGATGCCTACCTAGGGCTTCCGCCCTGGGCTAAGCTGTTTCGCCCCGTGAGGGGCTTTCTTTGCTGCCTTCGGTAACGATTTCGCTGAAATCGGCGATAGTGGAAAATTCGTTCAGCAGATCGCGCAACAGCGCCAGGCGATTAGCGCGCACAGATTCATCGTCCACCATGACCATAACTTTGTCGAAGAATAAGTCTACCGGTTTTCGCAACTGGCTGATCTGCAACAGCGCCGCCGAATAATTCTTCTCTTCCCGTAGTTTGCGAGCGCTTGATGCCATCTCCGGGATTACCGCCGCAAGTTGTTTTTCGGCCTCTTCGGTCAGGGCAGATGAATCGAGCTGGTTCGCAATAGCTTTGTTGTTTTCTTGAGCTTGACGGATGATGTTCTTGATTCGTTTGAATGCGGCTGCAACCGACGCGAAATCCACCGAACCCCGTATTTGGGTGAGGGCTTCGGCTCGTGCAATGGCATCCACGATGTCATCATAATCTGCAGCAAGTACCGCACTAACTACGTCATAAGTGAAGCCGCGGACATCCCGTAAGTAATAAGCAAGCCTGTCAAGCATGAAAACCGTAATCGAGAGGGGTTCCTCGACCGCCGCCGGACCAATGAAAGGTCGCGGTTTCGTGTCCCAGCGGGTATAGTCGACTCGGCGGTCAGCTAGTAGAGCCCGAATGTTTTTTTCTTCAATCACCAATTGCTCAAAAGGTGCTCTGAACTTCCCTTCGGCGGGGGAGTTCTCGTACTGCTGCAACGTATCTTCAAACAGCTTGGAAAGCGGAAACGGCAGCTTGTGTTCGGCGATTGTCTTGACGATCCCGTTCGCCGCGCGGCGCAGCGCAAATGGGTCTTTGGATCCCGTCGGCTGAAGACCGAGTGCGAACATCCCGGC
>Ga0074046_10005111_pt1 | contig 10530 bp, 8 predicted proteins | sample BogForMeECP23OM3_FD_94441 | JGI IMG/M metagenome (GOLD analysis project Ga0074046, IMG submission 94441) | Bog forest soil microbial communities from Calvert Island, British Columbia, Canada - Bog Forest MetaG ECP23OM3 | ecosystem: Environmental > Terrestrial > Soil > Wetlands ...
AGTCAGGAGACGCTTGCGGAGATGATCGGGACGACCCGGCCGCGGGTGAGCTTCTTCATGAACAAATTCAGGAAGCTCGGCTTCATCGAATACAACGGGGACCTGAAAGTCCACAGTTCGCTGTTGAGCGTAATTCTACGCGAATAGGCCGCCTACGGCGCCGTCGTGATTTTGTCGCGATATGGTCAATTTTGAACAGCCGATACCCTTCCCGCTCGGTACCTACGTCCCCCGTAGGATGATTTGCTTCTGCTCGCTTCCGACTGGCGGCAACCTGTCCTTTGAGGACCGAATGTCAATGGCGGGATACATCAGCGGCCTGATCGAGAAGCGCAGGCCTACGATTTTGCCGCGCTTGCGCCAAAGGCAACGAAGCGCCTTAGCCTCGGCGCCAATCCTGGAAGGGCGCCGGAGGCCGATATCGTGACGAATCGTGAAGGCGCCCCGTCGCCAAAGGGCCGCTCTGTCCCAGACCCAGGTGGATTGGACGAACTCGGCAGCGCGATTTCGGCAGCTGCGGACATCTCGACCGCGGATCCTCGTCTCGGTAATTTTCCGGTCTCGAGCGCTGGGGCGCCGAATGCACCGAAATTACCGGTCAGCATTCAAGAGGGATGGCTTCTCGTCCGCGCTTTTCTCGGCATTAGAAGTTCTGAGCGCCGTCAGGCTGTTCTCAATTACGTTGCGGAGCAGGTACAAATGGACAAGGCGTAGCGCCAGGCGCGAATCGCTTAGGTCAAGCTGACGGGTGCGACGAGATCCACAGGAAATTCCGGAAGGTGGTCAATCTTGAACAGCCGGCATCTCAACCGGTTGTTATACATACGTGTTTCGTTCCCACTATGCGGAGGCCAGACCGCACGTTGTAGCGGGTGGTCCGAGCGCCTTGCGGCGGACACTTGATCAAGGAATTGATCATGACGACGTTGAGAGCGCCTGTTATCTTGATTACCGATGGACTCAACGGCATAGGGCGCGCCGCCGCCATCGCCTTCGCCAAAAAGGGTGCAAAGGTCGTCGTCGCCGACCGGCATGACACGGCCGGCGAGGCGCTCGTCGCGGAGTTGCGCTCTCACGGTTCGGAGGTCGAATTCATCAAAGCCGACGTCCGCAAAGAGGATGACGTCCGCGCTGTGGTCGACAAGAGCCTCGCACGGTCTGGCCGTCTCGATGTCGCGCGGAACAAGACTGTCGCCGGATGTCCGGTTGGCCCGGTCACGGGCCAGACCGCGGAGAACGAAGCCGACCTTGCGGCGCAAGTTCCTCACAAAGTCGCCGACGCCGCCGTTCGCGCAGGCGACGGGATGACAGCGATCGTACGCCTCGTCTATCAGCGGGATCCGGACTCGCTCGATCTCTCGACCTTGCAGTTCTCACTCACGGCGCAGCAGAGCCTGAAGCTGGCGCGCGATCTTCTAAACCGGCCGAACGAGCACGTTCGCACGGTTTCGTCCGCTGGGCTCGAACGATATCGCCTTCTGCTGTTGAGCGGAGGGACCGCTCGACCGCCGGAAGTCTTGAAAGAGGTCAGCATTCACGCCTCGGATGTGCCTGCGGCGATACGCCAGGCTTTTCATGTCGCGTGGCCGCCGGAAGCGATCGGGCTCATCCTGATCGACCACGACGGCCGCGAGGTTTTTGGGCGAGACAACGCTTCACTGGAGCAGAAGCTTGGAGAATGAGCCGGGCGTTCACCGTCCAAGATCGAGCACGGGTCACAGAAGGCGCGGAGCGCCGACGTCGCCGAGCGCTCGAGCGGCTGCGGCCGACACGGCGGCGATCAGGCGCTGATGAGACTTCCGCAAAATCTGCGCCACCGGCTCGAATTCGCCGGCTTCCTCTTGGCGGAGGCGTGCGCGCGCGCCCTGCCCCTGGAAGCAGCGTCGTGGGTGTCCGGGAGTCTCTGGCGCTTGATCGCCCCGCGCCTGCGTCGGCAGAAGCGCGCGCTTGCCAATCTCGCCCGCGCTTTCCCGGACATGCCGCTCGAAGAGCGGACGAAGCTAGCCGCATCCATGTGGGAAAATCTTGGCCGTACTTTTATCGAGAGCTTCCGCTTCAAGACGCTGATCGAGAGCGACCGCATCGCCTTCGCGCCCGATGAACGGTTCGATGAAGTCGCGCGCAAAGCGCCTTTCATCGTCTGCGGCCTTCATTTGGGCAACTGGGAAATCCTCGCGCATGGGGGGAGGCGCATGGGCTTGCCGATTGCCGGCGTCTACCAGCGAGTATCGAACCCTCTCGTCGAAGCAAAAATGCGCAGGATGCGTACGCCGCTCTATCGGGGCGGCCTCCTGCCGAAGACCGCGATAACGGCCCGCGCGCTGATACGGGCGATCAAAGCCGGCGCCTACCCTTCGTTCCTCGCCGATCTTCGCGACGATCGTGGGGCGCCCGTCCCCTTCTTCGGCCATCCCGCGCGTTCGAACCTATTTCCTGCTCTTCTCGCTCGCGCGACCGGAGTGCCGCTCTATGCCGGAGTCGCCTTCCGCCGCCCGAACGTACGCTTCACCATTCGCATCGAGCCGATCCTTGTTCCGCAGACGAGCGACCGAGACGCCGACGCTCTCGTCGCAACCGAGGCCCTGCAACGCCAGTTCGAAACCTTCATTCGTGAAGCGCCCGAGCAATGGATGTGGGCGCACCGGAAGTGGGATTAGCCTCCGCATAGCGGCTCCCAGCGAACACGGCGAATGGGGTGGCGACTGCGAGACGTCAATTCGCGCTTTGGACCGTTACCCCGCGGCCTTGGCCGCCTCGACCGCCTCTTCGACCTGCCCGAGCCGCTCCTTGCCAAAAAACATCTCTTTGTCGACGAAGAAGGTCGGGACGCCGAAGACCCCGCGCGCCACCGCCGCGGCGGTGTTCTCGGCCAGCTTCTGCTTGACCGACTCGCTCAGCGCGGCTGCAAGAAGGCTCGCGGAATCGAGGCCGGCACCGTCTATCGCGCCTTTCAGCACCTCCGGATCGTCGAGCTTGAGGCCGTCCTCCCACATGCCCTTGAGTCCCATTTCGAGGAAGGCCGGCCCGACGCCCGCCTCGCGCGCGCCGATGTAGCCCCGCATCAGCATGAGCGAATTGACTGGAAAATGCGGGTTCATGCGGAACCGGTCGAGCTTGTGTTTCGCGACGAAGCGCTTGATCTCCAGCATCTCGTACTCGAACTTGCCCTTGATCGGGGCGAAGGCGATGAACGGCGCCTTGTTGCCGGTCGCCTTGAAGATGCCGCCGAGCAGGCAGGGGTTGATGTCGAGATTCGCCCCGGTGCGCTCGAGGATCGGCGGCAGCGCCCGGTAGGCGAAATAGGCGTTGGGGCTGGCGAAGTCGAAGATGAATTCGATTGTCGGCGTCATCACCAAAACTCCGTCCACGGCCTCAAGTCCATCTCGAAGGTCCAGGCGCTCCGCTCCTGGCGGTGCAGCCACACATAGTTTTTCGCGATCGCGTCGGGAACGAGGATCTCCTCGCGCGCGCGCTTGTCGGCGGCGTCGGGCAGGAGGGAGCGGATGAAGGCGCCGTCGATCGCCCCGTCGATGACGACGTGGGCGACGTGCACGCCCTTCGGCCCGAGCTCGCGCGCCAGGCTCTGCGCCAGCGCGCGCAAGGCGTGCTTGGCGCCGGCAAAGGCGGAAAAGCCCGCGCCGCCGCGAACGCTCGCGGTCGCGCCGGTGAAGAGCATCGTCCCCCTGCCCCGCGGAACCATGACCCGCGCCGCCTCGCGGCCCGCAAGGAAGCCGGCGAAGGCCGCCATCTCCCACACCTTGGAATAGACCTGCGCCGTCGTCTCGGTGACGGGAAAACGCACGTTGGCGCCGATGTTGAAGACCAGGACCTCGATCGGCCCGATCGTCCGCTCCACCTCATCGAAGAAGGCTGCGACGTCCGCCTCCTTGCGCGCGTCGAGCCCGAACGCATGCGCCTCCCCGCCCTCGGCGCGGATGCTTTCGGCGAGCGTCTGCAGCTGTTCGAGGTGACGCGGCCGGCGGGTGACGACGGCGGCCAGGTTTTCGCGCGCGAAGGCGCGCGCGACCGAGGCGCCGAGGCCGTCGCCCGCCCCGATCACCACTGAGACCCCGCGCCTCGCATCATTCATCGGACGACCCTCGCGGCAGGACGAAGAAGGCGATCAAACCTTGCGCCAGATAGTAGGCCGCCGGCGTCGCCTGCGCCACCCGCAAGGGCGCGCCGGCGAAGGTTGTCGGCGACAGCGCCAGGTCGGAAAGCATGCGCCCTTTCCGGAAAGGCCTGCGCAGCCGCTCACCCCAATTCTCTCCCCGCTCGGCGGGGCGAGGGCGACGGGAGCGTTACATGAGCCCGATGATTCCGCCCACGATACCAAGCGCCGAGACGACGGCGCAGACGCCGACCGTGATCGCGAGGCGCGGGCCGCGCAGCCGGTAGGGCTCCGGTAAGGCGCAGGCGGCGAGGGCCACGAGGAAGCCGACCACCAGCGGCATGAGAAACGCGTTCACCACCTGGGCGGCGATGTTGAGCCAGACGAGATCGGCGGCGGTCCAGACGGCGAAGGCGGCGCCGACGACGCAAACCGCATAGACGGCGTAGAACCAGCCCGCGGCGAAGGGGTGCAACTCCAGCGTGCGCTTGTACCCGGCGATCTCGCCGACCCCCCAGGCGAGCGCCAGGGAGGCGACGATCGCCGCCACCATCGAAGCGCCGAGCACGCCCGCCCCGAACACGACCTTGCCGGCGAACGCGCCGAGCGCCGGCGTCAGCGCCGCGCTGATGTCGCCGACGCTGTCGAGGGCCTTAGGCTCGGCCCCATAGGCGAAGGTCGCCGCGCCCGCGATCAGCACCGCCCCGGTCAGGCACTGGGTGAGGACGGCGCCGATGGCGGTGTCGGCGCGAGCGTGGCCGAGATCGCCGGGCTGCAGCCTTTTGTCGACGGTCGCCGACTGCTGGTAGAACACCATCCACGGGTTGAAAGTCGCGCCGATGATCGCCGCGACCATGTACAGAAACGCCCGGTCGCCGAACGGGAGACGGACGGCGTCGCTCGTGATCTGCCCGATGCTCGGCCGGGCCGCCCAGGCGACGACGAAGAACGCCAGCTCGAAAAGACCGATCAGGATGGCCGCGCGCTCGACCCGCCGGTACGATCCGGTCCCGACGATCGCCAGAATGGCCACGGCCGCCATCGGGAGCGTGCTGCGCGAAAGGCCGAACAGTTCGCCGATGCCGGCGACTCCGGTGAACTCGGTGACGAGCGACCCGATCGCCGCCGCGGCGAGGCCCGCGACCGCGACCAGCGCCCAGCCGAGCCCGTAGCGCTCGCGGATGAGCTCGGCATGGCCGCGCCCGGTGTATACGCCGAGCCGCACGGTCAGTTCCTGAACCAGATAGAGCATCGGGATCAGGAGGAGGATCGGCCCGAGCAGCCGGTAGCCCCACTGCGCCCCGCCCTGCGCTGCGGTCACGACATTGCCGGCGTCGGTGTCCGCCAGCATGACCAGGATGCCCGGACCCCACACGGCGAGCGCGCGAACGAGGGAAGACGAATTGACGCCGTTCGTCCGCGCTATGTCATCCATCCGCCAAGGGGCTCCCGAGATCCGGCGACTAGGGGGCGCGGGAGGCGCGGAGTCAACGGACAAATTCGCGCACCCTCGACCGCGCCGCTGGTGGCCGGCCGAAGCACCCCCATATCTCGCTTGGGAACGGCGGGGAGACGGAGGTTTCCCGATGCCACAGCAGAATGCCCTTCCCGGCCTCGTTTTCTTCATCCTGTTCGCCCTGGGCGTTCTGGCCGCCATCCCGAGCGGGAACGCCGGCGACTTCGGGCTAAGCGCAACCATTGCGGTCATAAGCTTCGTGATCGCGGGAGTTGTCGCGAGCGCGATCAAGGTCGCCAACCAGTGGGAACGCGCGGTCGTGCTGCGGCTCGGCCGGTTCCAACAACTCGCCGGGCCGGGGTTGTTCTTCATCATTCCCGTCGTGGACACGGTCGCCTACCGCATCGACGTGCGCGTGATCGCCAGCGCGTTCAAGGCGGAGAAGACCCTGACCCGCGACACGGTGCCGGTCGACGTGGACGCGGTGCTGTTCTGGCGGGTGATCGATCCGAAGAAGGCGGCGCTCGACGTCGCCGACTATTCGGCGGCGATCAACTGGGCGGCGCAGACGGTGCTGCGCGACGTGATCGGCAAGACCGTGCTTGCCGACATGCTGGAAGGCCGCGAGAAGCTCGGGACGGAGCTGCAGCGGATCATCGACGCGCGCACCGAGCCGTGGGGCGTCAACGTGATCTCGGTCGAGGTCAAGGACGTGCTGATCCCGGCGGCGCTCCAGGACGCAATGTCGATGCAGGCGCAGGCCGAGCGGGAACGGCAGGCGCGCGTCATCCTCGGCGATTCCGAGCGTCAGGTGGCGGATTCGTTCAACGCCGCCGCCAAGACCTACGCCGACAACCCGACCGCCTTCCACCTGCGCGCGATGAACATGCTGTACGAGGGCCTGAAGAACAATTCCACCATCGTCATCGTGCCCTCGACCGCGGTCGAGACGATGCAGCTCGGCGGCGTGTCGACGCTGGCGACTGTCGGCAGCGCCATCGCCCACGCCAAGGCGGCGGGCGCGGCGGAGGCGAGCGAGGCGGCGGAATAGAGCCGCGCGCTCCCTGCCCTGGAGCGATTTGCTTTTGGGTCGAAGCCTTCGTGAGCACAGATCTTCGTAGGCGGACGCTCTTGCCCCTGCGCGTCCCCCACAAGGGGCGGGGACGCCAATCGCCGCCGCGGCGACGCCCGTGGCTTCGCTCCGCCCTACCCCACCGGACAGGGCTTCGCGTCCCAGATCTCGGTCGCGTATTCGTGGATCGTGCGGTCGCTGGAGAATTTGCCGGAAGCCGCGATGTTGTGGATGACCTTGCGCGCCCATTCATCCGGCTTGCGGCGGAGCTCGCAGACCGCCGCGTCGGCCTTGAGGTAGGAGGTGAGGTCGGCCAGGTGCATGTACTGGTCGCCGTGGGTCAGAAGCGCGCCGCGCAGCGGCTCGAAGACGCCCGGCTCTTCGGGGCTGAAGTGATCGGAAAAGATCAAGTCGAGCGCTTTGCGCGTTTCCGGCTCGTTCTGGTAGTGCCAGTATGGGCTGTACCACGGGCGGCTATCGGCGACTTCGGCCGCCGTGAGGCCGAACAGGAAGAAATTCTCTTCCCCCGCCTCCTCGGCCATCTCGATCGTGGCGCCATCGCGCGTTCCAAGGGTCAGCGCGCCGTTCATCATGAACTTCATGTTGCTGGTGCCGCTCGCCTCGTACCCGGCCGTCGAGATCTGGTTCGAGACGTCAGCGGCGGGAATGCAGCGCTCGGCGAGCGTGACATTGTATTCCGGCAGGAACACCACCTTGAGCCTGCCGCGGACCGCCGGATCGGCGTCGAGCGTCCGAGCGAGATTGTTGATGAACTTGATGATGACTTTCGCCAGATAATAGGCGGGCGCCGCCTTGCCGGCGAAGAAGAATGTGCGCGGGGGCAGGTCGAGATTCGGGTTCGCACGCAATCGGTCGTAGAGAACGACGATCCTCAAAGCGTTGAGCAGCTGCCGCTTGTATTCGTGAATGCGCTTGATCTGGCAGTCGAAGATCGAGTCCGGGTCGACGGAGACGTCGGTATGCCGCTTGACCCAGTCGGCGAACCGGGCTTTGCACGCGCGCTGCGCTTTGAGAATGTCCCCCCTGAACGCAGCGTCTCCCGCCAGCGGCTTAAGCTTTTTCAGCTCAGCGAGGTCGGTGATCCAGCCGTCGCCGATCCTGGCCGAAATCACCTCGGCGAGCCACGGATTTGCGAGGCGAAGCCAGCGTCTTGGCGTGATGCCGTTGGTCTTGTTGTTGAAGCGCTCGGGAAACGCCTCGGCGAGGTCCCGCACCGTCGTCTTGCGCAGAAGCCCGGAGTGGATCGCGGCCACGCCATTGGTGCTGTGGGAGCCGACGATCGCCAGATTCGCCATGCGGATGTGTTTGGTCTGCCCCTCCTCGACCAGACTCGTCCGGGCTACGCGCCCATTGTCGCCCGGAAAGCGGGCGCGAATGTCTTCGAGCAGCCGGCGGTTGATCTCGTAAATGATCTCGAGATGGCGCGGAATGAGGAGTTGCATCCAGTCGACCGGCCAGCGCTCGAGCGCCTCGGGCAGCAGCGTGTGGTTGGTGTAGGCGAGCGTCCGGCGCGTGATGTCCCAAGCCTCGTCCCAGCCCAGATGCGCCTCGTCGAGCAGGATGCGCATGAGCTCCGGCACGGCCAGGGTCGGATGCGTATCGTTCATCTGGATGGCGGCCTTGTCGGGCAGGGTCCGCCAGTCCGAATTCGACTCCCGAAACCGGCGAACGAGATCGGCAAGCGAACAAGCGACGAGGAAATATTCCTGCATGAGCCGCAGTTCGCGCCCCTGCACCGTGTGATCGTCCGGATAAAGAACGCGCGTCAGCGATTCCGCGTTGAGGGCCTCGGCGATCGAGGCGACGAAGTCGCCGCCGCTGAAGCGCTGAAAGTCGAACGCGTGCAAGGCGGTCGCGCTCCACAGCCGGAGGGTGTTCACCGTCTTGCCGCCGTAGCCGATCACCGGCCGGTCATAGGGGACGCCGAACAGAGACGAGGGGTTGTTCGGAATCATGCGCAGCGCGCCGCCGCGCAATTCGAACGAGCAGCCGAAGGTCACCTCGACACTCTCGGTGGGGCGCACCACCTCCCAGGGATCGGGATGGCGCAGCCAATTGTCCGGCCGCTCCTCCTGCCAACCGTTGCGGATTCTCTGCCGGAAAATGCCGTGCTCGTAGCGCAGTCCGTAGCCCATCGCCGGCAATTGCATCGTGGCCATCGAGTCGAGGAAGCAGGCCGCCAGACGCCCGAGGCCCCCGTTGCCGAGGCCCGCGTCGGGCTCCTCGTGCAGGATCTCCCACCACGCGGGGCTGTCTTCGCCAAAACTCTGCTCGACCACGGGATCGAGCATCAGGTTCAAGACGTTGTTGCCGAGCGAGCGACCGATGAGAAACTCAATCGAGAGGTAGTAGACCCGCTTCGGATTCTCGCGCGCGTAGGTCTCGTCGGTGCGCAGCCAGCGGTCCGCAGCGATGTCTCGCACCGCGCGGGCGGCGGCTTCGTAGCGCTGCCGCGAGTCGGAAGATTCGGGCTCGACGACGTTGTGGAACTTCAGGTGCCGCTCGTAGAGCGCGTCGGGCGCTCCGGCGAAGCGCATCGGCCCGGAGCCGTAGCTCTTGAGAATCGCCGCCTCGTCCGTCGCCTGCGGCTTCGGCCATTCGTTCGTCGCGCTGTCTTGCGCCATCGGTTCGCACTCACTGAAGGTTAAGACGTTTCCGCGTTTATCGCGTTGGGCTCTCGCCGGACGCCTCGAGAGGCGCCCGAGCGCCCGACGAGGGCCGGCTTACATGGTTCAGACGTTGTCGCCGGCGGTCGAGGTCGCGGCGGCGCGCGCGCGGCCTTTGCCCCCCCAGACCCAATCCCTGATCTCGGGCATGTCGTCGCCGAAGCGGCAGATGTATTCCTTGTGCTCGATCAGCTTGTCGCGGATCGCCTGCTTGGCGTAGGCGGCGCGGAAGGCGAGGCCGGGGACGCGATCGATCACGTCGTTGACGAGATGGAACCGGTCGATGTCGTTGAGCACGCACATGTCGAAGGGCGTGGTCGTCGTTCCTTCTTCCTTGTAGCCGCGCACATGGATGTTGTCGTGGCCATGGCGCCGGTAGGTCAAGCGGTGGATGAGCCACGGATAGCCGTGGAACGCGAAGATGATCGGCTTGTTGATGGTGAACAGCGCGTCGAAGTCTTTGTCCGACATGCCGTGCGGATGCTCGCTCGGCGGCTGGAGGCGCATCAGATCGACGACATTGACCACGCGCACTTTGAGTTCGGGCGCGTGCTCGTGGAGGAGTTCGACGGCGGCGAGGGTCTCGAGCGTCGGCACGTCGCCGCAGCAGGCCATCACCACGTCCGGCTCGGCGCCGCGGTCGTTGCTCGCCCACTCCCAGATGCCCAAGCCCGCGGTGCAGTGCTTGATCGCCTCGTCCATGGTAAGCCATTGCGGCGCGGGTTGCTTGCCAGCGACGACGACATTGACGCAGTTGCGGCTCCGCAGGCAGTGGTCGGTGACCGAAAGCAGGGTGTTGGCGTCCGGCGGCAGATAGACGCGGACGACCTCGGCCTTCTTGTTGATGACATGGTCGATGAAGCCCGGGTCCTGATGGGAAAAGCCGTTGTGATCCTGCCGCCAGACGAGGCTCGAGAGCAGATAATTGAGCGAGGCGATTGGCCTGCGCCACTCGATGTCCCTGCACACCTTCAGCCATTTGGCGTGCTGATTGAACATGGAGTCGATGATGTGGATGAAGGCCTCGTAGCACGAGAAGAATCCGTGCCGGCCGGTGAGCAGATAGCCTTCGAGCCAGCCCTGGCATTGATGCTCGGAGAGCATCTCCATCACCCGGCCGTCCGGCGCGAGATGGTCGTCGTAGGGAACCGTCTCGGCGACCCAGGCGCGGTTGGTGACCTCAAGCACGTCCTGCCAGCGGTTG
>Ga0074046_10005112_pt1 | contig 10530 bp, 9 predicted proteins | sample BogForMeECP23OM3_FD_94441 | JGI IMG/M metagenome (GOLD analysis project Ga0074046, IMG submission 94441) | Bog forest soil microbial communities from Calvert Island, British Columbia, Canada - Bog Forest MetaG ECP23OM3 | ecosystem: Environmental > Terrestrial > Soil > Wetlands ...
AGCGCACGCGCCGGTTGCCGAGATTGTCGATGTCGTCCACCTCGCCGCGCCCGTCGCGAAGGTCGACCAGCGTGCGGATCACCGCGATAATGTCTTCCTTCGTCAGAATGCGCATCTCGTCCGACTGCTCGATTTCGAGCCGGATGTTCATCTTGACGCGCCCGACCGACGAAAGGTCGTAGCGCTCCTCGTCGAAAAAGAGGTTCTTGAAGAGAGCGCGTGCGGCGTCCTCCGTCGGCGGTTCGCCGGGGCGCATCACGCGATAAATGTCGAACAGCGCGTCCTGCTCGTTCTGATTCTTGTCGTTGTGCAGCGTATTGCGGATGAAGGAGCCGGTGGTCACGTGATCGATGTCGAGCACGGGTAGCTCTTCAATGCCCTTCGCGCGAAGCTTGTCCAGCACCTTGGCGTCGAGCTCGTCGCCAGCCTCAGCGTAGATTTCACCTGTGGACATATTGAGGATGTCTTCGGCCAGATACCGCCCATGCAAGGCATCGTCGGGTACAGCAACCGCCTTCACGCGTTCCGAAAGCTGACGGACTGCGCGCGCGTTGAGCTTCTTGCCGGCCTCGATGACGACCTCGCCGGTGTCGGCGTCGTAAATGTCTTGCGTAGCCTTCACGCCGCGCATGCGCTCGGCGACGAAGGGCGTGCGCCACCCTTGCGATGTCGCGTTGTAAACGATGCGCTTGTAGAACGTATCGAGGACTTCCTCGTTGTCCATCCCGAGCGCGTAGAGCAGCGTCGTCGCCGGCAGTTTGCGCTTCCGGTCGATGCGCGCGTAAACGATATCCTTCGCGTCGAACTCGAAATCGAGCCAGGAGCCGCGATAGGGGATGATGCGGGCCGCAAAGAGAAGCTTGCCGGAGGAATGGCTCTTGCCGCCGTCATGATGGAAAAAAACGCCCGGCGAGCGGTGCATCTGGGAAACAATTACGCGTTCTGTGCCGTTAATGATGAACGTACCGTTCGACGTCATGAACGGGATATCGCCCATATAGACGTCCTGCTCCTTGATGTCCCGGATGGAGCGGGAGCCCGTCTCCTCATTGACGTCGAAGGTGATAAGGCGTAACTTTACCTTTAGCGGCGCCGCATATGTCATGCTACGCTGCTGGCATTCGTCGACGTCATATTTCGGCGGCTCGAAGTCGTACCGCACAAATTCGAGTTGCGCTTTGTCCGAAAAATCCTTTATGGGGAAGATCGAGGCAAAGACTGCCTGCAAGCCGGTGCCCGGGCGACCGCCAAGCGGCTCCTGCACCATAAGAAATTGATCGTAGGATTGCTTTTGCACCTCGATCAAATTCGGCATTTCAGCTGCGTCGGCGATATGCCCGAAGCGCTTGCGGATACGTTTACGGCCGATAAACGTCTGCGCCATTTGATCTCCTCATTTTCACCGGCGGAGGCCTTCCTTCAACGCCGCGCGCGATTTTTGGCGTTGCGAGAAGGCCTAATTATGGGAAGCCACCTGATATGGCATCCCATTAACGATTTACAAGCCCTTCTTCCCATCACCGCCGCCACTCCCGCAAATCTTAGAGGCAGGGCCGCGAACCGGAACCGGACGCAGGGCATCGAGCGTACCGGATTGGCTGGCTGGGCCGGAGCCCAGCCATTATGACGAATTTACTTAATCTCGACCTTGGCGCCTGCCGCCTCGACCTTCTTCTTGATCTCTTCGGCTTCAGACTTCGACACCGCTTCCTTGATCGCCTTGGGAGCGGCTTCCACCAGATCCTTCGCCTCTTTCAGGCCAAGACCTGTGATGGCACGCACTTCCTTAATGACGTTGATCTTCTGAGCGCCCGCCTCGGCGAGAATGACGTCGAACTCCGTCTTCTCCTCAACAACTTCGGCAGGGGCCGCTGCGCCGCCCATGCCCGGCATCGCAAACGCTGGCATGGCAGCCGCTGCGGAAACGCCCCATTTGTCTTCGAGGAGCTTTACGAGCCCGGATACTTCAAGAACCGTCAACCCAGACAGCTCGGTACAGATTTTTTCAAGTTTATCGGACATTTAGACCTCTAATTTCGATGATTGGTTGGTGTTGGAGACCCTGCCTAGAGTCGTCACGCCGCTTCTTGCTTTTCCTTGTACGCCTGCAGGACTCTCGCAAGACTTTGCGCGGGCGAATTAAGCTGCCGCACAAGTTTGGAGCCGGGTGCAAGCAACACGCCCAACAGTTTGGAACGAAGCTCTTCCATCGACGGGATGGCGGCCAAAGCCTTCACACCATCCGCATCCAGCGCTTGGCGCCCGAGCAAGCCGCCGACAATGACGAACTTGTCATTGGTCTTGGCAAAATCGGCCGCCACTTTTGCTGCAGCCGTGGGGTCTTGCGCAAAAGCGATACCCGTTGGCTCAAGAAAGAGATCCGCACCCGCGCCATCTGCCGCGTTATCAAGTGCAATTTTGGCGAGACGGTTCTTGATGACTTTGAACTTCGCTCCGGCGACGCCCATGCGACGGCGAAGATCGCTCATTTGCGCTACGGTCATGCCTTTGTAGCGCGCCACCACAACAGAGCCGCTTGTTTTGAAGATGTCGTTGAGGGACTCAACCATCTCCGTTTTTTCAGCTCTATCCACCGCTTCTCTCCAGTTAATTGGCGGGGCGCAGATATTTGCGAACCGCCGCTTCGATCACGCCGCTGCCTCGTAAGGGCGAGCGACCGCTCACTCCTGTCCCGAGGCGTGATGTGACGCGATCCACCAACCAGCCGAGGCTGGCGTCCTGATCACTTACTATCCGTTCCCCGTCTCATGCTGGCGGAAATTAAGCCGTTGGGCGACGCCCTCGGGCACCAGCAATCTTGGACAGGCTGCCTCCGGCTTCCCGGAGACAGCGGCCAAAGGCGTTGCCGCCCTGGCCAATCGGACGGCGAACCGTCCGAAACCTGCGGTGCCTGAGGCACCTATGGTGTCATTCCCGCGAATGCGGGAATCCAGTATTCTCAAGGGCTGGAAACCAGCCAGACCCTGGGTCCCCGCCTGCGCGGGGACGACGCCGCGAATTTAATGCGCCGCGCCGCTAGAGAGCGTCGCCGGCTCAATCTTTACGCCTGGGCCCATCGTCGAGCTGAGTGCCACGCGTTTTACAAATGTTCCCTTAGCGCCCGCTGGCTTGGCTTTCAGCACCGCGTCAGCAAAAGCCTTGACATTTTCCACAAGCGCGTCCTCGGTGAAGCTTGCCTTACCGATTCCCGCATGCAGGATGCCCGCCTTCTCGACACGGAACTCGACCGAGCCGCCCTTTGCGCCGCGCACGGCCTCGGCGACATCCATTGTCACCGTACCGACTTTCGGATTCGGCATCATGCCGCGCGGCCCAAGGATTTTACCGAGCCGTCCGACAAGCGGCATCATATCGGGCGTCGCGATGCACTTATCGAAGTTGATCGTGCCGCCTTGCACTTCGGCCACCAATTCCTCGGCGCCGACGACTTCAGCGCCGGCAGCCCGTGCCTCGTCGGCTTTCGCGCCGCGGGCGAAAACCGCTACCCGCACCGACCGGCCCGTGCCGTTCGGCAGCGCGCAAACGCCACGAACCATCTGATCGGCGTGACGCGGATCTACGCCCAGGTTCATGGCGATTTCGATCGTCTCGTCGAATTTCGCCTTTGCGCGTTCCTTAACGAGCTTTACGGCCTGCTCGACCGGGTAAAGCTTCTCGCGCTCGATGCTCTTCTTGGCATCGCGCAAACGTTTTCCGTCCATCGCGCTTACTCCTTCACCGTAAGGCCCATGGAGCGGGCGGAACCGGCAATAATCTTAGCGGCCTGATCGAGATCGGCCGCATTGAGGTCCTTCATTTTCTTCTGGGCGATCTCCCGCACTTGATCCATCGTCACGGTGCCCGCCGAGCCCAGGCCTGGCGTTTTCGATCCGCTCTTAATGCCGGCCGCCTTCTTTAAAAAGAAGGACGCTGGCGGCGTTTTCATAGCAAAGCTGAAAGATTTGTCCTGGTAATAGGTGATGACCACCGGAACCGGGGAGCCGGGCTCCATCTCCTTCGAAGCCGCGTTGAAATCCTTGCAAAACTGCATGATATTCAAGCCACGCTGACCGAGCGCCGGGCCGATCGGCGGCGAGGGGTTAGCTTGACCTGCAGGAACCTGCAGCTTGATGTAGCCGGCAACCTTTTTTGCCATTTTAATCCTCTATCGGGCTGAAGGCCCTGGGTTTGAGGGACGTGGTACGGCCACTATGCGCGTGCCTGGCGAGCAAGCGCGAGCCTCCCACAACGAAAAGCCAAGCCGGCGGGCCAGCGCTCGACGCGCTAAACCTTCTCGACCTGACCGTACTCCAGCTCGACAGGTGTCGCCCTGCCGAAGATGGAAACTGCAACCTTGAGCCGCGCGCGTTCCTCGTCGACTTCCTCGACATGTCCGTTGAACGATGCAAACGGACCGTCTGCGACGCGCACCTGCTCTCCGATCTCGAAAGAGATGGACGGCTTCGGCCGGTCCACGCCTTCTTTGACCTGATTGAGAATACGCTGGGCCTCGGCCTCGGAGATCGGCTGCGGCTTGTTATCCGCGCCAAGAAACCCGGTTACCTTCGGCGTATTCTTGATCAGCAAAAATGCCCTGTCGTTCATGTCCATCTTTACGAGGACATAACCCGGAAAGAACTTACGCTCGGTGCTCACCTTTCTTCCGCGGCGAACCTCGACGACCTCTTCCATAGGCACGACGATATCCTCGAAGCATTCATCGAGACCCGCCGCAGCCGCACGTTCACGGATAGCGTCCGCCACCTTTTTTTCGAAGTTTGAATAGGCGTGAACGATATACCAGCGTTTTGCCATTAGTCTTACTGCTTTTAGTTAATGTTTTATTTAAGAGCTAACGCCCAAGGCCTAAAATAAGACCGATAAGCCGGCTGAGTATCTGATCGGACAGCAGGAAGAATAGCGATGCGAACACAGCCATCGCTACAACCATCATGGTTGTCACCAGCGTCTCGCGGCGCGTTGGCCAGGTCACTTTCGTGCCTTCCGCCCGCACTTGCTGCAAAAATTCAAAAGGACTGATGCTTGCCATTTTTTCCCAACGCCAATGCTAAGCCGGTTAGCCTTCGCTACGAATTCTGTTAAGCTTTTAAGCTCTTATTCCCGATTGATCCTAAGTGTCCCGCCGCCCTAAAGTGGCAGGAGTGGAGGGACTCGAACCCCCAACCCCCGGTTTTGGAGACCGGTGCTCTAGCCGATTGAGCTACACTCCTCCATCTAACCGGTTTTGAGCTTGCAGCCCGGCCGCTGGATCACCATCCAAAAACCGTTTCTGCCTGCTTCCGATAACTTACCAGTCGTAGGGGATTGATAGCTAACACGCCAAGAGGGCGCCTGCCAAGCGTTTTTCGCTGCGTCGCAAAACAATATTGCAATTGTCAAGCGCGAACTCACAGGCGGTGGATAACTGCCCGGTCGCTTTTTTCGTTGAGCCGCGCCCGGATGTTGCTAATGTAGGCGCTGCGCGGGTGTAGCTCAATGGTAGAGCAGCAGCCTTCCAAGCTGAATACGAGGGTTCGATTCCCTTCACCCGCTCCATCGCACACAGTCATTCGCGCAAGGCGGCTGCCTCTTGATTGGACGATTGAGCGAGGCGCGCGCCGCGAGGGAGCCGGCGCCGTGGCGCTGCAGCCGGTTGCTGCCGGCATATAATTCCGCTATGGACAACCCATGTATAACTTCCAACCTCCTACAACACCGATGCGAATCGCAGCATGACTTGAAAACTGGAACGCTATTCAAGCGCAAGGGCTGGACTATGAAATTGGGACATGCGGCCGCTATCGCCATCGTCATGGCATTTCCAGCCGCGGGTAACGCCGCGCAGCAATGCGATGCGCGGGCCTTCGGCGTGCAGATCGATCAAACCGCGCAAGCGCTGCGGACGCTGAACCGCGAAAGCGAAAGGCGTTTTCACGAGCGTCTCGAAGCTCTTGGCAAGCAGCAGGGCTGGAGCGAGGCGCAGAAGGCCGACAAGGCCGCGGCTGCCATGGACGACTCCAAGCTCGAAGCGTTCAATGCCGACATCGAAGAACTTGTCGCACAGCTCGATGCGCTTAGCGCCACGCCGAATAGCGAGGTCTCCTGTCCCCGGCTCACCGAGCTGAAAACCGTTCAGGAAAAGCTCATCGCCGTCATGGGGCAGAAGTCTGGCTTTATACTCGCCCAGCTCGAAGCTGAAGGGGGGAAGGCGCCTTTGGCACCATATGCTGCGGCCACATCGGCCGCACCGCTTCCCCAAGCTCCAGCTGTGCCGCGCGATCAGGTGCAAGCCGGTTCGCCCGTGCGGCCTACTGAAACTTGGTCCGTAAATATTGCGCAGACACCTCCGGCTCCGCCAGCGCCGCCCGCTCAGCGCACGGCCACTGCGGCCGCTGCGCCGCAGCCGGTCCGTCCTGCACCTTCACAGCCGGACACGCGTGTGGCATCGGTGCAGCCGGCGCCCTCGGGCCCGGTTCCCGCGCCGCTTCCGGCGGCCAGTGGATACACGGCGCAGGAGATACAGGACGCCGGCAAGGTGCTATTTGGTTCGCTCGCCTCTGAATTCGCGGCGCTCGTAAACCATTCCTTCAAAAAGTACGGCCAGCCGAATGCTTATATCGTGGGCGATGAAGGCGGCGGCGCATTTCTTGCTGGCCTGCGTTACGGCGACGGTACGCTTTACACGCGTCTCAACGGCGTCAACTCGGGCCCGACCCGCATTTACTGGCAAGGACCATCGCTGGGAGCGGATTTAGGCGCGACCGGATCGCATACCCTTTTCCTTGTGTATAATCTCGAAAATCCTGAAACCTTGTACCGGCGTTTTCCCGGTATCGATGGGTCGGCCTACGTCGCGGGCGGCTTGGGATTGACCGTTTATAGGAACGGAAACACATTGATCGTTCCAATACGCTCGGGGCTGGGGCTCCGGCTGGGCGCCAGCATTACTTATCTAAAATTTACAGAACGCGCCAGTTGGAACCCGTTTTGATGCCGGCTTGTCTGGCCGAACGAAAGCGACATCGCCTGCTTCCATGCTTGTAGAGTCTGAACAAAAGGCCGCGAACGCGGCGCGATTTCCTCTTTCCTCCATCGAGTTCGTGGGCCTCATGGCGCTCCTGATGGCCCTTACGGCTTTATCGGTGGATGTCATGCTGCCCGCGCTGCCGCAGATCGGCCTCTCCCTTGGGGTCGCCAAGGGCAACGACCGCCAGCTTATCTTAAGTATCTACCTGGCCGGATTTGCGCTCGGTCAATTCCTGTTCGGCCCTGCCTCGGACCGGTTCGGACGCAGACCGCCTCTGCTTTTCGGGCTCGCGCTTTACATCGGCGGCACGCTGCTGGCCGCAGCCTCAAGCTCGTTTTCCGGTCTCCTCGCTGCTCGAGTTTTACAGGGGGCCGGCGCTGCGTCGCCGCGCGTCATCGCACTCGCCATCGTGCGCGACCGTTTCGAGGGACGGGAGATGTCGCGGGTCATGTCCTTCATCACGATGGTATTCATCGTGGTCCCGATGCTGGCGCCAAGCGTTGGCGAGGGCATTCTTCAATTTGCAAGCTGGCGTTCGATTTTTTTCCTTTTGCTCTTCGTGGCACTTGCTTGTGTATTTTGGGTTGTAGCCCGGCTGCCTGAAACGCGGCTGCCAGAGGATCGCTTGCCGCTATCGGCCAGCGCGATCTGGCACGCGATCAAGCTCGTAACGTCGACGCGGCAAACCATCGGCTATGTCATCGCCATGGGCTTCATCTTCGGCCTGCTCATCAGCTATGTCATGAGTTCCGAGCAGGTCTTCGTCGAGGTGTACGGTCTGGGCTCGCGCTTCCCGATCGCTTTCGGCTCCATTTCCGCCTTCATGATCGCGGCCTCTCTGCTCAACGCTTCGGCTGTGCGCAAGATGGGGATGCGCGGCATCTCGCACCGGGCGCTGTTCGGCGCGCTTGCCGCCTGCGCGGCGATGGCGCTGGCTGGCTATCCCGAGAAGCCGCCGCTCCTCCTGTTTTGCGCGTTCATGGCAGCGGTTTTCTTTTGCTTCGGCTTAGCGATGCCGAACTTTAACGCGCTTGCGATGGAACCGATGGCCCACATAGCGGGAACGGCGTCGTCCGTCGCGGGCTTCTACTCCACCACGGCGGCCGCGATTTTGGGCACGCTGATCGGCCGCTCTTTCGATGGCGGCGTAAGGCCTCTATGCATAGGGATCACGCTGCTTTTCATAGCGACGCTTTTGGCGGTGCTTGTCACTGAACGGTTCAAACTCATGCAGCACAAGCCCTCGGCTGCCGTGCATTTGCCGCTTGCGGATTGATGAAGCGGCAAGGAAAATATCTGCCATCATTTAGCCTCATAGATCGCAGAGTGGGCTAACATGAAAGAAATCTCTCTCGCTCTCGTAATCGTTCTTGCGCCTTTCGCGTCTCACGCTGCCGAGCTTCGGGGCAAATGGCTCACGGAGGAAGGAAAGGGCCACGTGCTCTTCGAAGGTTGCGGCTCTAAGCTGTGCGGCAAAATTGTTTGGCTCAAAGAGCCCAATGACACTGCGGGCAAGCCGCAGGCCGATGCCTTGAACGAGGATAAGAGCCTTAGAACCCGCCCGGTCTTGGGCCTCACGCTTACAGAGCTAGAATCCGACGGCAATGGCGCTTGGAAAGGGGTCATCTATAATCCCGAGGATGGCAAGAGCTATAAGGCCAAGGCCGCGATTCAAAAGGACGGAACTCTTCTCATCGAAGGCTGCATATTGGGCGGCCTTCTCTGCGACGACCAGACCTGGACCCGCGTAGACTAAGCCACGCAGCATGACGCCGGGCTGTTGCCCCGTAATCGGTCCACCCCATTTCTAAGGTTGTAATCGCGAAGTTTCCCCGCTATTGTCACTGGGATATGTGCACCCGCCAGCGAAGGTTCGCCCGCGGGTGCGTTTTGCGTTGGATGAACGAATGCGTGCTGCAAAGGTAAAAAAGCCGGCCTGCGAGCAAGATCGAGGTGGCGGACCCTCTACCGCCCATTTGCACTTGAGACCATGCTGCAGGAAGGCCACGTAACAGCAATCCCACGCAAGGCTGCGAAAGAAGTTTTCATGTTCGAATCCCTCTCCGATCGCCTCTCCGGCATTTTCGATAAGCTCACACGGCGCGGCGCGCTCACCGATAGCGACGTGGCCGAGGCCATGCGCGAGGTACGCCGGGCGCTGCTCGAAGCGGACGTTGCGCTTGAGGTCGTGAAGTCGTTCACGGACCGGGTGCGCGAGAAGGCGGTCGGTCAGGAGGTCCTGCGCTCGGTCACGCCGGGTCAGATGGTCGTCAAAATCGTCCATGACGAGCTTGTCCGCACGTTGGGCGCAGAGGCCGAACCCATCGATCTGCACGCGCCAGCGCCGGTTGCCATAATGATGGTCGGCCTGCAAGGCTCCGGTAAGACGACAACCACGGCGAAGCTTTCGAAGCGCCTCCACGAGCGCGACAAGCGCAAGGTGCTTATGGCATCGCTCGACACGCGCCGTCCCGCCGCGCAAGAGCAGCTCAAGGTTCTGGGCGAGCAGGCCGGCATCGATACGCTGCCCATCGTCAAGGGCCAGACGCCGCAACAAATCGCGGCGCGCGCAATGCAGGCCGGCCGGCTTGGCGGCTACGATGTGGTCCTGCTCGACACGGCGGGCCGGCTGCACATCGATGACGAGCTGATGCGCGAGACCGAGGAGGTGCGCGACATCGCCCATCCGCATGAGACGCTGCTCGTGGCCGACAGCCTCACCGGCCAGGACGCGGTGAACCTCGCGCGCACCTTCGACGAGCGCATCGGCCTCACGGGCATCGTGCTGACCCGTATCGATGGCGACGGCCGCGGCGGCGCCGCGCTCTCCATGCGCGCGGTCACGGGCAAGCCGATCAAGCTCCTCGGCACGGGCGAGAAGCTCGACGGCCTCGAAGACTTCCACCCCGAGCGCATCGCGGGGCGCATTCTCGGCATGGGCGACGTGGTCAGCCTCGTCGAGCGCGCGGCCGAGACCATCGACCATGAGAAGGCGCACGCCATCGCCAAGAAGATGGTCAAGGGCGATTTCGACCTGGAAGATTTGGCCGAGCAGCTGCGCCAGATGCAGAAGATCGGCGGCATGTCGGGCGTGCTGGGCTTCCTGCCCGGCATGGGCGGCATGAAGAAGAAACTCGAAGGCGCGAACCTCGATGACAAGCTCCTGAAGCGGCAAGGCGCGATCATCTCCTCGATGACGCCAAAAGAGCGCCGCCATCCGAAGGTTTTGCAGGCAAGCCGCAAGCGGCGCATCGCGGCGGGCTCCGGCACCACGGTGCAGGAGATCAATCAACTTCTGAAGATGCACCGCCAGATGGCCGACATGATGAAAACCATCGGCAAGGGCAAAGGCGGCCTCGCCAAGATGTTCGGCATGGGCGGCGGCGGCAAGATGCCCGAGCCCACGCCGGAGATGGTGGAGGCCGCGAAAGCGGGCCAGCTCCCCCCGGGCATGAAGCTGCCGGGCGGGTTTGGCGGCGGGGGCGGATTTGGGGGCTTGCCGG
>Ga0074046_10005113_pt1 | contig 10528 bp, 5 predicted proteins | sample BogForMeECP23OM3_FD_94441 | JGI IMG/M metagenome (GOLD analysis project Ga0074046, IMG submission 94441) | Bog forest soil microbial communities from Calvert Island, British Columbia, Canada - Bog Forest MetaG ECP23OM3 | ecosystem: Environmental > Terrestrial > Soil > Wetlands ...
AAGAATTGCCTCCTGCTCATCTCTTCCGGACTGTCGGGCGAAGCTGTTGGTTTTGGGTCGTCAGACATAGTTCCTCATAGGGTCATGGTTTCGCATCTGCCGGAGTCGGCTTGGGTCCATCGAAGCTCTGAATGGTGATGAGCCCCGTCGGCTCGGACGCGACGAAGTGATAAGCCTCCATAGTGATGGTGTTCGCAGGACACCGCAGTGCGCAAAGTCCACAGCGGATGCAGCGGGTCTCGTCCTTCAGCATCGCGGTTCCTGTGATGCTCCCCAGTTCTGCTGGCTGTATGTCTTCCAGTTCGAAGCTGAAAAACTCAGGGTTGTTGGCAATGGCATCAATAACGTTCGGCTCGAACTCGATGCGGTCGAGCGGAACCAGTTCAAGGCAGTTCTCTGGACACACATCCACGCAGCCGCCGCAGAGCACGCAGTCGGTGCCGTCACGCTCGCTGCCTTCAAGAATGGTGTTGATGTAGCACTTCAGGCAGCGCTGTGCCTCGGCCACCGCTTCCTGTTCGGTGTAGCCGAGTTCGACTTCGGTCATGCCCGTGCGCCGATCGAGCGGCAGCATCGGGATGGCCTGGCGGAGGATGTTCATATAGTCGGCTGCCATTTGCCAGCGATCGAGCACCTCCACTTCAATCTGTGGCTCCGGATGCTTGGCGCCACGAATGTATTCATCTATGCCGACGGCAGCACGCTTGCCGTCGCCGACGCTGTCAATAATGAGGCGCGGCCCGAATGCACAGTCTCCGCCGGCAAATACCCCCGGAGCGGAGGTCATCAAAGTTTCGCGATTTACATTGACTAGTCCCCGAGGCGAGACCTGCACGCCGTCTTCGGGCCGCAGGAACTCCAGGTTGGGAGCTTGCCCAATCGCCAGGATGACGGTGTCGCAGTCAAATTGGGTATCGCTGTTTTCGTAGAACGCTGGGTTGAATCGGCGGTTCTCATCGAAAACATACTTCGTCTTCAGGCACTCCAAGCCAACCACTTTACCGTCGCGTCCCAGCACCCGCTTCGGCCCGAAGCCCGGATGCATGATGATGCCTTCGGTCTCCGCCTCCTCGATCTCCTCCAAAGCCGCAGGCATCTCATCGCGCTTCTCCAGGCAGACGAGGCCGACCTCGCGCGCGCCCATGCGCAAGGCCGACAGTGAGATGTCTACCATCTCGTGGGCGGCAACCGCCTGCACATTTTCTTCCGAAGGAGTGATCTCACCCGGCAGGGGTTGCTGCCGCAAGACTTCACGCGCGGCAGAGCGGGCAACGTCCATGGCGACGTTGCCGCCGCCGATGACCAGGACTTTCTTGCCAATCGTGAACTTGTAGCCGAGATTGACGTTGAGCAGAAATTCAATGCCACGATGCACGCCGTCGAGGTCAACGCCCGGGATGGAAAGCTCACGGCTGCGATGCGCGCCTACAGCGATGAGCACGGCATCGAAGCCCTGATGCCGCAGTTCTCCGACGGTGAAGTCACGCCCGGCAGCAGAGTTCAACCGAAGCCTAATGTCTCCGGTCTCGAGGATCTCGCGTACCTGTGCCTCCACGACGCTTCGCGGCAGACGATATTCCGGAATGCCGAGGTACAACATTCCGCCCGCCACCGGCGACGCTTCGAAGATCGTTACCGAGTAGCCCATCACCGCTAGGTCGTGCGCGGCCGACAGTCCAACCGGACCTCCGCCGATCACAGCGACTTTGTACGGGAGTTTTCCGGCTGGCTTGGTCGTAGGTGCAACTGGATGGCGCGACTCGGGGCCGTGCCGCTCGGTCAGGAAGCGCTTCAACGCGCGAATGGAGATCGGACGATCGATTTGGCCTCGCCGGCATGCCGTTTCACAAGGGTGCGCACAGACGCGCCCGCAGATGCTGGCCATCGGATTCGGATCGCGGGCGAAGCGGTACGCTTCTTCGAAGCGGCCTTCCGCGATCAACGACACGTAACGGCCTGCATTGGTGTGCGCGGGACACGCCATCATGCATGGGAAATTGGTATTCAACCACTCCCGATCAACCTTCTTCTTGGTGAACCGAGTTAACATCAGGTCTCTGCAGACGAGGTACGCAGTGCGTGTAATAAGAGGGAGAAGGGCGGCGGCCAGTCCGCCCACCACCATCTCTTATTTCGAGAGAGTGAAGTCGGCCTTGCCAGTGCCTGCGACGTCCACCGATTTTGTCTGCGGCTTCATGCCCTCATGCCAGGCGACCACGTTGTACTTGCCGTCGGGAACATTTTCGATTTTGTAGTTCCCGCTGGCATCAGTCTCGGCAAAGTAGGGCGTCGGGCTGACAATGATGTAGCCCGCCATCTCCGGGTGAACATTGCACAGCAGCGATACCACGCCGGGGTTATCGAACTTGAAGGGGCGCTTCTCGCCCTTGGGCCAGGTGCCAAGGTTGTGGGTAAGTTTCTTATTGCCGCTAATGGAGGGCCAGAAAACATTGTGCTGGACGGTGTCGCTGTTCAAGAACTCGACCGTTGTTCCCACCTGAATGACCATAACGTGCGGGCTAAATACCAGACCCTTCTGGTCCATGACGGGCTGCTGCGATGGCGCCGGAAACGTTTTGCCCTGGATGGTGTCCACGTAGACGACGGACTTCCCGGGCGATACTTTGCCTTCGATTGTGCCGGCCATGGCGGAAACTGAAAGAGCCGTTACTACCAATGCTGTCAGAAGAAAGCTGCGATTCATGAATGTCCCTTTCTTATTTCGTCGATAGTGGTTTTCGTGAGCTACGCCTCTAATATACAAACTCGAATCCCAACACAAGCGTGTTGGTGTGGAATGAATTCGTGGCTATGGGCAGGCCGGTGAACGGGTTGGTCACGAACGTCACCGACTGCGATGGACGGAATTGGTACTCAGCAACGGCCTTGATGTTGGCGTGGATCAGGAACTGAACCGCCGGCGTGATGCGATTCCGCGTCACATTGGCCGCCCCGTTGAAAGGCGATCCGGTGAAGCCGCCAGGCACCAGCGCATTGTGGTAGTCGGAGTTGGAGTTAACCGCGTCGTAGCGGATCATCACATACATCCAGGGGTACGCCAACCACTCGGCATCCACGAAGCCGCCGCTGAACGTCGCCGGCGAACCGCGGACAAAGCCAACCGGCGGGGCCCCGCTCACGGAAACCAAGGTTCCGGTCGAGTCCACGGGTAGCAGGTTGTAATCGTGGCCGTACATGTACAGGGCGTTGAACTGCAGGCAGCAGCGATAGTTGAAGGTCGTGTTGCCACCAACGCGGTAGAACGGCTCCCGCGCGGTGAGCACAGCCCCGGTGCCGTCCAGCAGCGCCCCGCTCAAGCGTTGCACCGACCGTCCATACAGCCAATAGGTGCCAAAATTCAAGTAGGTGTGGTCGCGCGGGCCGGTGGGTCCGGCCGCCTGAATCGCATTACGGCTCTCCTTATTGCTTTCCAGGTTGAAGCGGTAGTTGAAGCTGGTGTAGATGTCCTTGAAGTTGGCATCGGAGGCAATGCCTACTCCGCCGAAGTTCCCGCCCGTGGCCGTCGGCACGTAGGCGTTATTTGTGGCTTGCGGCGTCCCACTGGTGTTCTGGTCAATGAAGGCGATGGAATAGTTGTAGCCACCGGTATGCAGACCACCGCTGAACTCAACTCCTTTGCTCGAGCTGGCAACCGTGAACACGTTATTGACAAACTGCTGGTTAAACACCGGGTTGACTGCGCCGATGTTGGCCTGTGAATAGATGTCATAAGGGCTGATCCAGATGGACTTGGACTGGGTGAACGGTATTTCGAGCTCGACCTGGCCAATGCGCAGGTTGAGGGCGTGCGGCGGCAATTTGATCAGCCGGCCGATGTTGACGAACTTTAGATAGGCTTCGCCCAGGCCACCGTTGCCATTGGCTCCGCTGACGCTGATGTCGTCATCAACCCAGAACGCGATGTCGCTTCCGAAGTTGCCCGCACTGAAGATGCTGAAGAACCCGGTTTCGAAGTCGGTGGCCGGAATATACGGCCCCACGGTTCCTTGCGGAAGCAGCTTGTTGTATTGGTTACGGTTGCTGCCGGTGTACTGGAAGTAGTTGTTGTAGCGCAGGCCGATCGGCGGGATTCCAGGTATGGTGCCGGGCCAGATGGCGTGGGGCCAGAGTTCCGCGTTGGCAGGAGCTCCCAACATGACCGGCGGAATCTTGATCATCGACTCGTCGTCCTTGGGGAACTTGAAGCCTGCGTCCTTGAAGGCCTTTCCGAAGTCATTGAGCTTGGGGAAGTCAATGTGGCATGTGCTGCAACTGGTGCCGTACATGCGTGAAAACGCTGGAATTGCAAAGCTTTCGCGCACCGAAAGGATCGAAAAGAGAAATGCGAGGAAGAGCAAAGACCCGTTCATCATACGGAACAGACGTCCACTCATGCCACCCTCCTTGGTGGACAGCGAAGCAGGAAAGTTGCGATGTCCCGTTGCCCACGTGTGACTTGCTTAATGGACTGAAAGTATTTCGCCTGAATGAACCATTGGGCAGTGACGCACATCACAGCACTCGGTGACGGAAGCGGCTCGGCACCCGAACTCCTTGAAGAAAAGCCTCCCGTCCCGCCCTGCGTAACACACCTGGAGATGGTCGCGGGCCAGAAGTCCTAGGGCTGTATCGGAAGCGCCCCTGTGAGGAATCAGGAATCATGTTGTGGGTGTGCGGGCGCTTTCGATCCAGCGACTTGAAGGAAATTGCGGGCTAGACCTGGATGCGATGGTCAAGCGAGGCAGCATTCGTGCCTGGTCTTGTACAGGCGCTCCGGCTTCTTCGCTGACGGTGGTGTCGAGATCATGACGCCCACGATTCTGTCGCACCGCGACGCCATCGAGTTGGCTGTTTCAAAGGAACGTTTTCCGAGCCTTCCCCGGCCGACAGGAATAAGAATTGCTGTCGATACTCCGAATCAAGAGGGCGACTCAAATCCTCGTTAGTACGCCGATCACTGAAACCAACTGCAAGCAACCAGATAAGCGGCCACGCCTGTCGTTTCGACTCAGCCCGCCACACGAGAACTTCAGCACCGAGCCTACCTGCACACTGACTGTGGGGCGCATCCGATACAGCACTAGGGTTTCGGGCCAACGTCCAGTTTTTTGATGACCATCCTTCCGTAAATTTGAATTGTGTCCATGAGCTCTACGAAGCTGCGACCGTGACTGGCCGTGAGGATCAACTGGCCAGTAGTGCCGACGATGATGGAGTAGGACGCTCGGTGCGGAGGGAGATCTCGGACTCCCTCATGTTCGTCTGTGATTGCCGTCACATCGCCATCCCCGTACGAAATGGAACTATAGGTAAGAGCGCGACTCTGGGGGACGTGTGCCTTGGATGAACTGACAACACCGGAATCCAATTCAATGAAGGATGCGCCGATGCGGTCGTCACAGACCGCGTCGTACCGTGACGAAGGCGAAGTACGGGCCATGCGTTTTGCTATGCGTATTTCGCTGGCCTTCGGCGTGTTGATGCTGGTTGGCAAGATGGCGGCCTATTTTATGACGGGCTCGGCGGCCATCCTGTCGGATGCGGCGGAGTCTGTGATTCACGTTGTCGCGGTTGCGTTCGCGGCGTTCAGCCTGCGGCTTAGCACCAAGCCAGCCAAGCCGGGTTTCCTGTATGGCTACGAACGCATCACCTTCTTCTCCGCCGGATTTGAGGGCGCGATGATCGTGCTGGCTGCCATCTTCATTCTGTATGCCGCCATCGAGAAATGGTTGAGGGGCCTGCAACTGGAGAACCTGGGAGCGGGCACACTCCTGGTGCTGGCGGCGGGTGTCCTTAACGCCGGATTGGGATGGTACCTGATACGCACGGGACGACGCAGCCACTCGCTCATTCTGGAAGCGAACGGCAAGCACGTACTCACCGACAGTTGGACTAGTTTCGGCGTAGTGGCCGGACTGGGGCTGGTGATGCTGACCAGGTGGAAGCCGTTCGATCCACTACTGGCGATTGCGGTAGCGGTCAACATTTTGTGGTCTGGCGGGCACCTGGTATGGCGCTCGGCGGTAGGATTGCTTGACCATTCCGACCCTGAAGTCGGAAGAGAAATCCGTGACAAGCTGGATTCCCTGTGCAGGGAGTTGGGATTGGAATATCACGGTGTGCGCTTCCGCACAACCGGATACCGGCAGCTGATTGAGGTGCACTTGCTGTTTCCGCACTCGATGGTCGTCGGCGAAGCGCATCGGCTGGCGACGCGTTTGGAAGAACGCTTGCCGGCTGAACTCAGCGTGCCGGCGGAAGTGTTCACTCACTTGGAGTCGGCAGAAGACCACGCGGCAGTGCATGCGAAGGAACATTACACAGGAAAGCCGGAGTCGGCAGGCGCACCACGTCACCGATGATAGTTGTGCTATCGCGCCGACTTCTCCACGGCGCTTTACTCTGAATCTCAACGCTGCTACGCGTAGCACTCACACACTTGCTGACAGAGTGCCGGGAGGGTCTTTTGGGATCCAGCCCGGATAACAGGCAGTTATGGGTGCTCAAAGAGGAGCCCACGCCGGTCACATTCTCGCGTAATTCGGAGCTATTTCTTGGCGGCTCGCAGCATGATACTTATTGCAGCCTGGCGTATTCTGCTTTGGCCTGTTGCAGCAGAGGAATGTCAGGATCCGCGTTCTTCCATTCAGCCAGGAAATCCTGATACGACTTGCGCGCCGGTGCCTTGTCGCCCATCATCACCTGAGCCCTCGCCAGCTGCACTTGCGACAGGGCAGCCAGCGGGCTGTTCTTGGCGATGCCACGATGCGTCAAAATCTTCTTGAATTCTCCAGCAGCCTGCTCCCCCTGCTTCGCCTTCAAGTAGGCTAGGCCACGAACGTACACGGGATACAGGATACCGAAACCCTGGTTACCCAGTTCGTAGGCTTCCGCCTTTTCCAGCGACTTTATCGCTGCCTGGGTGTCGCCGCGCTGCAAAGCTATGGAGGCCTGAATCGTGGGTAGCCAATAGTCCTGCACAATGGTGTCGAGCGGATACTGCTGATTCAGCTTGTCGGCCAGTTTCTGAGCCCCGGCCGCGTCTCCGGCGCGGGCGAGCGCAACCGCGGCAGCGATCATCTGGTCGTGGCCGGCCTTCAGCGCCAGCGCCTCGGCCGCCTGTTTGCGGGCCAACTCGCGGTTGCCGAACTCGGCTTCGCGGGCCGCCGCCTGCGCCATGAGGGACGCAGCCATCTCCAGATTTTGGGTGTCCTTCGCCTGCTGCTGCGCCTTTTGCGCGAGATCACGTGCCTTGTTCAGCTCTCCCCGATACGCCGCTGTCTCCGATTCGGCCATCAGCATCAGAGCTGCGTCTTGCGGCCTCTCCCGCACCCACTCCGCCTGCTGCTGCATGGCGGCTTGGTCGTGCTCCAGAAAGGCCATGTAGTAACGCTGCTCGTGAAACCATTCATTGTCCTTGTGTATGGCGACGACTTTGTCATAAGCGGCCTTGGCTTCATCCAGCCGCTCCTGGCCGAGGTAGCCATTCAGCATTTCTCCGTAGCCCGCGCCCGATTCTGGGTTCAGTCGCACCGCCTGCCGGGCCGTTTCCAGCACCTTGTCGTACTGGCCCATCGCCACCAGGTTGAGCGGCAGGTTGGCGTACGGAAGATAGTCGTCCGGATAGGCGGCGATCCAATCGGTATAAGTCTGGTTTGCCTTCAGCAGATCGCCGATAACAAAGCTGTAATAGGTGGTTTCGATGTAGTAGCGTTCGCGCTCGCTGACGCGGTCGCGCAGCTCAAACGCCTGGGTGAAGCTCTGCACTGCCATGCCGGCTTCACCGACGTTGTAGTAGGCCATTCCCAGCGAGGCATGGGCGCGCGCGAAATTGGGGTCCAGTTCCACCGCCCGCTTGTGCAACGGGATGGAAGCCTGATCTCCTTTCTGCCACTGTATCTCCCGGCCTTTGGTGAAGGCCTGCAGGGCTTCCAGCGAGGAGGTGGTCGCCTGGTCCAGCGGCTTGTTGTAGCGCTGCACTGAAGCCAGCGACTCGCCCAGCTTCTCGCGCAACTCATCGCCCGCCCTTCCCAACTGCTTCAGGACCGCTTCGCGATTTTCTGCTTCGGAGGCCACGCTCGCCAGGGTGTCGCCGCTTTGGCAGTCAAGCGCGCGCAGTCCGATCATGTAATGCGTGCCTACGCTGCTGATGGTGCCGCTCAGCAGCACATTGCTGTTGCTGCGAAGGCAGACCTCGCGCGCCGTCTCGGTGTCCAGACGCGTGTCCGGCGGTCGGTCCATCAGCTTCAGCGTGGAACGTACTTTCTGGTCGGGAAGCAGTTTCAGGTAGGGCGACTGCTCCAGTTGGATGGCCAGAGCCTGCTTCAAAGTCCCGTCGAACACGCTCTCGCCGGTGGTGTTGATGAAGTCGGCAAGGACGATGGTGTTCTTTTCCGTGAGCTGTGGCCGGCGATTAGACCGCCATTTCACAAACCCGAAGGTCCCCGCTGCAACTACCAGTGCCATGAGCAGCACCGGGATTGCCCACCGTCGCCTGGGCGGAGCCGCAGCCACGCTCTTCTGCGAGGCATCTGAGGCAGCCTGCACGGCCGACACGGAACTTGACGACTGTAAAGTCCGCTCCCCGGACCGGATGGCGCTGCTGGTCAAGGCAGGGTTGATTTCCGAGTCGCGCCGCAAGCGCTGCAACTCGACCCGCATCTCCGCTGCATGCTGGTAGCGCAGCTCGCGTTTCTTTTCCAGCGCACGGCGGATGATCTCCTCCAGGTGCACTGGCAGCGCGGGGTTCAGTTGCGACGGCGGGACCGGCTGTTCGTGCAGAATCGCGCCGCAGATCTCCCCTGAACTGTTGCCCTCGAACGGCATCTTCCCGGTGGCCATCTCGTACAGCACCGCCCCGAAGGAAAACAGGTCGGTGCGCTCATCCACCTCGCGCGCCCGGACCTGCTCGGGAGACATATAGGCAACCGTCCCCAACAGCGCTCCCGGGCTGCTCAGCTGCTCGGGTTCCGGCGTGGTCATGGTCTCCGAAGTGTCGGACGCGGCGGGTGCGTCCGTCACCTTGGCCAGTCCGAAGTCGAGGATTTTGGCGTGCCCGCGCTTGGTGACAAAGATATTGGCCGGCTTGATGTCGCGGTGGATGATGCCGGCGGCGTGGGCGGCATCCAGCCCGTCGGCAATCTCGATACCCAGCGCGACGATGGTGTCCGCTTCCACCGGCTTGGCGGCGATGTGGTACTTCAGCGTCATCCCTTCGAGGAATTCCATGGCGATAAACGCCCGGCCGCCCTCCTCGCCGATGTCATAGATGGTGCAGATGTTGGGATGGTTCAGTGCCGACGCAGCCCGGGCTTCGCGCCGGAAACGGGCCAGCGCGGTGAGGTCTTGCGCTACATCTGGAGGGAGGAACTTGAGCGCGACAAAGCGGCCGAGGCGCACGTCCTCTGCTTTGTACACCACTCCCATCCCGCCACCGCCCAGTTTCTCGACGATGCGGTAGTGTGAGACTGACTGATCAATCATCGGCCCAAAAAATGAGGTGAATATTTAATCTTAGGGGTCATAAGAACCCTAAGTCAAAACTTTGAGGATATTCGTTCTCCGGACGGATGACGAGCAGCCCTGAAGTCATGCGAAATCAGGAACCGGATCGGATCGGTCGCTCGCGGTCGGCGAGACGCGAAGTCCCCCCGACGTCCTCTTCTGGGAAGTCTGCGGCTGACAAGCGCTGAGATCCCGACGGGCAATACACACATTCGCTGCGTTTGGGATTCGTACCGACAAAACGCCCTACACGGAAGTAATCCACGAGCAAGGTGCCAGATTCACCAACCTGTTTTCGTCTGGACGTTGACGACGTTCCATGCCAGCTCTGCGGGTTCTGCGATCTCGACCAGCAACGTATACGACCCCTAGAGCCTGAGGTCACACGCACCCGTGACCGGCTTCACTGACAACGGCGCATCGATCTGTACACTGGCAACCAGAGGCGTTGTGTCTCTACGCCCGGTAAGGGCGGAAGGCAGTGGATAGTGGTGGTGGATAGTGGATAGAGCGAAGCGCAGATGTTACTACCTGATTAATGCCGTTCCATTGCGAGTCCCAGATTCTTGCTTGCAAGGCGAAATCCACGCCCGTAAGTCCTTTGGAAGCAAGATTTTGATATTTAACTCCTTTGGATGCAATATTTTGCGAGCATGAATTTTAACCGTCCCTTTGTTTTCAAGATTTTAGGAGGATACAGGGAGAGGGGGTATCAAGCGGGTATGACTAACTGATTGACAGTGTGTCCCGAAATGGGAAACACTTCGAACGGCACTAGATGTTTATCTATTAGTCAACGTGGTTGATTCGTAGAAAATCAGTCGCCGTCTCCTGCGCCAGCCCGATTGGCCCAGCGCAGGAGGAAGAGCGACTCGCTTCCGGGTTCGTCCCGCGACGACGCATGCGCGTTCTGGAGTATCAGTTCACCGTCACATTGACCGGCAACGACGGAATGCCGTTCGTCACCACCACCAGCGTGCTTGGTCCCGTCTCCATTCCGGCGGGAACATCAAAGTGCGTGTAA
>Ga0074046_10005114_pt1 | contig 10528 bp, 7 predicted proteins | sample BogForMeECP23OM3_FD_94441 | JGI IMG/M metagenome (GOLD analysis project Ga0074046, IMG submission 94441) | Bog forest soil microbial communities from Calvert Island, British Columbia, Canada - Bog Forest MetaG ECP23OM3 | ecosystem: Environmental > Terrestrial > Soil > Wetlands ...
CGCAGGGCCGTGAGGTTAGCCTCAAACTGAGGGCGCAGCTTGAGAACGTGCCCCTGATCGAGGAGCAATTCTTCCATGGCTTTTGTCGTGACCGATGCCTGCACCAAGGATTTTGTTTGTGTCGCGGAGTGTTCCACTGCCGCCATCGCGCCTGCTGCGAGCGATCCTGCTGCCGCTACAGTTTCCCAGGTCTATATCAATCCCGATGAATGCATCGACTGTGGCAACTGCGCTTCAATCTGTGCGCAAAACGCGATCTTCGCATTGGAAGAGCTGCCTGCAGACAAGGCAGACTTCGCCGAAAAGAATCGGGCGTACTTCAACTAATTCGCCACGCCGCGCCATGCCAACCGGGGGCGGGGTATTTGCAGCATTCTACTGAGGGTTCGTCCCCGGCGGCTGTGTCCGTGCGCCCGGCGTTTTCTGCCCCTCAGGGGAAGCCGCTGGCGCCGCAGCCGGTGCTTTCGCCGGTTCCGCAGGCGACGTGACCGTCGGCGTCACGGGCAGTGTGAGCGTCTGCACCGTCGCGGGATCGTCGCGCAACTTCACATAGAGAATGCCGTTCACCGGATGCGGAACGGTGAGCTGTGTCCCGGTGAACTGTGGTGGCACGTCGTCTGGATTGTCAAAGTCCGGCGTCGCAGCAAAGGACGTAGCCAGGAACAAATTGGCTCCGCTCAGCAAGCAGGGCTTGGCCGGCGAACGCGGGCAGCGCAACGTATTGAAGCCGGGAAGGCGCACCAGCGTGCCCAGCGGCTGCCAGTCGCCGGCGGTGCCCTCCGCGGAGATAGCGCGGACCCGCACCGGCCCAAAGGCGGAAGCACCGAACCGGGCGAGCGGCTCCAGGCTGCCCACCGCGGTGTGCGCGTCTTCCAGCATCAGGCTGCCGTCGCTGAGCGTCAGCATGGTGTGGAAGCTCGAGTCGGCCGCAGCCACTTCCACCTTTTCGTCGCGTGGGAAGTCCTGCGGCACCACCGACTTGAGGAAGAACACCAGCTTTCCTTCAATGGGCAGGTCGTCCGCGCTGCCCAGTTGCACCGGCGGCTGCGGCGCCGATAAGTCATTCTGCACGCCTTTGCTCAGCAGCATCACCTGCGGCCGCGGCGGACCCACGGTCACCGGCGCGGTCAGCACGCGGCCATCCTTCAGATCCACGTGCGCCACATAATGTTTACCGGGAACCAGGCTCGCCGTCGATCCGCCCGCGGTCATCAGCAATCCATCCAGGTCCCCCACGCGGTTCATCACCCCGGGCGTGAGTTCGATGTGGTTGATCTCCGCCTTGGCGACCTCGTCGAGCCGCGTACCTTTGAGCAGTGCGGACTCGTCTCCCGCGCTCAGCGTCAATCCTTCCAGTGAAGCCGCCGCGTCGTAGGCTTCCATCGCCAGCCGATCCGGCTCGGCCAGTCCGAACTGATACACGGCCACGCTCACCGGCCCGGGCGACGCGTCCTTCAGCGGCACCGTCACCTCAAGAGCTCCGGGTTTGGGGGCCTTCCACTCGAGTGGCAGGGTGTGATTCCCCGCCGTTTGCGCTTCCACCTTCTGGACGCACACTGCGGATGGCCCGTAGATGTGGAGCGTGTCGTCGCGACCCACCACCAGCGCCGATTGATCCGACGCCGCCAGGGTCCACTTGCCTGGCAGGGCCGCCACTAGTTGGTAGCGCGGTCCCTCCCAATTGTCGAATCCCCACTTGCCGCGCAACACGGCGGTCAGATCCCCGCCCGGCGGCGCAGTGATTGCCTGTGTGAGGACCAGCCCCCCCCTGCCGGGGTCGGCAGTCACAGGCACATCCATGGCTTTTGCGCCGCCCGATTCGATGTGCAGAAAGAGGTCATGCGCCATCGCGGTGGCAAACACCAGCGGCGCACCTTCGGCAGGCAGAACCAGTCCCGGCTTCATGGCGCAAAAATTGTCGCTGGGATTGACCTGATGCAACGGCTCCGGCCGCGAAGACCCGATGGGCGGCAGCGCCACCACCACCACGGACATGGGGTTAATGAACGACGGCGGCATGTTCAGCCGCAGATTCAGGCTGTCGGCCCTGGGCAGCGCCAGCGCCGGAATGTATTGGAAGTGGGCGGTGTGCATCGAGCCCAGAATCCTCGCCGTATCCACAATGGCGCCGATGTAGGCGCTATATGCCCCGCCTCCGCCCATCGTCGTTGAGCTGATATCGTTCATCAGGCTGAGCGTGTTGCCGTTGGCCAGTTGATCCACCACCGATCGGGCATTGGTGTCGTCGAGCACCATGCCCTCAGAGTTCTGCGAGAGGCACGAAGCCTGCTGATCGGCGGGTTTCTGAAAGCAGTTCTCGTTAATCTTGATGCCCAGGCTGCGCGCCGCCATCTCGGTGCGCGTCTTCAGCGCCGCGGGATCGAACTGCGACGTCACCTTTACGTCGTCCAGGTAAGTGTCCAGCCGCATCCGTTCCCAGCTTGCGGCCTGCAGGTCCTGGGCGGCGCGCACAAACAATCCGGGGCGGCCGCGCACCGCATTGCGCAGGGTAGTGAAATCGCCTCCCGTTTCCGGCGCCAGAAACAGCAGCGCCTGCTGCGCCTCCGGGGGAACCTTCACGAAAACGCCCTCATTGCGAACGTTGCGCGTCCACGTTTCCACGCGTGTAAACCACTCCGGCGGCGGCGGATTGGTGGATCCCCGCAGGAACGCCACCACCAGCACGTAATGTGTGGCCTGGCTCTCGGGCAGGTCGGGATGAATCCACAAACGGTCGCCGGGAAGCAGATTGGGCGTCTCGGAGATGGGCAACGTCACCTCGCCGCGTTTCACGTGCACATCCACTTTCGGGCCAGAGAGATCGAAGGGTGATCCTTCGGCGTAAAGCAAGGAGGATGCCAGGAAAAACATCAGCAAATACTGCAAACCACGGCGCATATATCTATTTTACGAGCGGGGAGGACTAATGTAAGCGAGGCCCCCCTCGCCCTGAAACCGTCCCTAACAAGAAGATTCCTGCGAATTCACATGTAAACTGCGTTTTTTGCGCTAAAATCTTGTCACAAATAAGAATGCTGGCTCAAGATCGCCCCGGGAAAGGCTGGAAGCCGGCGCATAGCAACAATCTCTAACGGTAGCCCGAAAACAGACTGAATCTCCTTTTAGTTCCCGGCTGGATAGATGTGCACGTATAGATGACCAGCCGATGAAATACTCTTAGCGCTTTGCCCATTCGACTGCATGGACAAGCGCACGCCCGTCTTCTTATTCCAGCGAGCTGGTTGGGAAAAATATAGATCGTGGGTTGCTGCCTTATGTCTGCAGCGCAGCTCCGAGCCGGATTTGCCGGCCGGTGATCGTGCTGGCTCTGCGGATACAGGCAGCAATATTGGGAGAGAACGAGATGAAATCGATAAGGGTTTCGCAGATTCACGCAGAAAATGGCAATCTCAGCATCCCCGCCGCTGAGGAAATGATCGAAGACGCATTAAACGAGCTGGCATTCACACAGGATCCCGGCATGGTTCGCGCCCTGCGCTTTCTTGCACCTGCGGGCTACCAGGTCATTGTGGAGCTGTGCAGCGAAAACGGCCGCAGTAAACGCCGTGACGCATCTGCCGATTCCTGGTCGCCGGAGTACGACGAGGTGCGCATCTACTTCGAGCGCATCGAAGGCGACGAACCGGCCCCGCGGCCGGGCCGCGCTGCACACGGTGCACGCGCCGACCATCAAGCCGCCAACGAAGATGAGGCTGAGCCCGTGCTTCCTGCCGACATGGATGCGCGCGTGAAAGAACTGTGCACGGCGCTGGCTGAAGCGGAACGCGGCGGTCACGCCTTCATCGCGCTCAAGTGGTTTCGCGATTCTTTCCTGCCGCGCAAGGCGTATCGCTGGAACCAGCATCCTGAAACACGGCAGTCGGTGCTGGCTGAAGCCATTCAACGCGGCGTGGTGCTTACCAGCAAGATCGCCAACCCCAAAACTCCCGCCTATCCCACCACCACCATCCGGCTCAACCGCGCCGAGGCCGGCATTCCTGAGGACGCGCAGCGCTTTCAGCCAGTCGATGTGCAGGGCGAGCCCGTCGCGGTCACCATCGATGAGGAACGGGGGATCGAGTGAGCTTCTTTTTTCTGGAGGCGACGGCTTTCGCCAAGCTGTTTGTGCGCGAGCCGGGAACCGAAGCGCTCATCCGGCTGATGGAGAGCGTTGAGGACAACCGCAAGCTGATCTCGGCTGCCACGCCTCTGGAGGTCTACGCTGCCATCCGCCGCCGCGAGCGCGCCGGACAAGTCGCCACTGAAGCCGCGGTCACCGCCTTCGAGTTGCTGCGGGTTGAAGCCGCGCGCATGGTGCAGCAGCCGCTGAATCCGGGGGTGCTTGAGGCGGCCAGGCAACTTCTCGATCGCACTGCGCTGCGCTGGCCTGAGGCTCTGCAGCTGGGCGCCGCGTTAGCCGCGCGCGACATGTTTCCCGGCACGCGCATCACCTTCGTCTCCGCCTCCCCTGCGCTGCTCGAAGCCGCCCGCGCCGAGGGACTCGACGCTATCGATCCCGCCAGGCTGCCGGCGCCCGAAAGCGAAGCGGCCAAAGAAGCTGGTCCCGCAAGTGATGCGGAATCTTAGCGTCGCTCCTCGGCCTCTTCGACTCGCGCCAGTTCCTTCTCTTGGGTCTTTCCCCGCTCCAGCTTGCCGCCATGACGCCGATCCGACTGCAACAACAAAAAAGCAAAAATGAGCCCGGCCACGCCTAAGCACGCGAACATGATCTGGGTCGCAGTGTAGGTTCCGGTCACGTCGCGGAGCTTGCCATTCAACAGCGGGAATAGCCCGAGGCCCAGGTTCTGGATGGCCGTCATGAGGCCGAAGGCCGTGCCTACGCGCTTCTCTTCCACGACCAGCGGAACCGAAGGCCACATGGCCGCGGGAACCAGCACGAAAGCTGCGCCCAGCGCGATCATGCTGGGAACCGGATTCCAGTGGGTGATGCCCATGATGAGATGGGCGGGAATCAGCACCAGGGAGCCCACGACCATAAGCGTGGCCCGCTTGCCGATGCGATCAATCAGGTCGCCGGCGAAGGGCGCGAAGACCATGGACGCGAAGATAATGATGCTGGTCATTCCCGGCGCCGTCGAGAACATGTGCCGGAAATTGACGAAGGCCTGGGACAGGAAGCCGCCTGTGGACTCGCTGACCAGCGGGATGCCCCACTTGTCGTGAAACATGTCGGTCGCCAGCGCCGTGAAGGGGAAGATGGCGCTATAAAAGGTGACGCAGAGCAGGACAACGTACCAGTAGGAAGAGTTGAATTTCCGGATATCGGACAAGACGATCTTGTCGCCGCCCTCCGGTTTCGGCAGCGCGAGTACCTTCTCGCCATGCAGGTCCATCGCGTTGTAGACCAGGTTACAGAGCACGCTGAACAGGCAAAAGCCCGCTGCCGCCCAAAGCGCGACGCGATAGCTGCCGAAGTAGCGCGCGATGAGTTCTTCGGTGTTGAAGCTGAACAGAGTCCCGACACGGCTGATGGTAAGAGCGATGCCGAAAGCAAGGGCCATTTCCTTGCCTTTGAACCAGCGGCTGATGATAGCGCTCTGCACCACGATCAGCGATTCCGAGCCGGCGCCGAAGATCAACCGCCCGGCGAAGAGCTCCCACCGGGATTGGGCCAGGGCTACGATTGTTGCGCCCACCAGGACGAGCGTGCAGAACAAAAGGCTCGCCCGGCGCGGCCCCAGCTTGTCGTAGAGCATGCCCCCAAAGAAGACGATGACGATGGCGGCCACAGAGTAAGCCGTGTAGAGATTGCCGATGGTGCTGCGGTCCAGATGGAGATCCGCGATGAGCGTAGGCGCCAGAGCGCCGATGCTGTCGTATGCGAAATAGCTGCCCAAAACCAGCAGGCTGATGAATATCAGGATGGTGAAGCGGTAGGGACGCCTGGATGGATGGAAGAATCCCATGGATTCCGGATCTGTATGTTCGGAAATGGGTGTGCGGCGTGAGAGATCGGACATGAAGGCAAGACTCCTCAGAGCACGGCGAAGCCGCGAAATCGATTCGCCGTGAGGGCGGCGTGAGGTCCGCAACCCGAGCATAGCAGAGGCTCCGTACTGGCCTCGCGCTCTACTGGCGCGGCGCAAGAACCCGTCAGAACGGTGACTTCGAATGCCCCTCCATTGTGCGACCATCAAATCTAACAGGAGCCCGTGCTAAATTGTGCGTATCTGAAGGTGAATTACCTTGGGCGGAACTGGCGCAGAGACAATCCGTTTCGGCGAGTTTGAGCTGGACCTGCGCGCGGGCGAGCTGCGCCGCGGCTCGGCGCGCATTCGCCTGCAGGAGCAGCCGTTTCAGATTCTTCTCATGCTGCTCGAAGATCCCGGCGGGGTGGTGACGCGCGAAGAGATTCGCAAGCGCCTCTGGCCCAACGATACCGTCGTCGAGTTCGATCACAGCATTGGTACCGCTATCAAGAAGCTGCGCCAGGCGCTCGACGATGAGGCCGGCAGCCCGCGCTATGTGGAAACCCTGCCCCGCCGTGGCTTCCGCCTCATGGTCCCCGACGTCGAGGTGCTCAGCGCCGAATTGTCCCCGGAAAGAGCTGACGGCCAGCCCGCTGCCGTTGAGCCGATTCCGCAGTCAGCGCCCGCCCGGCCCGCGGTACCCGCCCGAACGCGGTGGCTCCTGCCCGGGCTTCTTGCTGCAGCCGTCCTTCTCGTGGCCGTCGTTTTCATCGCTCGTTGGCGCTCGCACGGCAAGCGCGGCGAAACCCTCGACGAGTCCAGCCTGACCCAGGTTACCTCCTCCGTCGGCGTCGATATATACCCGTCGCTCTCGCCCGACGGCAGCGCGGTTGCCTACAGCAGCGATAAGAACGGCGGCTTCGAGATCTACGTGAAGACGCTTGCGCCGGGCGGACGGGAGATCCAACTCACCAGCGATGGGAACGAGAACCTGCAGCCAGCCTGGTCGCCGGACGGAACTCAGATTGCATTCTTCTCACGCAAGAAGGGTGGCATCTGGATGATTCCTGCCCTCGGCGGCACGGCACGCCGCCTGACGGAGTTCGGAGGCAAGCCCGCATGGTCCCCCGACGGCTCGCGCATCGTGTTCCAGTCAGTGGGAATCCTCGACTATAGCCCGACGGGCCTTGCCATCACCCTTCCGTCGTCCACGCTGTGGATGGTCGACGCGCGGGGCGGCGCGCCCACCCAACTGACGCAGCCCGGAAATCCCAATGGTGGCCACGGCGCGCCCACATGGTCGCCCGACGGCAAAAAGATAGCCTTTAGCAGCGTCAGTGCAAGTCTTCAGGAGATATGGACGATCCCGGCCAACGGCGGCACACCGCAGCGGCTGGTTGCGGGCGGTGTGTACGACCCCGTGTTTGGGCCTGGCGGACGCTATCTGTATTTTTCAAAGAGTTTTGTGGGCTCCCAGCAGCAGACGCCCGTGGCGCTGACGTTTGCGCTCATGCGCGTGCCGCTGTCGCCCGAGGGCGCCGTCGCAGGAGAGCCGGAGTTGGCGAAAAATTCCGGCTCAGTGGTGTACAGGGCCCCGCGCTTCTCAGCCAATGGACGGTTCCTTGTCTTCTCGGCAGTTGCCGCCAACGACAACTTGCAATCAATTCGCATTTCGCCTTCGACCGGAGAGGTCGTCGGCGACCCCGTACCATTCACCCATGACACCATGCTGCGTAAGTTGGATCCTATCTTCTCGCCCGACGGCGCGCAGATCGCCTATACGGTCATACAGAACGGGGAGGACTCCGGCATCGGGGTGTGGGTTGCCGATGCGGACGGCCAGAATGCCCATCCTGTAGGAGCGACGCCGACCGACCGCCATCTGATGGGATGGCTTCCCGGGCATGGCGGCCTGACTTTCCAGGGCGAGCAGAACGGGCATAAGGTGCTCGATGCCATCGACCTGAGCACCGGTAGCATATCGGTGCTGCGAGAGCTCGCCGAGGATGGTGCGTCTTTTCGCGTCTCGCTCGACGGCAGGCAGATCGCGTTCGGCAAACGCGAAGGCGGCGTAGTGAATGTGTGGGTCGCGCCCACCGGCTTCGGACAGGCGGCCGGCGGTCCAGCAAAGCAGTTGACCTTCGGCAAGGGATTGATGTCGTACCCATGCTGGTCGCCGGACGGAAAGACGATAGCCTTTGAGACCGAGAACGGGATCGCCACCGTTCCTGCAGCGGGAGGGCCCGTGACGGTGCTCCAGGTCGGCCAGCGGGAACCGGACATGCTCTGGGACTGGGCCCCTGACGGCGATAAGATCGCCTTTGCCAACAATCGCAATGGTGCGACAAACCTCTTTTGGATCTCGCGCAGCACGCGGCAGGAGAAACAACTGACCCATTACACGCGCGATAACAGCTACGTGCGCTATCCCGCCTGGTCGCCGCTCGGCGATCAGATCGTCTACGAGTATTCCGAGATCACTGGGAACATCTGGACCATGCGCGTCAAATAACGATTCGGCAACAAAATACCGCATCGTTGCCCCATCCTTTTCCGCGTTTTTTGCGGGAATGGGTGGAATAGTACGGACTCCAATTACTCCTCAACGCAGCAGGAAAACGGGTGCCCCACCTTCGCGACGCTTTTGTTTTTGTCGCTAGGGTGGGGTTTGGCTGACTTGCCGACTCGCTGACCCGCTGACTCGTTTCATTACCGGTCAATCGTTGCAACCCTGGTCTGGGTCTCCGCCTGCCGCGTCCGGGCTTCCTGAACCAGCCGCGTGTCCATCTGGCGAGCCTGCTGCGTCGTGAAATACATCTCATTGCTGGCCAGGACGCTCAAATCACTGCTCGTCCAACGGGCCTTCATGATGCCGGTCCGGGAACTGGCATTCGTGCCCAGCAGCAGGCTGCCGATCTCGCGCGCCATCACACGGCCGGCCAGCACGTCCACCGCAGTTGTATCACCGCCCGCCCGCTCGCTGATGCGTTCGTAGAAGATCGCTGCGCGGTGCGATGCGCCGCCGTCGGCCGCTCCGAACGTGTCGCCTTTCCCGAGTTTGTCCGCCATCGAGTTCGGAAGAATCGACACAATATAGTCGTCAGGCTGCGTCGCTGCACAGCCGGAGAAATCATTCCTAGCGTCGTGCGAGGTCGGGCAGTCATGCCATTGCGTCGTCACGCCGGCCTGTGCCAGAATTCGCGACGCTTCCCGCTCCGCCGCTACCAGAGTTGCATGGTTTACCTGCGCGTAGTCATAAACGCGCAGCGTAATGGTGGCGGGGCTCTTCTCCGCGTCACGATTGTTCTTCGCCCAGGCCGGGGAGCCTGCAACTGTTGCTGCAACCACCGCCAAACCTGCCATCCGCATCACAAACATCGCTGTCCGGTTCATCGTTTTTCTCCTCCGCGGGTTGCGCGGTGAGATCGACTGTGCGCGATCGGCCCTGAAAGGTCGATGCACCGGAGATGAACTAGATTTGGACTGAAAGTGAACTTATAAATAATTTACTATCAATCACTTAATAGGTTTTGCGACCGACAGCGTGGCGTACGAAAAGCTGCGATGAACTCTGTCTCGTGCTCCTTTGGCGCGCCGCAAGGACGAAACAAGCAACTCCATGGCTCAAGCAGGACGCGAACGCGTAGAGTCCCCGCCCCGCTTGAAATGAAGTGTTCCCGTTGCGGGGGCGCAGCGCCTACTGCTGCCCGACCTCGACAATCATGAAGGTATCCGGTTTTGGCGCGGGGCGACGCTGCCCCGGTGCGAGCGGCAGCAGTTCCGCCGTGGGCAGATAGAGCGTATGTGTGGAGTGATCCACGCCCATGGTGCGGGCTCCGAACGGCGTCTTCACCACCTCTTCGACCTCGAATTTTCCATCCTTCCGGCCTACCACGATCAACGACCCGTCGCCGCAACTCGCGAAGGCCCGATCGCCGTCTGTCTTGACGGCATCGACGCCCGCGCCGATGGGCAGGTCAGCAATAACCTTGCCGTCTTCCGTGCTCATCACGATGAGCTTTTGCGGATTCCGGCAGCCGATGAAAAGCAGATGGTTCTTCTTGTCGAGCGCCAGTCCTACGGGATGGCCGCCCGGCGCAACAGGCCAGCGCGCAATCACTTTGCGCGTCTTCAGGTCGACCACGGCCAGAACGTCTTTGTCCTCGAGGTTGATATAAACCTTTCCCGCGCCGTCGGCGGCGAGGAATTCCGGTGCCCCGCCGAGTTCGATCGGCGGATCGATCTTGCCATTCACGGGATCGATATCCGGCTTGAAGGTCATCAGCTTGTTCCCGTCGCCGGAGACAGCCAGGACCAGATTCTGCCCCTCGTCGTAAATAATGCCGTCAGAGTCGGGCATGGTAGCGAGTTTGCCCAGAACGGCATACGTCTTGAGGTCGAAGATCAGGATCGCGCCGTCGCCACCACCATCGGTGATGAAGCCGCGGCCGAGCGCCGGAACTATCGCCGTGCCGTGCGAACGCTTCTGTCCCGGAATGTCGCCGAGAACCTTACCGCTGGCGGCGTCGATGACCATGGTGTGGGTGCTGCGGGTGACAAACAGGCGGTGCGTCTGCGAATCAACGGTCATATAGTCC
>Ga0074046_10005115_pt1 | contig 10526 bp, 9 predicted proteins | sample BogForMeECP23OM3_FD_94441 | JGI IMG/M metagenome (GOLD analysis project Ga0074046, IMG submission 94441) | Bog forest soil microbial communities from Calvert Island, British Columbia, Canada - Bog Forest MetaG ECP23OM3 | ecosystem: Environmental > Terrestrial > Soil > Wetlands ...
ATTGCTATCGCTGCTCGTACTCACTCACCTATCCACAGTGCGAAATCCACTGTGCTCACGCTCTGGAAGACGTGTTCCAGCGCACCGTTGACGCCAGCACCGTAGCCGCCGTGATCGTCGAACCGGTCCTTGGCGAGGGCGGTTTTGTGGCCCCGCCCCGTGAGTTCTTTCATGTGCTGCGTGAAGTCTGCACCCGGCACGGCATCTTGCTGGTCGCCGACGAAGTGCAGACCGGCTTCGGCCGCACCGGTACGCTGTTCGCTTGCGAGCAATTGGGTATCGAGCCCGATGTGATCGTCTCCGCGAAGTCAATCGCCGCCGGTCTTCCGCTCGCGGCCGTGACGGGCCGCGCGGAAATCATGGATGCTCCCATTCCCGGCGGACTGGGCGGGACTTACGCCGGCAATCCCGTGGCCTGCGAGGCGGCGCTGGCGGTGCTAAAGATGTTCGACGACCAGCAACTCGTTGCCCGCGCGGTTCGCATTGGCGAGTGGATAGGCCGCCGCACCCGAAAGTGGGAGGCGGAGTTCCCTCTTATCGGCGACATTCGCGGCATGGGAGCCATGCGCGCATTCGAGCTGGTCCGCGACCACGCCACGCGACAACCAGCCAAAGAGGAAACAGAAAACATTATCAAGTATTGCTGGCAACACGGCCTCATCATCTTGTCCGCCGGAACCTACGGCAATGTGATTCGGTTGCTCGTCCCGCTGGTGATTACCGACGACCAGTTGGAAGAAGGTTTTTCAGTCCTCGAGGCTGCGCTAGCGTCGGTCTCTGCACCGGCCGCCGTTGCCATTCGGAGTTAGAGGAGAGGCAAGATGAAAGAGAACTCGTCAACGGCGATTTCCAGTCGCGAAGCAGGGATCCGAGGCGAGGGGAGAAATTGAAAGAGCGCGACGTTAAGGATGGGACACCCGTCACTTGAAGATAGGGAGTCAAAATCCCCACCCTAACGTCGCGAGGCGCCCACCGCATTTTTCTGAACGTTGGTTAGCCCTTTGGGAGTTACGTTATGACCACAGAAATCACGCTGCACGACCCGCTGCTGTTCCGGCAGGCTTGTTACATCGACGGAATGTGGGTGGGCGCGCTCGGAGCCGAGGAAATCAAGGTTGACGATCCCGCCACCGGCAGGATCGTTGGCAAGGTCCCGAGGATGGGCGCTGCACAAGCGCGTCAGGCGATTGACGCGGCTGCGCGAGCGTTCCCCGGGTGGCGCAGCCGGACTGCGAAAGAACGCAGCACTGTGCTCAGGCGCTGGTTCGATCTGATGATGACGCACCAGGAAGACCTCGCCCATTTGATGACACTCGAACAAGGAAAGCCGCTGGCCGAATCGCGCGGCGAAGTCGCGTATGCAGCGTCGTTTCTCGAATGGTTCAGTGAGGAAGCCAAGCGCGTCTATGGCGACACGATTCCTGGCCACCAATCCGACAAGAGGATTGTCGTGGTGAAAGAACCGGTGGGTGTTGTTGCCTGCATCACGCCCTGGAACTTTCCGCTCGCGATGATCACACGTAAAGCTGGCCCAGCGCTCGCCGCCGGCTGTACGGTAGTGCTTAAGCCGGCATCCCAGACCCCGTTTTCCGCGCTGGCACTGGCCGAACTCGCCGAACGCGCCGGTGTGCCGCAGGGTGTATTCAATGTGATTACAGGAAAAGGCGGCGAAGTCGGGGCTGAACTCGCTTCCCATCCCGCGGTGCGGAAGCTCTCCTTCACCGGCTCCACGGAAATCGGCAAACTCTTAATGGCACAGTGTTCGAGTACAGTGAAGAAACTGTCGCTCGAACTTGGCGGCAACGCTCCTTTCATCGTCTTTGACGACGCCGATCTGGACGCCGCCGTCGAGGGCGCGGTGGCCTCAAAGTACAGAAACACTGGCCAAACCTGCGTTTGTACCAATCGCGTTCTCGTTCAGGACAGCATTCACGACGCCTTTGCCGCGAAGCTCGCGGTCGCGGTCAAGTCGCTCAAGACGGCCTCAGGTTTCGAGCCAGGCGCCACGCAAGGACCGTTAATCGACGACACTGCGGTGGCGAAGGTGGAGGACCACATTCGCGACGCGACGTCGAAGGGCGCGACGGTTCTTGTTGGAGGACACCGTCATGCCCTGGGTGGCCGCTTTTTCGAGCCGACCATCCTGACCGGCGTCACGACCGCGATGGCGATTGCCAGCGAGGAGACCTTTGGACCGGTGGCGCCGCTGTTCCGGTTTAAGACAGAAGCGGACGCCATCGCTCTCGCCAACGATACTCAGTTCGGTCTGGCCGCGTATTTCTTCGGGCGTGACATCGCTCGCGTGTGGCGCGTGGCGGAGGCACTCGAGTATGGCATGGTCGGTATCAATACCGGCCTCATTTCAACCGAGGTCGCCCCCTTCGGCGGAGTCAAAGAGTCGGGACTAGGCCGCGAAGGTTCGAAGTACGGCATCGAAGAATATCTTGAGATCAAGTACCTGTGCTTCGGCGGCATTACGCTGCGGTGATCGCCGCTAGTATCGTGCCATGGGCTGCCCGTGGCCGGCTGGCAACGGAAAAGGTGGTCACGACGATGCTGATCCTATCGGGCACATGTGCCACACCCTTCCAGTTTACTGAGTCTGGTCCGAAACGCCTACGGTTACTACTGTTTTCTTACTTATAGTACTTGGCGCGGGAACCCGCTTGCGTTAGGCTTAGTGCGACTTTGCACATGAGGGAGGATACCCAATGAGCCAAGAGGCCCCGGTCCAGACAGTTTTGGCCTGTTCCCAATGCGGACGGGCGTTCGCGCAGTCTGACCTGGTGCATATTGCCGGAAACTGGGTGTGTGCCGATTGCAAGCCGGCATTTCTGAGCCGGGTGATGGCGAGCGGCGCCGCTGGGGCATCGCCACTTGCCTGGCGCTATGGCGGATTCTGGATCCGTTTCGGAGCGCGCTTCATTGATGGCCTTATTTTCACGGTGCCCCTCCTGATCTTCGCCGCTGTGCTCATACCAAATCTGATCCGCGCCGGAAGTCCAGCGCGCAACCCGGCCAGCTCACCTAACCCTGCGTTCGCAGTCTTCGGCCTTATTACTTTCTTTGTAGTTTCTTTCCTCGTGGGAGGTTGCTACGAGATTCTGATGCTGAAGTATCGCAGTGCAACTCTCGGAAAGATGGCCTGCGGGCTAAAGGTCATCCGAGCCGACGGCCGCAGCTTGAGTTGGGGCGTATGCTTTGGGCGCTTCTTCATGTGGAATGTTGTTACCCAGGGCATTCCTTACGTAAATTCCGTCCTCATGCTGGTTAGCGCGATCATGTTGGGGGTGGACGACGAGAAGCGAGCCTTGCATGACCGGGTGTGTGACACGAGGGTGATCTATAAACAGAGCGTAGCGTGAACCTTAGTATCAATCCCTTCACTACCGGTTACGGCGCGACTGTTGGGTTAAGCTTAACGCGAGTTTTGCACGCGAGGAGGATACTCAATGACTGAGGAAACCCCGGTCCAAACAGTTTTGGCGTGTTCGCAATGCGGACGGGCATTCGGGCACTCGGATCTGGTGCATATCGCGGGAAACTGGGTCTGCGCCGATTGCAAGCCAGCGTTTCTGAGCCGGGTGATGGCGAGTGGCGCCGCGGAAGCATCGCCATTGGGCTGGCACTACGGTGGATTTTGGATCCGTTTCGGCGCGCGGCTGATTGATTGGATCATTCTTGGGATCGTGCAAGCCAGTATCGCTTTGGTGTTATTTGGCACTTTCGGAGCACAGTTCTTGCCGAGCGTGATGCGAACCATGCCTCTCGGCCTTCGGCTGGGCTTTCAATTCCTTTCTTATGCGATTGCCATCGTGTATGAGACGGCGTTCCTGCGTTATCGAGGAGCGACGCCAGGGAAAATGGCGTTGGGACTCAAGGTGGTTCGAAGCAATGGCGACTCGCTTGGATGGGGCGTCTCCGTCGGTCGGTACTTCATGCAAATCGTCAGCGGCATCATCCTGCTCATCGGATTCATCATGGCTGCGTTTGACGACGAGAAGCGAGCCTTGCATGACCGGGTATGTGACACGAGGGTGATCTATAAGCAGAGCGTAGCGTGAACCTTAGTATCAATCCTTTCACTACCGGCGCGTCGGCGTCTTCCGCAAGCGATGACCCGGCGTCGCCTACTGCGGCAATCCCCTGTCCCAGTTGCGGAGGAGACGTAAGACCAGTTGAGACGGAGACAGAATGGCAGTACTGCCCCTCCTGCGCGAATCGGCTGCAGATTTGCCTTTGGCCGGTTGGCCGAAAGAGCAATAGAGCAGCGTCCGCGCTTGCGGACCAGGCGACATGCTTTTTTCATCCGGACAAGGCGTTTCAGGCTTGCTGCCAACGGTGCGGCCGATTCGTGTGCGCGCTGTGTGATTTGCAGTTGGGAGCGGAGCACGTCTGCCCCACATGCTTCGAGCGCGGGCGCGCCGATCCCGGTGCGGAGGCTGGCACAGCGGAATGGCGGTATCGCGACGTGCTCTATGATTCCATTGCGTTGACAGCCGGGTGGGGTTGGATTCTCTTTTGGCCCGTAATTGTAGCCGCGCTTCCGGCCGTGATTTTCCTGCACGTGAAGTATGGGAAGGCGCCGCGTTCGTACTTGATTCCGCGGTCTGGGTGGCGTTTCTGGGTGGCATATGCAGGGTTCGTCTGGCTTCCCCTATTATTCGCCATTCCGTTCATGGCGCGTTGGACGGCGGGGAGGCATTGATTGAACAGTGCATTCCGCAAAATTTCGCGCGTTGGCAGCCTGACCGGCGGGACGAGGTGGTATCTCAGTAAGGATTGTTTGCTTGCCGCGAAGCGCACGATGTACGCGGTCGAGTACCGCCGGTTTTATTTGCGCGACTTGGAATGCATTGTGGTCTGGCCCCGCCGATCGTGGCTGTGGCGCCTGATCGTACCGGCGGTGCTGCTTGCTGCCCTCGGCTTTTCCTTGTGGCAGTGGGTGAATTCGACCTCGGGCGCGATTTTCATTGGCATCGGTTTCGCCTGGGTCATGCTGGAACTGGCGCTCGGTTCGACGGCGGAGTCGCGGATTCGCACCACGGGAGCAAGCGTCGATCTGCCGTTGGTGAACCGAACACGCCGCGCTCGCAAGATCCTTAAAGCAATCGATGCGGCGGTTCGCGCCTCTCGCGACGTCACCATGGAACCGGCCGTTCCCACACCCAGCCTGCAACCGGCTGGGGTCCCTGTCCAAACGAACTCGGAAGCAGCGTCTGCGGCCCCTTCCATCGCGGATGCCTCACAGACGAATGGCCTCTGACACGCCAGCCGCGCCCACGACGAGTTTGCGCCATGCTCGCTGCCTGTTTCATCCGCTGCGTGAAGCGGCAGCGCGCTGTCCGCATTGCGGAGGAACATTCTGCCGTGAGTGCGTAACCGACGAAGAGGGCAAGCTCGCCTGTCCGCCATGTCTGCGGCGGATGGCGCGTCCGCCCGCACCAAAGCTGTCAGCGACGCGCCGATTCCGGCAGATCCTCGCTGGACTTACTGCACTTGCCTCGCTCATGGCGCTCTTTTTCGCGCTGCTGCAGTGGCGAGTGAATACGCCGGAGGAGAATCTGAATCTCGGCCGAGTCGCCGGTGACCGGCTGCCCGAGCAAAACCCCGAGCAAACCCTGCCCGAGAAAAACCATGAGTGAAGCCGCACTGGCTCCGGCTCCTTCGCCGCGTGCGCGCGTGCTACCCGTACGCGGTCGCCGGAACCGGCTGAACTCGCTCGAAGCACTGGAACGCGGATTCGCACTGTTCCGGTCAACGTTTGTGCGGGAGGCGTGGCGTTATTACGCAGGCAGTGCGCCTCTCGTCCTTTGTTTTATTCCGATGTGGGTGGTAAATGGCCAGATACGGCTATCCGATGGCGTTGTGCTGATGGAGGCGGCATTACTCGCCGCAAGCTATCTTTTGCGCGTGTCGATGGTCGCCAGTTACATGCAACGCGTTCGCGAGCGAGCGTTTGGCACGCCCACATCGAAACCGGCAGGCGTAACCGCGCGAGCGGCAGCCCTGGGGCGTCTGCTGGCGTGGAAGATCACCCTAAGTGCGGGTGCGTTAGTCGCGCTAGTAACCTTCGCCGGGGCGCCGTGGTTTTACAGCGCATGCCAATTTGCCAGTCTTGAGGCGCGTGAGGACGGCGCCGAAAGGCACTCTATGCGCGGCTGCCTGGCAGTTGCGAGTCAATGGTTCGGCAGCAGCGTGCTCCTATTCTTGATGCTCTTTCCTTTCTGGATCGCCGTGTGGCTGAATGGTCTGATCCTTGCGATGCTGGTTCCGCAGCTTCTGCACTCGATTCTTGGCGTAAATACCCTCCTGTCTACGCCCGTAGGGATATTCGCGCTGCTCCGCAGTTCCGCGTTCTGGCTTTCGTTGTTCGCGGGCGCATGGCTGGCACTTGATCCCATCGTCAAGTGTTCGTTCGTCGTTGTTTATCAGCACTTGCGATCGAGGCGCGAAGGCGACGACTTGCGCGGCTTGCTGGCGAGCCTGCCACGCGAGCAAGAGAAGAAGGCTCAGATGATTGCATCCACCACGGCTGGCAGCAGGCTGATCGGCGCATTGGTGGTCATGGTTGCGATTCTCGCTGGCGTTTCCCCGGCGGCGCGCGGAGAGCAGACGCCGCCAGCGCCAAACAGAGCAGAGACTCTCACCGATTCCGCGCGCCAGGCGCGGATTCAACAATTGCGCCAAGCTTTGGATGTAGAGTCGCGGCGCGCAATTTATCGCTGGCACGACGCCGAACACCCGAGTCCGCCTAACTGGTTTGATAGGCTGCTGGCGAAGATTGCGCTCGAAATAGAGCGCGCTTGGAATGCACTCCGGGAATTTCTCCGCAAACTGTGGCCCCGCGGGCTGAATTTCTCGCTCGGTAACGACACGCGCCCCTGGCAGTTGAAGGACTTGCGAATCTGGCTGTGGCTAATCGCGATTTTGACTCTTGCGGCCGGAGGGGTGCTCATTTGGTTGCGGCGACGAAAGGAGACGGCATCGCTTTCCATCCCGCAGGCAATCGCGCCGCTGCCTGATTGGAACGAGGGCGCGTCAGCGAGCGTGCGTTCCGAGGACGAATGGTTCGCCCTGGCAGGACGGCTGGAAGGGGAGGGAGAATTGCGCTTCGCCCTGCGCGCGGCATATTTCGGTCTGCTTGCAGGATTGGCTCAGCGCGAATGGCTGACGATCCGCCGCGATCGTACGAATCGAGAATATCTCGATGAGTTTACGCGCCGATGGCGGAGGCGTCCGCAAGCGGCCGTTGAGGCGCGGGCAGAAATTCCTGAGAAGCTGCGCGGCAGCCTGCGGCAGTTCGACCGCGTCTGGTACGGTTTCCATGGGCTGACGCCAGAGGCAGTAGCTGCGTACCGTCAAGATCAGCGGGAGTTACTCAACCATGTCTGACGATACGCCGGGCAAGAGCATCGCGCTTAATTGGCGGGGTCCGCTGCTGGCTGCTGGTATTTTTGCGGCGGTGTTCGCGATTCTGCTGGTCATGGCACATCAGAATGAGTCGAAAACCAGCGACATGGGATCCAGCTTGCGCGAGGATCCTTACGGCGCCAGCCTATTGTTCGATTCCTATGCGCGCGCTGGGTACCAGGTAAAGCGCAGCCAGGATGAGGACTCCCTCTCCGATCAGGACGCATCGAGAACGGCCGCGTTCTTTATAGGGGGCTACTCCCCTGACGATTGGACCACGAACGACGGAAAAGCGAACGATGGGAAAACGAACGATGGAAAACTACAGGCCGCAGCAAAGTTTCGCGGGCGGCTGGAAGATTTCCTGGCACGCGGCGGCCGCGTCATTCTGATCGAGCCCCGTTGGGAACTAAAATCCCAGTCTCAAGGCTGGGAAGTCGGGAACAAGTGGGACCGAACTGCACAGGCGCACACTCCACCCTGGGTCTCGCCTGATCTCCGTGCAATGCCGGCGGACAGCGAGACGATGTATCTCGCCGCCGATGCCCCGTGGCTCCAAACAGATGCGCAGTGGACCGTGCTGTACAGCGGGGTCGTGGGAGCGAATGGCAAGGCTGACACCTCTGCACGTGTCTATATGGCAATGCGGCGGGCCGGAAACGGCGAACTCATCGCCGCGAGTCAAGAATCGTTCTTATTGAACGAAGCGATCAAGACGCATCCCAACCCGGTGCTGTTAGATTTTCTTGCGGGCGGCCGGCCGGTAATCTGGGTCGACGAAACGTTGCACGGACTGCACCAGGATGAGGGTGTGCTTTGGCTGGTGCAGCGCTACCGGCTGCAAGCTGCTCTGCTGCTGTTCTGGGCGACTCTGCTGGCGTTGCTTTGGAGTATGAGTGGCGATCTGGCGCGACGCCCGGCGCACGACCCCAGTGCGCAGATTGTGCGTCATAGCGAAGCCGCCGGGGTGGCGGCGCGACGCCTGCTTCAACGGAGCATCGCGAAAGAACGTGTAGCGGCAGAGTGCTGGGAACAGTTCCGCCGCTCGTGGCCGCTGGATGCGCAGGCCATTTCTGCCGACCCACTTTGGGGCGCGCGGCTGCGCACTGCGCTCGCTCAGTCTCCTCTAGTGGGATATAAGGAATTAAGCCAGCTGATAGCCGAACGCCGCGCATCCGCAAAAGGTCTGGCTCATGTCGGCCGCGATGCGCCCGATAGTTCCATGCTTAACCGAAGATGATTTCCTTGGAGGCACAGATCGCATGAACGAGAAGCCGGTACAGGGTTTGGACGGGCAGGCACAGTCTGGGAGTGGAGCAATGCAATCCTCAGAGGCGTTCGCGACGATCACGAGCGGAGCGCGGCGCGTTCGAGAAGCCCTGAGCCGCGTGATCGTCGGCCAAAACCAGGCTATCGATCTCGCGCTGGTGACGGTACTTGCCGGCGGACACGCGCTCATCGAAGGTGTGCCCGGCGTGGGGAAAACGCTGCTGGTGAAAGCGCTGGCGCGCGCGGTCGCGGGCGACTTCCAGCGCATTCAATTCACGCCGGACCTGATGCCGGCAGACGTTACAGGGACAAGCGTTTTCGACCTGAGGACGCAGGAATTCCGGCTGGTGCGCGGGCCCATTTTCACCAATTTCCTGCTGGCAGACGAAATCAATCGCGCACCCGCGAAAACGCAATCGGCGCTGCTGGAAGCCATGCAAGAGCGCCAGGTGACGATCGATCGCGAGACCCACACGCTGTCGCCGGTCTTCGTCGTCTTTGCAACGCAAAACCCGATCGAGCATCAGGGCACGTATCCGCTCCCGGAGGCTCAGAAGGATCGCTTTCTCGTGAAAATTCGCATGGACTACCCGGCGGCGGAAGACGAAAACGAACTGGCGAGACTCGTAGCAGGAGGCGATGCACCGGAGCGTCGCTTAGCCGAGGACCTGCGCGTGCCGGTTTTGCAATCTGGCGAACTCGAACGGCTTCGGGCCGCTACGGAGCATGTGCGCGTCAGCGAGGCGGTCAGCGGTTACATCGTCAGCCTGACTCGACAGACCCGGCAGCACCCGGCAGTCTGGGTTGGCGCCGGACCGCGGGCAACGCTCGCGTTATTGTCGGCGTCGCGGGCGCTCGCGGCGCTCGAGGAGCGCGATTTTGTGTTGCCCGAGGACGTAAAGACGCTCGCTGCCCCTGTACTGGAGCACCGCATGCTGCTGCGGCCGGAGTTTGAGATGGAAGGCGTCGAGATTCGCGAGGTAATCAACGCGGTGCTGGAGGCGGTCGAAGTACCGCGGTAACCGCCTGCGTAGTACATGCCGGGCGACAACATTGAAATTGAAGCAAGTGAAATCATGACGGCTGGAAACAAAACCTCAGCGGGCATTGGCATTGCTGGGCAGGACGTGGCTGTCGCGGCCACCGTCGAAGCTACTGCAGAACCAGCACGCCCCAACCCGCCGTTGGGTGGCAAGACTTCCGAGCGAATCGCGCTTCGCCCGGCGGGATCGCTCTTTAGTCTTAGTCCGCAGGGATCGCTGGTGTGGATCATGGGAGTGCTTGGCGTGTGGGCCTGCATTGTGCCATGGTTCGCTCACGGATGGTTATGGTTCGGGCTGATCGCCACGCCTGTCGCGTTGTTGGCGTGTTATGACGCGATTGCCCTGTGGCTCACCCGCGCAGAATGTGCGCCCGTTCTCCTTCAGCCGGAGAAAGGCCTTCGAGGATGCGAGGGGCATACCATCCAGATTCCGTTTGCGCTTACTGGCTCGGGCCGGGGCTGGCTGCGCAGCGATATCCGCGTGGCGATCATGCCGGCAACACAAGACAGCGAAACCGCATTCCGGGTGGAAAGCGATCCTCAGCGGCTGAAGCTTGGGCAGCCGGAGTCGGTCGCAGGAGGATCGACCTCTGCCAGCAGCGCGCAACTTTGGCCATGGGCGGCGGAAATCGCTTTGCTTCGGCGCGGATTGTGGCCTGGACCGCGGGTTGGCATCGAGCGGCAGTCGCGCTTCCGAATCTGGCGTTTGCGAAGATGGTTTGATATGCCCGAGCCTTTGCGGATCGACGCGAATTTGCGGCCTGGGCGGCAGGAGATTCTGCGCAGCCCGGTTTACCGCATG
>Ga0074046_10005118_pt1 | contig 10523 bp, 5 predicted proteins | sample BogForMeECP23OM3_FD_94441 | JGI IMG/M metagenome (GOLD analysis project Ga0074046, IMG submission 94441) | Bog forest soil microbial communities from Calvert Island, British Columbia, Canada - Bog Forest MetaG ECP23OM3 | ecosystem: Environmental > Terrestrial > Soil > Wetlands ...
CGGTGGGAAACCAATGTGGTGGTGGGAAGTGTCCCAACTTCATCTTCAAGGACGGCGCCAGTGGAACGCAGTTGTTTACGGTCAATCCTAATAATCCTGGTAGTGGGCATTTCATCGACGCGGCGAACAACAACTGGACGGCGGCCCAGTGGCCCACCAGCAACCAGGAGCAAACAGTTAGCCTGACCGGTACGACGCTGACCGTGAGTATGGCGGCTGCGAATGCTCCCGGCATTGCGCACATCCGCATTACCTATGTGCCAGTGCAAAACTTTACGCTTTCAGCCTCACCGGCTTCGCTGAGCATTCAGCAGGGGACTCAGGGAACGTCGACCATCACCAGCACCGTCAGTGGCGGCTTCAACAACGCGATCAGTTTGTCGGCTTCGGGCATGCCGTCGGGTACGACGGTGAGCTTCAACCCGAGCACAATACCGGCTCCGGGCTCCGGTACCTCGACCATGACCATTACGGTGGGCTCGAGCACGCCGGTGGGGATCTATCCCATCACAGTGACCGGCAACGGCGGAGGTGTACAGCAAAGTGCAACGGTAAGTCTGACCGTGACCTCCTCGGTGTGGGGGCAGGGGTTTGACTTCCGCAACACTTCCACCCTGGTAACGGATCCTCCGGGGGATACCTACGTGCTATCCACCACGGCCTATCCGACCAAAGGTACCGGGGTCACGTATGGCTGGGTGAATACCTCGCTGGTCCAGGCACGAGATCGCAATGCCAAGCTGGATCCGCGGCTGGCGGGGATCAACTTCGTCACCAACGGTTCTCCGGCGACGTTTTATGTAGATCTGCCCTCCGCTGGTACCTACAATCTGTCGCTGGCCATGGGTGATGCCGGGTACGCGCAGTGTTCCCAGCAGTGCCAAGTGCAGTTTCTGGACGGCAGCACGGTGCTGGCCACGGTTACGGGGGGACCAACCCAAGCAGGGTACTTCTACGATGCGAAGGGCAACAACTGGTCTGCAGCGGCCTGGCCGAGCAGCAACGTCAGCCAGCAAGTGACGCTGGCAGGTACACGCCTGACAGTGGTAGTGGGGAAAACCCAGGCCATCGGAACCTACACGACGATCGCTTTCCTGGGAGTTACGCAAGTCTCGGGTACGCCAAACTTTACGCTTTCAGCCTTGCCGGCTTCGCTCAGCGTCGCGCAAGGGAATCAGGGAACCTCCAGCATCACCACCACTATCAGTGGCGGCTTCAACAGCGCGATCAGTTTGTCGGCTTCTGGTATGCCTTCGGGAACGACGGTGAGCTTCAACCCGAACCCGATTCCCGCCCCGGGCGGCGGTAACTCGACGATGACCATCACGGTGGGCAGCAGTACGCCGACGGGAACCTATCCCATCACCGTGACCGGCAATGGCGGAGGCATTCAGCAGACCACCACGGTTACTCTGACGGTGACCCCCCAACAGCAGCAAAGCTTTACGCTCTCAGCGTCACCGGCTTCGCTCAGCATCCAGCAGGGCAACCAAGGCGCCTCGACCATTACTACCACTATCAGCGGCGGCTTCAACAGCGCTATCGGTCTGTCGGCATCGGGTATGCCTTCGGGGACAACGGTGAGCTTCAACCCGAACCCGATTCCCGCCCCGGGCTCCGGTAGCTCGACCATGACCATCACGGTCGGCAGCAGCACGCCGACGGGGACCTATCCCATCACGGTGACCGGCAACGGCGGAGGGATCCAGCAAAGCGCCACACTTACGCTGACAGTGACTGGTTCGGGCTGGGCACAGGGATTCGATTTCCGTAACACGACAACCCTTGTGACGGATCCGCCGGGCGATACTGCCGTCATACAAGCATCGCTTTACCCGACGACAGGCCTGCTTACGACCTACGGGTGGTTGTTCACCGCAACCTTTGGGACTCGGGATCGAAACAAGTCGATTGACCCGCGTCTGGCGGGGATTAACTATGCCAATAACGGCACGCCGACCGCTTTCTATGTTGACCTGCCAGCGCCCGGTACGTACAACTTGTCGCTGGCCATGGGCGATGCCGGTAGCTCGCAGTGCGGGACGCGATGCCAGATACAGTTTCTCGACGGTGCCAACGTGCTAGCCACGGTGACCGGAGGGCCGACCAACCTCGGCTACTTCTACGATGCGCAGGGAAAAAACTGGTCAGCGGCGCAGTGGCCGGCAAACAACGTCAGCCAGCAAGTGACACTGGTGGGGACACAGTTGACGGTGCTGGTAGGAACCAACCAGAACACCGGGGACGTTACCCCGATCGCTTATCTGGGACTAACGCAGGTGTCTAATGGCCCGACCTTCGCGCTGCAAGCGCCGACTTCGATCAGTGTCGGGCAAGGCCAATACTCAACTGCGGGCGTGTTTACCGTGCTCATCGGGGCGTTCAACAGCGCCGTCAGCCTGTCAGCCACGGGAGCGCCCGCAGGGGCTACGGTGAGCTTTAACCCGAGCACGATCCCAGCTCCGGGGGCAGGCACGTCGGTCATGACCATCAGTGTTCCGAACAACACCCCCTTAGGGAACTATCCGTTGACGGTTACAGCCGCAGGGGGTGGAATTATTCAGAACGAGACCTTTGCACTGACTGTTACCGTAGCCGACCCTCCGGCGTTCACCTTGACGGCACCGAGTGCTGTGAGCACGGTGCCCGGGGGGCAGGTGGCGGGAAGTGTCTTGACCACAGTTTCGAATGGGTTTAACAGCGCCGTGAGTTTGTCATCCACAGGGGCGCCCAACGGCACCACCGTGAACTTCAATCCCAGCACCATTCCGGCGCCCGGTGCGGGCAGCTCAAGCTTAAGTATCAACGTTCCAGCGGGTACCGCGTATGGCAGCTACCCCATCACGGTGACGGCGGCCAGCGGACAAGGCAACCAGACGGCAGTGGTTACGCTTACGGTTTCGGCGTCGGGCCAAGTCAACCTTCCCGCGGGTACGGGGTGGGTGTCACTCTTCAGCGAAGCAAACTTATGTAGCGTCAGTCCCGGCCACGCGTATTACAACCCCCAGGTGGGCGCGGTAGATGCGAACGATTTCCTGCACTATTGCGAAGACGGACAAATAATGGCCTACGGCGGTGGGACGGCTGATACAACGAATGACCGATATTTCCTCTGGACGTCGGGTCACATGAATTACCAGGGAAATGAAATGTACCAGGTTGATCTCCAGGGGGCGAGCCCAACCATTTCGCGCGTTACGGATCCAGCGTGGACAGATGTCAACACGGATGTTCCGCCCGATTGTGCGTGCAAAGGCACAAAGAATTGCGGCCAGGGGATGTGGCATGACGGCGCTGGGAACCAGGTAAGCAGTCCCTATTTGGAGGCTGCTAACGGCGGCCCACTGTTTGAATCCATTCCTGCGCCAGATGGCAGCGATAACCAACCCTCGTGCGGCTATGGCTCCAAGTTCCAGCCCAACGCCCGCGAGATTTATTCCGGCATCGTGTATAACGCCCCGGCGAACAAGATCTTCACCTGGGGCGGATATGCCGCTGCCTTTCCGAGCGGAACGATGTTCAGCAATTGGACATTGGACCTGAATCAGAATCCAGCCCAGTGGACGCGGCTCAAGGATTCCTCCTACCCGTGGTACACGGCCGCCGTTTACGACTACACCTCCAATCATCCGACCAGCGGAGATGATCTGGTGTTTGACGAGAACCAGACGCTCTACGCCTACAATCCAGCAACGGACACGTACACGGTGTTGTCCAATACCCTCCAGTACATCGGGTATAACGCCAATATGGAACTCGATCCAGTCCATCACTCTCTGGTGATGGAAAACGGTGATGATTATGGCGGATACCATATAAAGATCGTCAACATTGACAGTTGCAACGGCAAGCAATGCACTGTGACCAGTCTGGATAACACAGCGTCGTGCAGGGCGGCGATGGGATACTGGGCGGGGCTGGCGTGGGACTCCAGGCGCAACGTAATGGCCATCTTCCCTTCGGCGACGAACTGCAGCGGAGCGGGGTGCACGCCGCCATTTAATACCGCGTATCTGTTGAATCCAGACCCGAACAATCCAGTCACCATCACTTATAAGGGCCAGCCGCAGACCATTCAACCGCAACAATGTTTTGCGGCCACCTATGGGAACACTCCGACGCAGTCCGCGGGACCCGGAGTCTACAGCCGGTTCAAGTACTATCCCAACGAGGACATCTACCTCTACATTCCGAACGGATGGAGTCCTTGGATACTGCGCCTTGAACAATAGTGAATCGTCAAGATTACGTGTGGGAAATTATCAGGCCGGACATACAGTCAGCCAAACGTTCCGCTTGAGCCCGGCGGCTATACAATCCGTACTTTACCGGTAACGGGAGCGGGTGCGTTCCAGCGCGGACTTCTGAGAGGAACTTTGGTAACACGTCGTGTATTGCGCTCTCGTCGGCTATGTCCACGATGGTTGCGCCTCCGGCTTCATTCAGCAGACCGGCCGTGTCGCCCATGTGAGTTGTCAACGCCAGGATGGGCTTGTTCAGGCGGAGGTACTCGTACGCTTTCGCCGGAATCTGGTGGTCGCAACACGCTGCCTGGAGAAGGAGAAGGCAATCAGCTTCGGCAGCGTCCTGTAGGGAATCGCGGTAGGGAAGAGCGGGCAAGAAGTGGACCAAGTCCTGGATTCCGAGCTTTTCAACGTCCTTTTGAAACTCAGCTTCGGCGCCGCAGGCCCTAAGGTCAATCATAATGGTATCCGAGCTAAGCTGACCTTCTGCCTTTAATCTTGATAGCGCTCGGAAGAAGGGACGCGGATCCCGCTCCCACTGATAAATCAGCCCGGAATGTAGCAATCGTAACTGACGATGGACAGCATGCTCCGCGGCTAGACCTTCGAAGTCCGATTCGTCATACCCATTCGGCAATAGCAGGCACTGGTCTGGACTGAGATTCGGGTAGCGGTCGAGGTACATGCGAATCGCGGCGGGTGCGGTAAAAATAAAGCGCGATCCATGTTGAATTGCCTTGCGCTCGATCCACCGATAGATGTGCCGGGTGAGCGGATCCTTGGGGTAGTCCTCTTCAGTCATGGAATCACGGAAATCAATGATCCAGGGTTTGCCGCTGAGGAGATGCAATAAATATCCGATCAATACCGCAGTCGCAACAGGGAACGTACTCAAGATGATGTCAATGTTATGTTTCCTGATGTTGTGCAGTCCCTCAGGTATTGCTCCGCCAAGCCAGGTGACCCAGCGGTCGGGAAGCGCGCTGGCGTTGAGGTAGCGTCCGACCAGCGAGAGATGCCGCTGAGAATCCAGTCCGAATGCTCGAATGACGCTTACATCAGCGGGGATCTCACCCATCTGCGAACTATCGGTTCGCTCATAGGCGCGAGGATGAATCGTCAGCACCGTGGGCGACCAGCCGAATTCGGGCAGGTATCGGCAGAATTTCAGCGAACGTAATAATCCACTGCTGCCAGCCTGTGGAGGAAAGTGGTAAGCAACAATGAGCACGCGGCCACGAACGCGGACCGGCGATGAATCGTAAGCGGAGTGGCCGTGGAACGCCGCACTTGGGGATTCTGCGGTCTGCCGGGGAGACGAGTGTGGGTAATCGGTCACGGCTTTCAATCATCCGCCTTGGCGCGCGACGAGAGGCTCTGGAACGAATGCGATGTCGCGAAGGTAGTCGGAAACTTCACCGCGTTTACGAATCAGCTTCGCCTGGCCTTTGTTCGCCATCACTTCCGGTGGCGAAGGATGGCTCAAGAAGCCGAGCGGACTGGCAGCGCGTGCGTAAGCGCCGGACTGGAACACTACCATGAGATCGCCGACTTCGACGTGCGGCACCGCCACCGCGCGGGCCAGGGTATCCAATGGCGTGCAAAGCGGTCCAACGACTTCGACGGTCTCCTCGTCGGGTTTGCCCCACTTGGTTGCGACTGCAATGGGGAAATTTCGTTTGATGGTTTGGCCAAGATTTCCGGAAGCAGCCAAGTGATGGTTCATCCCGCCATCTAGAATCACGAACTTCTTGCCGCGCGACACCTTGATGTCGACGACACGGGTTAGGTAAACCCCTGCCTCCGCGATCAAGTACCGGCCTGGCTCGATCACCAGTCTGGTACTCGCAACTCTTGGATCGGCAGCAATCTCTCGCTCCAAGTCGGCCAGGCCGGCACGGAGCATCGTCATGTCCAACGGGTGCTCATTTGGAAAATAAGGTACGCCGAGCCCTCCGCCGAAGTCGAGGCTGTGGAGTGGTCCTCCAAGGCGCTCGGCAACGCGCTTGGCGATCTCAAGACCTTTGCGGTATTGGGCCATCAACACTTCGCTGTCCAGAATCTGCGTACCAGCGAACAGATGAATACCACGGAACTCTATGGAGGGCTGCGACAGAGCAAAGTCCAAAGCCGCGTCGAGCGACTCCTCATCGATCCCGAATGGGGCGGGCTTGCCTCCCATACGCATAGCCCCGCCCTGCGCGTCGGCTTCGGGATTGACCCTTATGGCAACAGGAGCTTTCCGGTGCAGACTCGTCGCAATGTATCCAATCCGCTGCAGCTCGAGCATCGACTCGGCGTGGATTTCCCCGACGCCTTCAGTGAGTGCTAAATGGAGCTCAGCCGGAGTCTTTCCCGGGCCAGCAAACAGGAGACGATCGGGAGCGCAGCCGGCTTCCCGGGCCTGATACAGTTCTCCGGCCGAAGCGATTTCCAGACCCGCTCCTTGCGCCAGAAAGAACGCCAGGATATTCAGGTTGGGATTTGCCTTGACCGAATAGTAGATCTCGAATCGCGACGGGAACGTCGAGCGCAGCAAGTCCCACTTTTGCCGCATGAGAGATTCGTCGTAGGCGAACAAAGGAGTGCCGAATCCCTCGGCGAGCTTGCTGACGGGAACGCCGCCGACCTGCAGCTCGCCCTCAGAGCCGACAAAGGAACCTTCGATACCGGGTGCCAATTGCATGCAGGTTAGAGTCCCTCACGACGACGAAGTGCCGGGTAATCCACCTTGCCACTCGAGGTCTTGGGCAGCTCCTTCATGACCTCAAACTGCTTTGGGACCATGTGCCGCGGCATTTTCTCCGCGCAGAAATCCTGAATGGCATCACAATCGAGCTGCGCCCCGTCCTTGGCAACCAGGAACGCCTTGATAGTCTGGCCCAACACTTCGTCTGGAATGCCGATCACCGCAGCCTGGCGAATCTTGCCGGTCTGAAACAGGACCTCTTCCACTTCGGTGGGACTGATGCGATAGCCCGAGGACTTGATCATGGTGTCGCGACGGCCCACATAGTAGAGGAAGCCATCCTCATCCATCTTGACCAGATCGCCGGAGTAACAAACCTTCTCGCAATCTCCCAACTCCGGCGGCAGCAGCGGATTTGGCTTTAGCACGCGGTTGGTGGCCTCAGGGTTTCCCCAATATCCCATGGATACCGTCGGCCCGCGGTGCACGAGTTCGCCAACCTCTCCGGGTTGGCATCGTTCTCCTCGGTCATTCAGCACAAGGATCTCGGTATCAGGAATCGCCTTTCCCATCGAAGTGGGCCGGCGGTCGAGTTCCTCGGGAGGCAGATAGGTTGAGCGGAACGCCTCGGTGAGACCATACATCAGGAAAATCTTGGTGGCCGGTAACGCTTCCCGCAGTACCTTGAGTACCGCCTGCGGCATGGCGCCGCCGGTGTTGGTGATGTATCGCAGATCCGGAAACTTGTGCTTTAGGATTCCGCCGTTTGCCAGCAGAGACCAAACCGTCGGGACACCTGCCAATCCAGTGACGTGTTCCGATATCAGAGCGTCGATGATCTCCTTGGCAAACACGAACTTGATCAGCACGATGGTCCCGCCCTGCTGGAAGGCGGTCATCAACTGATTCATGCCGGCGTCAAAACTAAATGGCAGAACCGCGAGAATCCGGTCCCGGTCGCTAATCCCAAGATAGGTCGACACAATCGTGCTGCCCGCCATCACGTTGGCGTGACTCAGCATGACGCCTTTGGGCTTCCCGGTCGAACCGGAAGTGTAGAGGATGGCAGCCAGGTCCACCGAGATGCCCCAATCCTGACAGCGATCCTCTGCGGGTAAACGCAGCATTTCTTCGAATCCATGTACCGGTTTCGAATCCGCTCTGGTGTCGGCTGGATCCTGCCCGTTCGACTTGCCCGTAGCAACGAAGAACTGGAGCGAAGAGACATCACGCAGTGCGGGAGCCAGGGTCTCCAACTTGTCAGGCGTCGTGATGAGTGCCTTCATCCCGCAATCGCGGGCGATATGAGCAACTTGGTCGGGAACCAGGACCGTGTTGATCGGCACATATACTCCGCCCGCCTGAGAGATGGAAAAAATCGCGAGGACCTGTTCAACGGAGGGATCGAGATAGATTCCGATGCGATCGCCACGCTGCATACCCGCGCTGCGAAGTCCGCAGGCAAGCGAGGAGCACCGATCGGCGACTTCGCGATACTTCAGGCGCCGAGGTCCGTGGACAAGTGCTTCCTTTTCGGGATGCCGGGCTGCGCTGTTCCGCAACATGTGGTGGATCAGAAAGTCCATCGTGTCCTTATCTCCAGTCCTGCAAGCGAGTGTTCAAGCAATCACATCGCGATAATGAAAATCCCGTCGCAGCCTGTTCTTGAGCGTACCATCGACAGCGCTGCCGTAAGCAGAACTGGCCACAACCCGAGCCGCAGGCGAAAAACTAGAGACACCTTGGCCAGAAACGGCCGTGGAGGTCGCATCGACTGTTTTATCCTCAGGTCGCAGCCGGCCAGAGATCCAGGAGAAGGCACGCTTCATGGCGCGTCCGGACAAGTGCCGGCAGATGGCCAGGGCGCCGCGTGTGGTTCGGGGATTCATTGCCAGTATTCCCCAGCGCTCACGCCGATGCGACATCCAATCCTTCTTGTATGAATCATCGCCGGACAAGTAGTCGACCTCGTCCACCTTGTCGATGTCGAGCACATGCTGCATGAGCCTGGCCGTCAGGATTGTTCCCACTGACAGATCTGCGAATCGTTCATCGTAGGCGAGCTTGTAAATGAACGCCACCCCGCCGTGCACGATCCAGAGTTGCGCTGCGGCGGCTTCGCCGTCCACATAAACCAGTCCCAGGCGCAGGGCCCCCATCTCAGAGCACATGCGTACCAGGCCGGGAATGAAGTCCGCATAGGGTTCTGGCCGCTTCCAGCTTGCGAGATACACTTTGGTGTACGCCTGAATTGCGGGCTCGAGGCCCTCCCCGCCCGTTATGATCTCAACATTAGCCCGCCCGGACTTTTCCAGCTTTCTCTGTTTTCGCTGCAAGGTATTCTTCAAGACTGACGGCAAACTCTCAACGTATTGCGCGAAGCTCCGGCCGTTCACCGCCAGGTACCAATTGCCGAAGCAAAAGAAGGTCTGGACAACAAAGCCAGCCGCTTTAAACCCCTCCACCAGGGCCGAAAAACCTTCGGAATTTACGCCGAGGGGTTGAATCTCGACCGCGTCCCAGCGCGGCCTTTCCGCACCGATGGCGCGCGTCAGCTCGTGAAGCGTCTCCCGCGTGCGGCCTACGGAGACGGAAAGATGGGGCGCGAAAAAGCAACTGTAGTAATTCGTCAGGGCGGAAAGTTTTCGCAAGGAAGTCGCGTTTCGGAGTCGAGGCAGACTGCAGGCCATTAGCATACCGGCCGCCGGACCCAGCCCGTCTCTTGGGCCGATGCCATAGATGCGCGGTGAACAGCCCTCATCCAACGCCGTCTTGACGAAATTCCTGAACCACGGGAGTGTCAAGAAAAAGCTCTGTTGGTTTGTCTCTTCGAAGAGGCGCACATAGGCGTCCGGCAACTCTTCTAAAGCCGAATAGACGCGAGCCTGCAGGCTTGCTTGCTCCCGCGTGGGGTCAGCCACGGGATCAATCGCTGTGACGGCGAAGGTCATTCCGCAGATCCCGGCTGCAATTCCACACTGCGCTCAACAAACCGTGCCATGCACTCGATGTTTTGAAAATTCTCCGGAGTCAGGTCTTCATCCGCCACTGCAACGGCAAACTCCTGTTGCAAGAAAGCCACAAGGTCCAGGACTCCGAGCGAATCGATGATGCCGCTCTCCAGCAAATTATCGTGGTTCGCTACCTTCCGCTTGCGCGCGAGAGGAAATTTTTGCAGTACAAATTCTCTAATTTGCAGGGTTGCATTCTTGTTGTCAGCCACGCCATTCACCCAGTTCTTAACTTTCCCGGTCTCCGTGCATGAGCATCACCTTTGAGCCGGAGATGGCGGCCTCGCGGCCGAAGACCATGACCGGCACTGCTTCGCGGGCCCAGAATCCCAGTTTGCGCAGTAAGCGCGTCCGCGGATCGCCGCTCAACACTGGCGCACTCACGGTTGCCACGCCACGGGTTCGCAGCAGTGCCACCAGTTCTTGCAACAAGCCGGTCACCATCTGGTCGTCCATATTGCCAAACAGTTCTGCAATTGTGGCGTTTCCCGCCGACAGTGTGAATGTACAATACGCCACCAGTTCTTTGCCTCGGCGCGCGGTGAGGAACTCATACTTAACGCGCGGATGTTGCCGGTA
>Ga0074046_10005120_pt1 | contig 10522 bp, 5 predicted proteins | sample BogForMeECP23OM3_FD_94441 | JGI IMG/M metagenome (GOLD analysis project Ga0074046, IMG submission 94441) | Bog forest soil microbial communities from Calvert Island, British Columbia, Canada - Bog Forest MetaG ECP23OM3 | ecosystem: Environmental > Terrestrial > Soil > Wetlands ...
CCATCCAGGCATTATAACAGATGGAACTCTTACTGGACGGGTTGGAAATAGGTGGGGGGGTATTCATCGTCATAGTGGGCGGAGCTGCGGAAGATTTCGGAAATTCGTTCCTCATCTAAGAACCTTGCGATGTGCATGGGGGTCATGATTCCCTCGATGTTCTTGTAGTCGCTGTACACATCCGCGAACTCGGTCCAGTCGCCCGTCTTAGGGTTCCGGACGCGATAGGTGATGCTAACCGGCAGAAACGTCTGACGATTTAAATCCAGTTTCAATTGGGTTTCTTGCGTATCAACCATGCCCAGAGCTTGTGTCGCGACGTTATCCACAAAGTCAACGCCGCCCGGCTGAATGAGAATTCCGGGTTCGTGGATGCGGAGACGGAGGAGATTCTCCAGCGAATAGCGATTGGAAATCCTCCATCGCCAGGCCTGCTCTTGCAGCTGGGCGGTTTGTCCGTACCGGTCCAGTTCCCATGCCAGGTCGCCATTGTTGACGAGAATGACAGGGGGCTTCTTTCCGTAGCTAAACCGGCGCTTCTCCGGATATTCAACGTAGCTCTCGAAAGGGGCAAACCCTGAAGTCGACTCGTCCCTGATGGAATAGATGCGACCTCGGGTGGTCAGCCGTTTCACATTCAGAAAAGCAGGTCCGCCCAATGCCCGAATCACGCGATCAATGACTTGTTGGGCCTTGGGGTCGATGCGCGAAGGAAGCTCGGCGGGATTCTGCTCGGCGCGCAGTCTCGCGCCCCGCGCCGCTCCAAGCAAGATTGCGGGAACAACCGCCCCGATGAGTATCCCTCGTACCCCATGCCTTCGCTCAGGCACAACAGACCCCCTTCCTCGGCCCATGCAAGGTTAGGTAGGGCCGCCCCTTGGGGCGGCCTAGGCCGCTCCCCCCTTGCGGGACCCGGCCCTACCGAAGATTATAAGCCCTTGTCTCGTTATGGCATAGCACACGCAGGGTCGCGTCAAAGTCCTCAAATGGCATGACGGGAGGAGTTGCCCCGAAGGGGCAAACGATGAGTAGTCCCGCAGGCGCGGGATGAAACCCACGGAAAAGAGGCCCAAAACGTAGACCGGCCCTGAAGGGGCCGGACTATGCGTCAACCCCGCTGGGGTTGGCGCAATTCTGATGGGCATTCTCTTTCCGCAGTCCCGCGCCTGCGGGACTACGGCTACTCAAGGTAGGCCCCTCCTGGGCCATTCCTGCCATCTCGACTTTGACGGAACCCCGATAGCGCACGGCTTGCGCTCCCCGTCCCCCTTTTTTAACCGCACAAAACGCTCCCACCGTTCACGTTCAGGGTTTCCCCGGTGATGAACGTTGCCATGGGCGAGGCCAGGAAGAGTATGGGCAGGGCAATCTCCTCCGGTCGAGCGAAGCGACGAAGCGGGATGGCGGAAAGTGCTTCCTTATACTCGCGCCTGTTGTTCAACACCGGTGTGCTCATATCCGTCTCCACCCATCCGGGAGCGAGGCAATTCACTAAGATGCCATATCGTGCCAGTTCGGCAGAGAGGCCCTTGACAAAGCTAATCAGGCCGCCCTTGCTGGCGGCGTAATGAGTGTGGAAGGCCTCCCCGCGTTGCCCGGCGGTCGAGGAAACCACGATAATGCGACCGCGTTTCTGGCGGATCATTTGGGGAACGACGTGGTGCACCAGCGTATAGACGCCTTTGAGGTTTATGGCCATCATTTCATCCCACTGCTTCTCCGCCATTTTCTGGATGGGCAAGGGCTTGTAATTCCAAATGCCTGCATTAGCCACCAGTATATCCAGCTTACCGAAACGATCAACCGCAGCCTCAACCAAGCTCCTGGCGTCGGCCATGCTCGAGACATCGGCTCGTTCAGCAATGGCCTGGCCTTCCAGGCCCTTACAGCTTTCGATGACTTCTTTTGCTGCGCGGTTTGCTCGATGATAGTTGAAAACAACCTTCGCGCCCGCTGCAACAAATACCTTCACGGCAGCCGCACCGATCCCGCGGGACCCGCCCGTAATCACAGCGACTTCATCTTTGAGAGTTATGTGCATGCGTTGCAGTTTATCACTTACTGCAAAATTTGCTGGTCCCACCTGATTCAGGTAAGCGCCCGCGGGTATGAGGGTTAGCAACGTCAAGCCGAATGGCTTCCAAGACTTCCTCGGGAATGGCCAGAAACCCCTTGACCACTTTGGGATCGAATTGCCGCCCCGACTCCTCAATGATGTTTTCCCGGGCCGCAGAGTACGGAAGCGCGCGCCGATAGGGGCGATCCGAGGTCATCGCGTCCAGGGTGTCGGCGACAGCAAATATCCTGGCCGTCACCGGAATCTCATCGCCCACTAGACCTTTTGGGTAGCCCTTTCCATCGTAGCGCTCATGATGGGTTAGAACGATTTCGGCCGAACCCGCCAAAAACGCGATGGAACCCAGCAATTCGTACCCGATTCGCACGTGGGTCTCCATGACGGCCCTCTCTTGCTCCGTGAGTTCGTGCGGCTTGAGCAAAATAGCGTCGGGAATACCGATCTTCCCGATGTCGTGCAGGAAGGCACCTCGGGCTATGGTCTTGAGCTCCTCGCCGCTGCAACCCAGCGCCTTGGCAATTTCCAGGCAGTAGCGAGTGACCCGGCGCGAATGGCCGGCGGTTTCGTTGTCGCGCAGATCCAGAGCTGCGGACAAGGCTTCCAGCGTGTCGTCGTAAGTCCGTTCAACAAGTGTGATGGCCACCTGGAGTTGTCTGGTCCGTTGGTCCACCATTTGCTCGAGCCGCTCGCGATAGTTCTCGACTTCTCGCTCCAGGCGTTTCCTCTCGATAGCCCGATCCAGGGCGGTAAGAACCACGTCAAGCTGAAACGGCTTCACCAGGTAATCGTCGGCTCCCCCCTTCATCGCCTGAATGCCCGCGCGCACATCATCCACGGCGGTCGCCATCAAGAAGGCCACCTGGGGATGCTTTTCACGAACCTCTTTGAGGATCTCCAGGCCCGAGGTTCCCGGCATCCGCAAGTCGGAGATCACGGCATCGAAGGGTTGGGTTTCGAGCAGTTCCAGTGCTGCCCTACCGTCTGATGTGTCGCTGCATTCGAATCCCTCCTGCCCGAGTACGTCGCTCAGCAACCGGCAGATCCCCTGTTCATCATCCACAATCAGGATGCGTCCTCTGTGCAGGCTGGAACCCATTTCCAGCGGGGCAGAGGTCCGCAGCAATGATGGGGAGGCGGGGCTTATGGAATGGTTTTGCATGATCTTCCACACTTACACAGGCCTTTCGGGGCCGTTCACGCCCCTTCCACTTCCTGCGCCGCAAGGAACTCAGTCGGGAAGGGGGCGCGGGCCGCCTCCTCCATCTCCTGAGGAATCGTGGCGCTGAAATCGGCATCCGTTGGAGGGAGTCATGTCCTGTTGGCTCCGACGCTATCCAGTACCTCGCGAATCTTGCGTGCCAGAGCGTCCGGTGTGAAAGGCTTCTGGACGAAAGCCGTACATGGATCCAGCAGACCGTTGTGGATGACGGCATGATCTGCATACCCGGACATGAAGAGAACTTTCGTTTCCGGGTGAAGCCGCACCAGGTGTTTTACCAGCTCCGCCCCGCTCATCTGCGGCATCACGACATCGGTCAGTAGCAAGTGAATAGGTTCTTTATGCCGCTCGCCAACCTCCAGCGCATCATTTGCTCCCTTGGTCTCCAAGACTCGGTAGCCCGTGGATTCAAGGACTCCCCCGATCAATGAACGTACTGCTTCCTCGTCTTCAGCCAGGAGGATGGTTTCGGAGCCTCGGGATAGCTCATCAACAGGCACATTGGTTGGAGCAATCACTTCCACCGCTTGGTCGATTCGAGGCAGATAGACCTTGAATGTCGTGCCCTTTCCCGGCTCGCTGTAAACCCGGATGCTGCCTCCGCTCTGTTTGACAATCCCGTAGACCGTCGCGAGCCCCAGTCCCGTCCCCTTACCCCGTTCTTTGGTGGTAAAGAAAGGCTCGAAGATGTGGGCTTGCGTCTCCGCTTCCATCCCGATTCCGGTATCGCTCATGGCGATCATCACATAGTGGCCCGGCAAGATGCTCTCGTGGCTGCTCCCATAGCTCGAATCCAACTCGACATTGGCCGCTTCGAGCGTCAACTGGCCGCCCTGGGGCATCGCATCCCGCGCGTTCACAGCCAGGTTCATGATTACCTGCTCGATCTGTCCCGGGTCAGCTTTCACGCGACCCAGTCCGGAGGGCAGGTGTGTGGCTAGCTCGATGTCCTCCCCAATCATCCGCCGCAGCATCTCATCCACGTTCGTCAGCAGGCTGCTCAGATCCAGGATCTGCGGTTGCAGCATTTGCCTGCGGCTGAAAGCGAGCAATTGGCGAGTGAGCGAGGCGGCCCGGTCCCCCGCCTTCTTGATCTCCTCCAAGCGGGAGCGCATCCCGTCGCCAGCGGTGGATGGTCTCTTCAACAGGAAATCGCTGTATCCGATAATAATGGTCAATAGATTGTTGAAGTCATGAGCCACCCCACCCGCAAGGCATCCGACCGCTTCCATCTTCTGTGCCTGGCGAAGCTGTTCCTCGAGTCGCCTGCGCTCCGTGACGTCTTCAACGATGCAGTCGTAATACAACACTCTTCCATCATCTGCACGGAACGCTCTGGCAGACTCCCGAACAAATACCACCGACCCATCTCGTCTTTTCCAAGTAGTCTCAAGGCCCCCGACCTCGCCTTCCCGCTCGATTTGCTCACGAAATGCGCCTCGGGGGTAACCGGCCTCAAAGGCTTCAACCTCGAGGTTTCGAGACGCCAATTCCTGCCACGAGCCGTACCCCAACATTCGGAGCAGCGCGGGGTTCCCCATCAGCACACGACCGCTTGGCGTGGTCCGGCAAACTCCGAGGGGGACGTTTTCGATGAACCTTCTAAAATGTTCTTCGCTTTCGCGAAGCGCCTCCTCCGCCCGCTTCCGCTCCGTGACGTCGCGGTAGAGGCCGAGCTGCCCAACCAGCTCCCCGTGCATCACCAGAGGGGCACCGTGGACTTCCACATCTATGAGCGTACCGTCTTTGCGACGCCGGCGCCTCGTGGCCTGCACAACAATTCCGCTGAGAGATTCCGCGGTCAACTCCAAGGCCTCGGAAACCAACTCCGGAGGGGCGAGGAGTTCATCGAGATTGGCGCCCTCAATCTCGGCCCGCCGATAGAGGAAAAGTCGTTCGAACGCGGGATTGCACATCTGGACCCGGCACTGCGCGTCAAGCGTTACGATCCCCACGGGACTGATCTCGAAGAGAGTGTTCAAGTAAGCCGTCCGCTCTTCCAGCGCTCTTTCGGCCCGCTTGCGCTCGGTAATGTCCTCGTAAGTTCCGATCACCCCGATCACCTTGCCTTCTCGGTCACGCAGAGGCAGTTTGCTGGTCCGGAGCCACATCAAACTCCCGTCCGGCTTGTTTTCCGTTTCTTCAAAGTTGAGCTTGGGTGAGGCTTGTTCCATCACCAGCTTGTCATCGGCGCGGTAAAGCTCGGCCGTCTCTCTCCAGGAAAGCTCAAAATCATTCTTGCCGATGATCTCCTCTGGGCTTCCCAGCCCCGCATCAATCGCGCAAGGCTTGTTGCAGCCCAAGTAGTTGAAGTTCCGATCCTTCCAGAAAACGCGTTGAGGGATGTTGTCCAGGACCAATTGAAGCATCTGGCGCGAACGGTGCAACTCTTCTTCGGCTCGCTTGCGCTCCGCGACGTTACGGAATCCCCACACTCGTCCGACATTCTTCCCCTTGACGCGTTGGGGCTCGGAATGGCGCTCGAAAACTCGTCCATCCTTGAACTCAATCACGTCATCAGTCTGGGTGTCGCGGTCCGCGTACGTTTGCCGGACTCTGGTAAGGAACGCGTCGGGGTCCTTGAGTTGGGAAAGGACGAAATTGGGTGCTACGTTTTTGTCACGCGACGCCAGGACGGACTCCGGAATGCGCCACATCTCCGCGAATTTGCGGTTGTAAGCGACAATCTTGTCGGCCGAATTGACCACCAGAATCCCGTCCACGGTTGATTCCAAAGTGGCCCGGATGGTTTCGGTGCGTTCTTCGACCCGCCTCCGCAGCACGGCCACCCAAAACGAAATCCAAAACACGATTCCCGCGAGTATGATCAGCAGCCAAGCGATTCGCCCCGCTGTCCACCACGAGGGCAGCTCAAGGACGACAACGTCAGCCGGGAACCGGAGAAGAATCTCGAAGCCTGTCGCCTGGTGGTTCTTGTCTGCCTCAACCATCGAGACTCCGGTCAATTGCAATAGGCTTCCGGCACGCAGCGAGCCTAACCGAGAGCTGCTTGTCCTTGTGTCCAACACCGCCCTGAAGGTAACTCGGCCTGCTTGAAGCTCCAGCACTTGCTCGCCGGGCCAAGTCGTGCAATTCAACAGTCGCGCCGAGAGGCGCACCAAGTCCGCGTTATGGTTACCGGCTCGCAATTCTTCCGGGCTTACCGCGACAGGCTTGGGCGCTGGACCCGCACCAACCCTTCGGAAGATCGCGTCGCGCATGATCACTGTGTAATCGCCGATAGCGGGGAATCCCATCGCGTCGATCAAATCCCCGACCTTCAGAGGAGTCGGCTGGTTCGTATTCACCAGGAGCGCTCCTTCACCGTCACGGATACAGAGGGATCGCCCCAACTGTTGGAGAGTCACGACGCCTTGGACGTGCACCCGGTGGGTAAAGGCGCCTTCGGGAGCCAGCCGCAGTAACAAATGCGTCGGACGCACCGGCAAGGACCACAATGCTTGAGTCGGCCTCTCCAAGACCTTGACGTCGGCCCAACTCGGCGTGAGCACGTGGAAGCCAATGCACCGAATACTGCTTGGATCATAAAGTCCAGCGAAGACGCCGCGGATGCGTACTTGGCTATCTACGATGTCAGTTGGAAGTGAGGGATACTTCAGTACAAACACAATGCACTCGAATGCCCCCGAGGAAAAGTTCAGTACCAGCCCGCCATCGCGCTCGGCGACCGAGCGCACGAGGCCTTGCAGTTCGATCCACTGGGAGTCCAGCCTGCCGGAGGCGAGTTCGTCGCTCGTAGGTCTCCGGGGGGTGGGCATGGGGGCCTCGCCCAGACTTCGAAAGTGGGGGTGGTCAATCACAGGCGCCAAGTCGCCGGCAGCGCTGAATCCCTCGATCTGCACGAATTCGCCGTGATGCAACGCGAACTTGGTTTCGCCGAAGTTAACCCATATGCCTGCCGTCGAATCCTGGATGAACAGGTCGCCCCCATCCCAGTTGTAATACGTCACTACCCCACGGATGCGAACTGGATAGCCTCGCCCTGCCTCCTCGATTGTCATCTCCCTGATCTGCTCGACACGCGTAAGAGTCGGCAGATTTGCTTTCGTTGACTTTTGGCCCTGGGCAGCAACGACACTGAGGAGCCATGCCAGCAGCAACATAGGCAGGCGGAGCCACCCGGTTGAACGGTGGTAGCCGTGAGCGCTCGACCAGAAAGAGGGGCGCCGGGGCGGCGGATCGGTCGGCTTTTCACTCTCTCCCACCGACAACTGCCGATGACCCTCGAATCTCCGCCAACCCCGTCCGTCGGCGCAGGAGGCACACCCCTTCGAGATAATCCACCCGGCCCACTGCATGGCGTCTAAGCACTTCCCGTTGTTAAACATCACTCCAGACTAACGGCTCGCCTGCGGCTCGGCCACAGAACGAAGGTACTAGTAATTTGTAGATGGTTGACATATTGCTATAGCTTCACAAGTAAACGAAGGCCTTGCGGATGGCGCGGGAGAACCGTTGGCTTCATCAAAGCGTTGAGCCTGTAGCACAGTGAAACCACACATAAAGGAATTAGGCAGAGAGGCTACCCCCTGGAGCGACTCCGTCTTTCTTCCTTTGAGAGCGAGGATTAGTCAGCGCTGCGGAAAGGGTGGCATAGTGCTGACTCCGAGCAATGCATAGGTGAGATGATGGACGGGCAGCCGGTAAGCGGCCGCGAAAGATGCAGTAAAGCAGGTAACTTACGGAGCTGCTCCCATCGATAAAGAAGGGACGAAGCGATAGGGGGGCAAGGGCCCGGATAGTCCGAAGACCAGTCCTTGGGGTGCGTGGGTGGCGTTCAGTTGATCGATTCGCGAGCGAAATGCCTCGGTCGCGCCTCTGGGCAGCAGTAAGGCCCAATTCATCACAACCTCGATTCCGCTCTCCAGGCGCTCGCAAGGCATAACCTGGCATTCGCGAAAGTCAGCGGCCGACTTCATCAGGTCGCTCGCGACTTGCCGGTAGGTCTCGTGCAGCCAAAGGCTCAGCTCCTCCTCGGGGGCTTGCCGGTTGCGTTGTTCCCGGGAATTGCGGGCTCCCGGAGGCAGTGCTGCGAGTTGCGCTTCCTGCGCGGCCAGGCTTGCGGACGTAAGGGCGTGCCCGGCCTGACTTCTGTCGAGCAAACCCCTGACTGACCATTCCTCCTGATCAGCTATCCGCTCCAGGAACTGCGAAATGGCCGCACGATGCCTATCAAGAAATTCTGTCAGGCGTTCCTGCGACGCGAAAAGGGTTCCGAAACGGGCGGGCAGGACGGGGGAATGACGCATCACCTCTTCAACCACCGCCTCGTGTTGCAAGGCGCGCGGCCCTAACCAAGCCCGATCCCGCATGTGCAGTTCGGCCGCTCCGCCGCAAAAATCTTCCGAGCGCACCTCGCTTAGGACGGCGCACAGATTCGGGAAGCGCCGAAATACAGACAGGGGATGCTGGCCATCTATACCGGTCCCCTCAAGCTCCCCGATGAGGTTCGAGCGGGCAAAGCAAAACAGATAAAGCGCCGTCTGGACGGTCTCCATTTACTGTTCACCACCTCCGTCGAGGGTCTGCTGAATTTCTTGCAGTGCGCGCCCGAGGACACCCTCGGCGTAGGAGCTGCATTTCCTACTTTTCTTCCCCCATCTATTACCTGCTGCCTTCACACTTCATTTATCGGCAATGGGAAGCAGTGCGATGAGGGAAAAGTGCAGTGACGAGTGACAAGTGACGAGTGACGAGTGACAAGTGACGAGTAAGAAGGGCAAGTGTCGGGGGACACATTCTTCAACGGGCAATGAACAACTGACAACGGACAACTGACGACTGACAACGGACGACTGACAACGGACATCTGACAGCTTTCCTGCCTACAGCCCACTGCTCTCCACCGGCTCGAAGCGGGCCTGGAAGAAACGCAGGTATTTGGGTTCGTAAATCATCTTCAAAGCGCGAGCCTGATCGCGCTGCTCGTAAACCTCGAGGATCGACTCCGCCACCACATCCATATGCGCTTGGGTATAGACTCGGCGCGGCAGGGCGAGGCGCACGAGCTCCAACTTAGGGTGGCGCTCCGCGCCCGTCTTGGGGTCGCGCCCGGCGGAAACGATGCCGCGCTCCATGGTGCGCACCCCGGAATCGACGTAGATGTTGGCCGCCAGCGTCTGGGCCGGGTATTGCTCCTGAGGGATGTGCGGGTAGAAGCCCCTTGCCTCCAGGAAAACGGCGTGGCCGCCGATAGGCTTGACGAGGGGGATGCCCCAGTCCAGCAGGTGGCTGCCCAGATACTCGACCTGGCCGACCCGCGCCCGGATGTGGTCGTCCTCGACGCTTTCCGCAATGCCGCGCGCCATGGCTTCCATGTCGCGCCCGGCAAGCCCCCCGTAGGTGTGCAGGCCCTCGTAGACCACCACCAGGTTGCGCGCTTCTTCGTAAAGTCCTCTATCGTTGCTGGCCAGCCAGCCGCCGATATTCACCAGCGCATCTTTCTTGGCGCTCATAGTGGAGCTCTGGGTGTAGGAGCAGTATTCCTTGAGGATTTCCGCCACTTTCTTTGAGCGGTAGCCCGCTTCGCGCTGCTGGATGAAGTAGGCGTTCTCCACCGCGCGCGTGGCATCGAGCACGATGGGAATGCTGTAGCGGTCGCAGAGTTTTCGCAGCGCGCGCATGTTGGCCATGGATTGCGGCTGGCCCCCTGCCATATTCACTGTTCCCGCAACTGAAACATAGGGGATCTTCCCTGCCCCCACCTCGAGGATAAGCTTTTCGAGTTTCTCGAGGTCCACGTTGCCCTTGAAGGGGTGCTCGCTTGCCGGGTCGTGCGCCTCGTCAATGATGACGTCCACGAAGGTTCCACCCGCCAGCTCCTGGTGGAGGCGCGTGGTAGTGAAATACATGTTGCCGGGGATGAAGTCGTCCTGCTTGATCATGATCTTGGAAAGGATGTGCTCGGCGCCGCGCCCCTGGTGCGTGGGAACCAGGTATTTATAACCGTAATATTGGCTAACCGCTTCCCACAGGTGATAAAAGTTGCGGCTGCCGGCGTAGGCTTCGTCGCCGAGCATCAAACCCGCCCATTGGACGTCACTCATGGCATTGGTGCCGCTGTCCGTGAGCAGGTCGATGTAAACGTCCTGCGAGCGAAGCAGGAAGGTGTTGTAGCCGGCCTCGACGATGAACTTCTCCCGCTCCTGTCGGGTCGTCATGCGGATGGGCTCGACCATCTTGATCTTCCAGGGCTCAGCCCAGGA
>Ga0074046_10005122_pt1 | contig 10521 bp, 7 predicted proteins | sample BogForMeECP23OM3_FD_94441 | JGI IMG/M metagenome (GOLD analysis project Ga0074046, IMG submission 94441) | Bog forest soil microbial communities from Calvert Island, British Columbia, Canada - Bog Forest MetaG ECP23OM3 | ecosystem: Environmental > Terrestrial > Soil > Wetlands ...
CAAACTGTTCAAAGTCATCCATGAAAAAAACAGATATATCAGAACGCAATAAATAAGTGTATCGATATTTTGTGATTCGCCGAACGCCGAACGCCAAACGCCAAACGCCAAACGCTCCTCAGCTCCAACCCCTCTCGGCCAGTCCGCGGAAGCCGTCCCTTACCGCTATCTGCCCAATATCTCGTTTAGCCCATCGATTAACTGCTCTATCTCCTCAGCTGAAGCTCGTCCGAGTTTCTTTCCCAGCCGTTTCACGGAAAGTGTCCTGATCTGACTGATCTTGACCCAGGAACGTTTCGGCCATTTCGTTCCGGCTAATTCCAAAGTCAGCGGAAAACCGGCACGAGGCTCCTGACCGGTCAGCGCACAGGCAATCACTGTTCCTGAACGCTCATTAAAAACGTCCTCGCTCAGAACGACAACCGGGCGTCGACCGGACTGCTCATGACCTTGGGTTGGCTCTAGTTCGGCCCAAACGATATCTCCCCTCAATATTCTGGCCATGTGTCGGCATCCGCGGCAATGCCTTCGTCGGCTATACTTTGCTCTTCGATCGGCGCGAGCTTCGAGCACTCGCGGGCAAGGCGGCCACGGTCCATGCGGGTCAGCTTTTCGGCAACTGCTTTCTGGATCGCTTCACTCCGGCTACGGAAAACTGCCCCTTTGACCAAATTGTCTACCCGCCGAAGTAACCGCTCATCGATGGAAATCGCGACCTTGGCAGTGCTCACGACTCAGTCATACTAGTGGTATGACCAACGGTCAATGGATTTGCTTCGTCCATGCCGTACGTCGCTTTCCAACCCAATCGCCGCTCCGCTTTGGAGGCATTGCCTCTGCCGATCATGATCTCGCTCGGCCTGTATAAAGACTTGTCCGTATCGTGAGCACCCAGACGGCTTCGGCAACGCCCAGGTTGGTGAGAATAAGAAGGCATTCCCGGTCTGCGGCCCGCTGAAACAGCCGGGCCGCTTTCGGCGAGAGCTCGTCGTGATCGCCGAGGAGGAACCGCAGCAGGATATTCGTGTCGAGCAGATATTTTTTCATTGATACCTGCCACGGCGGGCTTGCGGGCTTTCTCGCGTTCCTCTGACTTCGAGGCTGCGGGGACATCGCTCTTCAGGAATGTCGAGAAGTCCAGTGGTCGAGAGGCGTTCCAAATGTCGCACGTGTATCCGCCGTCCAGCGACGCGTGCAGGATGCGGCTGCGAAGGTAAAACCGGACGCCATTGTAAGGAAGTCTTTACGGGCTTTCGCGCACCATCGTAGAGCCGGAAGCAGGTTACAGCGCGAGTCTGCCTCAGCCTGGGCTACTCTGTGGAATTCTGGTCGGTTATTCGCAGGGCACGCAATGCTAGAGCCAACGCTCTGGGGTCATCGCTCAATCCCGCGGCCTTTGGCGATATCGGATTCTCGCACCGAAAATCAATCAGCAGTCCATCAGGCTCTCTTTGAGCTACTTCGGCTGGAATCCGCAGCCTACGCATACCTTCAGGTTGATCCAAACTGAATACGATTTCCCCGACGAGAACCTTGTTTACTCTCACGTTGATGCGCTGCTGCGGACATTTCGAATTGACGAAGCCACTGCCGCTAAGCTCTAAAACCAGATCTGATCCACTGCTCTTGATCGGAACGGCAAGTGCCGCATGATTGCCTTCGGACCAAACGCCCCACGCCTCCGGTTGAGACCATCCTGCAAGTAGACACGCCGTGCCGTTGCCATCTTTTGCGAAGTGGAGCAACGTGCCTGGCGCCACAGGTTTTGGTCTGTCAAGAGGCTCCTCGGTAGCAGTAAACATGGGAAAGCCTTTACTATGGACCTGCAACGTACAGGTATTCGCCACACTCTTTCCCTGTTTTACGATCGGAATCTCGTCACAAGAATGACTGTCGCCCACATACGTTTTCCCGTTTACCTGAATATCAAAGATTTCGTCGGTCGCGACAAATGCGGAAAGTCGATATTCTCCGCGCTTGGAAGATTCTCCGATTTGGATCTTGCGATTGCCATTACTATCGGCAGCAAGCGGACCGAACTCCCAGAAATAGCCATCTTTAGTCGGAGATGACAAATAAGCAAACACAAACCTTCCCGCCTCGTCAGTGCCGTCTGTGTTATGTGGCACTTCGAGTGATATCACGAGCTTTCGACCAAGGCGCGTCGAAAAATAGTTTGACCAATAATTTGCACCCCAACCCAGAGAAGGAGCATAGACTAAGGCACTCTGAGGCAGATCCCCTAAACATCCGGATGAGAGCAAGTGATCGGCCGCCCGCCACTTTAAATTGTTGTCCCGCAAAACGCTCGCAGACGCTGAACTAACGAGATCATTCGATAAACTTAAAACAACAGCCAGAATTGCGCCTGCCGCAATAAAGACTAATTGCTGCAGGCCATTGACTCGACTATTGACAATGCCGAACAGCAGCAAACCGCCGGCTAAACAAAATGGGAGGGAATAAAACGAATAAAAATATGGCTGGTAGGCAAGATCGGCCGCCTGCTGGTGTTTTATGGTCAGAGACACTAACAGATTCGGAGTAAGTGTCCCGATTACACAAACTATAATTAACTGGAGTAATGTAAAGTTTCCTGTCTCTTTCCGTACGTGCTTATGCCAGTAAAACGCGAACACGCTTAGGCCGACAAAAGCCGCCTTCGTAGCATAGAACGGTTGTACACAAGCGAAAGCAGCAAGCTTGTTCCAGAGCGTGATAAAATCGAAGCTAAAGTTATTGGTTCGCAGAAAATTCCATCCCGGCAAAGGCGTTACAGTCGACTGAAACCATGTCACAAATATTTGCGGGAAAGCGAATGACAGGCGATTTCCGTCGTAGGTCGATGGATTCTGGATTCGGAAGACCAAGTAGACTGCAACATACGTAAGTACGGCGAGAACAGCTGGGAATGCGGCAACTGTTCCGCTGCTGATCCAGGACTTGAACGTTCTCCTCCGATCGACCGCCGTTAATCTCCAGCAAATTACGACCGCGGGCGCCAGCAACATCGGAACGAAGGCTTCAACAGTACAAAGAGCCACAGTGATAAGCAAGAATGTCAAAATGGCCCACCGAAATCGCTGCGTCTGAAACCACTTTAGCCAAGTCAAAGCGCCCCACGTAAACGCGGCAAATCCAAGGGAATACCACCAGGGATATCCTAGCACTGGAGTATAACCGGACCAAATTGGAGTGAATGCGAGGCAGATTGCTAGTGTCAGCAACAGCGGGAAGCTATGCCGGTCGATTTGATTCATGAAAGCGGCAAAGCCCAGCAACCCCAATACGTACGGCAGCAAACGGGTTGCGTTGAAGAGAACATCACTTTCTATTTGTAAAAGAGTGCTGCTGACGGGCGCAAAAAACATGAAAAAGAAACGTCCCAGACCTTTTGCTGAAATCTCTGCGGAGTGAAAAAGATCGTGGTGAAACCACCACGATATAACGACGTCGTCATCGCTGGCATAGTGTATACCCAGTCCGTTCATGTACAGACTAGCCAGCGCAATGAGAAGCAGCAGCGCGCAGAGTACCTCATGAGTCCGACGTGTTCGAATAGCGGAGGTAAAACGTCTTCTTAGCGGAGATATCTGATTCGGCTGCAGAGACATAGAGCAACGTCTCTTAAGTAAATTCTCAGCACTTGTCGATATCATTTCCTGCGAGGTGTGGGAGCATAGCAGGCGCCGCCAGTTGCCGAAACGCCGGAAGCGCTCGCTGGAGCATAGCAGAGTTGACTTTTGAAGATTGAGCAATGCTTCAATCGGCCGAGGCATGAAGACATGCCTTTCAACCATTCGAACGGTGCGCTCGTGAGCAGAGCTAGACCCGTCTGGGCCTGCCACCTGAGCTTGGAATGCCGGGAACACATCACGTGAGCTCGCGTGCGAACACGGAAAGCTTGACTGGCCTGCAACCGTGTTTGATTCTTAAAAGCTCGTGGGACGTATCCGGCAGTTGAAGGCGGATCTGGAGGGCCTACCCGTCAGTCGAGCCATCCGGCGCGGATCGGCAGTTTCGCGCGACACGGGTGAAAGGCTGATAGGAGGTGGCTTGCGCAGCGTGGCCGAACGGGTGGTGACTGAATCGCTCCGTAGCCCGATGAGCGAGCCATTTTTGAAGACGATTGGCCGCAGCTGGGATCATTTAGAAGTCTCGTCGGTTCCTGCGCCGCCAAAGCCGATGGGCGACCGCGATGAGCAAGTTCTAAACTTCTAACGAACTCATTTCCGAGTATGTGACCTTGTCCGCTGAACCACCACTTTATTGAAATAGACACAATGACCGCACTCCAAGCCGATTCCCCGGACTCAGAAACATTACGCTACCTCTGGACGCCGCACTTGGACCCACTATTTTGGCGTGACGGACGTACCAGCGTATCTAGTGCCTGGTATGGCCATGTGCCTTTTGCTCACTGGGTCGTCGGAGTCGCGAAGCCGCGAACATTAGTCGAACTCGGCACGCAAAACGGCGTCTCTTATTCCGCCTTTTGCGAGGCGGTGGCGCGGAATGGATTCGATACTCGTTGCTACGCTGTCGATACTTGGCAGGGCGACGATCAAACAGGACATTACGGCGAAGAAGTCTTTCTGGATTTTCGTCGTTTCCATGACCACCGTTACCGTGCCTTTTCCGAATTGCTCCGCTGCACCTTCGACGATGCACTTGCCTATCTACCAAATGGATCGGTGGATCTGCTGCACATTGATGGCCTCCACACCTATGCGGCTGTGCGACATGATTTCGAGAGTTGGCGACCAAGGTTGTCTGAAAGCGCAGTTGTTTTGTTTCACGACACAAATGTGCGAGAACGTGACTTTGGCGTTTGGCGCTTGTGGCAGGAGTTGCGAATGGAATTTCCTGGTTTCGAGTTCCTGCATGGTCACGGCCTCGGTGTCTTAGCTTTTGGGCGATCTCCCTCACCGCAGGTCAGTTCGCTTTGCTCCTTACATGATCCGACTCACATACACGCACTACGCGAGAGATTCTCCACGTTAGGTGAACGTTGGATTGCGGACCAGCGTGAGCAGTTGCAAGTAGGAGAGGTCGCAGCTCGTGACACACGCATCCTGACATTGGAGGGAGCGGTCGCAGCTCGCGACGCACGAATCCTGTCATTGGAAGTAGAAGTCGCGGCTCGTGACGCGCGCATCCTGTCATTTGAGGGAGAAATCGCAGCTCGTGAAGCGCGCATCCTGTCATTTGAGGAAGAAATCGCAGCTCGTGAAGCACGCGTTCTGTCATTGAAAGCCGAAGTGGACGAAATAAAGGCGGAAGCGGCTTGCCGCAGTGCCGCGGAAGAACAGTTGGCGGCGCAAGGAGCAGCCCAGGCCGGCATGAGCATCGAGGTGATCCTCGTTGATAACTACTCGACGGACGGCACAGCACAACAACTGGCGAGAGCCATCCGGCGCGGATTGGGGGTTTTGCGCGACACGGGCAACCGGTTGACGGGGGGTGGCTTACGCAGCTTGACCAAACGGGTCGTGACTGAACCGCTCCGCGGTGCGGTAAGCCGGCCATTTTTGAAGACGATTGGGCGAAGTGTTCTGTTCACATGGCGTAGGTCATTGGAGGGAGAGGTCGCAGCTCGTGACGCGCGCATCCGGCTATTGGAAGGAGAGGTCGCGGTTCGCAACGCACACATTCGGTCATTAGAAGCCGAAGTGGAAATAGCAAAGGCGGAATCGGCTTGCCGCAATGCTGCAGAAGAACAGTCGAGGTCGCGGTTGGCGCAGCGGACAGTGGAGATAGCGAACGCTATGATCCGGGTCAATGCAGCTAAGGCCAAGGCCACTCCGGCGCCCCTCATCGCGAAGGCGCCCGATATTGCGACTGAGCATGTGGATAAGCTGCGAATCGTGAAGAATCTAGCCGGCGAATTCGCGGATTTCTTAGCAAGCGAGAGGCGGCTGTCATTTCCCGCAGAGGACAGACCGGACGTATCGGTCATCGTCGTGCTGTTCAATCAGGCACACTTCACCCTGCATTGCCTGCGCGCCGTGCTAGCCCAGGCCGGCGTGAGCCTCGAGCTGATTCTGGTTGATAACTGCTCGACGGACGGCACGGCGCAACTGCTGACGAGGCTGGAGAACGTGCGCGTGCTGCGAAACCGCCAGAATACTGGCTACCTACTGGCGGTGAACCAAGCCGCTGCGGAAGCGCGAGGGCGGACAATTCTGTTGCTAAACAACGACGCGTTCATGCACACGAACGCGTTGGCGATCGCTCTCCAGACATTGGAATCCGACGATCGAATCGGCGCCGTAGGCGGTAAGCTAGTCCTGCCTTCAGGCCGGGTGCAGGAGGCCGGCAGCATCATCTGGAGCGATGCAAGCACGCAGGGTTACGGACGTAATCTGCGGCCGGAGGCCGGAGAGGCAATGTTCCGCCGGGACGTGGACTACTGCTCGGCCGCATTCTTGCTGACGCGTCGCGCACATTTCGACGGGATGGGCAGGTTCGACCTTGTCTACGCCCCGGCCTACTACGAGGACGCCGACTACTGCATGCGCCTGTGGGCAGCAGGGTTGCGTGTTGTCTACGAGCCACGCGCGGTGATCAACCACTATGAATCCGGCAGCGAAACCCAGCGGGAGGAGTCGATCTCCTTAATTATGCGCAACCGCAAGCACTTGCGCTGGCGGCATTCCGACGCGTTGCAGAAGCATCTCCCGGCCTCAGACAGCAATTTACTTTGCGCGCGCAGCCGTTTCGGCCCGCGCCGGCGCCTGCTCGTAATCGACAATGAGGTGCCGCTGAGCGTGCTGGGATCGGGATACCCGCGAATGAGGGCTATGCTGAACGAGGCGGTCGCGGCCGATTGGCTTGTAACGTTCTACCCGCTGCAGTTTCCGGATGTGAATTGGGAGGCTGCCTATGCCGAGCTCTTACCGGAGATCGAGATTTGCGACGGTCGCGGCGTGCCCGGACTCGCTAGATTCCTCGCCGAGCGCCTGGGTTACTACGACGCGATACTAGTGAGCCGTCCGGACAACATGGCACTCTTCAACGATGCGGTGCGCCACCAGCCGCACGTTATCGCCGGCTCCCGATTGATCTACGATGCGGAAGCGCTATTTGCTGCTCGCGAGATCCTGCGGGCCGAGCTGGAAGGGCATCCGATGAGCGAATCTGAGGCCGAAGCGATGATTCAGCAGGAGATCAACCTGACCGCCAAGGTGGACTCGGTGGTTGCGGTTAGCGGACGGGAGGCGCAGCTGTTCCGCGAGCACCGTCAAGGCGCCACCGTCCAGGTGCTAAGCCATCCCACAGCGACAACCTGGGACGCGCCCGGCTTTGAGGGGCGAACCGGATTCCTGTTCATCGGACGGCTGCTCGAGAAAGAAGCGCCCAACTACCAGGGCCTGACGTGGTTTCTTCGCTCGGTCTGGCCTGAAATACGCGCGGCACTGGACGAGGTTACCTTGACCGTGGTCGGTGCGGTGCACCCTGAGTCCATAGAACTGGAGATTCCGGGGGTCCGACTACTAGGGAAAGTCGAGGACCTGCGGCCACTCTACGATCGGGCCCGCGTGTTCGTCTCGCCGATCCGGTTTTCAGCCGGGGTGCCGATCAAGATCCTTGAGGCAGCGGCGGCCGGTTTGCCGGTGGTGGGAACCGAGCTGATGGCCGCACAGCTCGGCTGGGAGCCCGGGGTGGAGATCGAAGCGGTCGACGATCCGGCGCAGATGGCGATGAAGGCCGTCGCGCTATATGGAAACGCGGCGCGGTGGGAGAGCGTGCAAACCGCCGCGCTCCATCGCTTGTCAGGCGAACACAGTGCGGCGGCGTTCCATCTCGGGTTGCGGGCGCTTCTGGCGGGGGACCCTCGTTCCGCCGCCCCGGCAACGGGGACGGATGACGCGATAGAGGCTCACAGAATTGCGCGTGTGAACTCCGTTTGGAGCGCCTCAGAAGGACGGAATGGCCGCGGTGAACCATGGATGGCGCATCCGACGGTAAGGGCCTGTATCAACCGACGCGCTTCGGGCGATTCGGACCGTGATGCGTATGGCCGTCTCATTGGACTCCTGACCGCGATGGGCTGGGTGCTGCCCGTGGAAACTGCCGTGTCGCTGTGTTGCGGCGCAGGGGAACTGGAACGCGGTTTGGCAGACCTGCGTATTGCGCGCAGGATCGTCGGGTACGACTTGTCTAAAGCCGCGATAAGCAAGGCACGTGCGCAGGCCGCCGCAGCGGGTTTGAGCCACCTCGAATACGAAGTGCGAGATCTCGAGCGCGAGGGGCTGGGGCAAAGCAACGTCGACCTCATTTTCGCGCATTCCGCTGTGCACCACATCTCCAGACTCGAAGCGCTGTTCGACAACGTGCACGCGGCCTTGCGACCCGGTGGAATCTTTCACCTCAACGAGTACGTCGGTCCGGATCGGTTCCAGTGGACAGAAAAGCAGCTAGGGGAGATCAACGATTTTCTGCGGAATCTTCCCGAGCGTTACCGGCGACTTCCCGGAGGCGGCCTTCGAACGTACGTGAGCCGCCCGACGATCGAAGAGATGTTGAAGCATGATCCATCTGAGGCGGCACGTTCCTCACAGATCGAGGCGCTCACGTCTGGACGATTTCATATCGTCGAGCGCCGCGCACTCGGTGGCACGCTGCTGCACATGGCACTGTCCGACATTGCGCAGAATTTCGACCCTGCCAAAAAGGAGGATCAGGCTTATATCCAACGGCTGATCGAACGCGAAGAGCGGCTCATGGCAGAAGATGGCCTGGAAAGCGATTTCCTGATCTTGGTGGCGCAGCGGAAGGACTGACGACCGGACAGCAGAGCAACGATTGTGATTAAGCAGATATCCAACAATTCCGAGAACCATCTCGCCAAGATTCGAGGCTACTACGAGAATTGTCCGGAGCCGACTAAACAGGCTCACTTTTACCGTGAAATCCTCGCGGCCTACTACAACTTTTTGATCCCTGCCTCCGCGTCCGTTCTGGAAATTGGCTGCGGGGCCGGCGACCTTTTGGCACGGCTTCACGTGGCACAAAGGTCCGGCGTCGATCTTTCGCCAAGACAGATCGAACTGGCGAAAGAGAAAATTCCCGATGGGCGTTTCTATGTCCAGGCCGGTGAAAACTTAGACCTTCCAGACGAACGTTTTGATTATCTTATTGTTTCTGAAACAGCTAATCTGGCAGCCGACGTGCAGAGATTACTGGAAAGACTGAAGTCGGTGTGCCACTCACACACCCGGCTCATCGTCAATATTTCCAACTCGCTATGGCGACCCATGATCCGTCTGGCCATGGCGTTCGGTATTCGAAATCGTCAACCCGAAAGCAATTGGCTCTCGACGGAAGACATTGCAGGTTTGATGTACCTGACCGGATGGGAACTGATTCGCCATGAATCACGCACCTTGTGTCCAGTCAAGCTGTTTGGAATCGAGCGGTTAGTCAATCGTCTTGTGGCTCCGCTGCTGCCGCCACTCTGTTTCTCGATCTTTTCCATAGCGCGACCCGCCCAAGGTTCCAACTGCGCAGTGAAGACGGTCTCTGTTGTTCTTCCGGCGAGAAATGAAGCCGGAACGATCGAAGCTGCCGTCACCCGAACACCGGAGATGGGCATCTGGACCGAACTTATTATTGTCGAGAACAATTCGAAGGACAACACGTGGGACGAAATCCGGCGTGTTAAAGAGGCCTTCCCGCAGAAACGAATAAAGATTCTACAAAAGAGGTGCAAAGGAAAGTGGGAAGCGGTGCAGCACGGATTTGGCGTAGCTGACGGAGAATTGTTGATGATTCTGGACGCTGATCTAACCACGGCACCAGAGGAACTTCCAAAATTTTATGATGCGGTAGTTTCAGGTCGATGCGATTTTGCCAACGGTTCCCGTTTGGTTTATCCCATGGACAGTAAGGCGATGCGTTTTTTGAACTTATGCGCCAATAAGTCGTTCGCGATTCTTTTCGGGTGGCTCCTCGGCCAACCTGTGAAAGACACGCTCTGCGGTACCAAAGTTTTCACCAGAGAAAGCTACGACCGCATCATGGCGAACCAATCTTACTTTGGGAATTTCGATCCTTTCGGCGATTTTGTCCTGCTGTTCGGGGCGAGTAAGCTCAACCTGAAAATCTTGGATATTCCGATTCGATATAAAGAGCGCTTCTATGGAAAGACGAATATTCATCGTTGGAAACATGGCTGGTTGCTTGTGCAGATGGTCGCTTTCGCAGCGCTCAAGCTAAAGTTTCTGTAGCCGGCCGACTCCCAGCTACGTCAAAGCACTTCTCGACTTTCCGCAGAGCTCGCCACGAAATTAACGTGTTCATAGTTCTGAGCGCGGGTAGGATACAATCTCCATAGGCAACGTGAATCCAGGATCAGGTTTCCTCTTCCTAACAGGCGTTCCCTTGTCGCTCTGGCGATCAACACCCTAAACGTTATCGGTTTAGCCCGTATCGCGCACTACTCCTTCGAAATTTGTGAGCGATGCAGGCTGAAAGTGTCGTGCTAATTGCCTAAAACTGAGGCAGATGCACCAGAAA
>Ga0074046_10005123_pt1 | contig 10520 bp, 9 predicted proteins | sample BogForMeECP23OM3_FD_94441 | JGI IMG/M metagenome (GOLD analysis project Ga0074046, IMG submission 94441) | Bog forest soil microbial communities from Calvert Island, British Columbia, Canada - Bog Forest MetaG ECP23OM3 | ecosystem: Environmental > Terrestrial > Soil > Wetlands ...
CCGATACTTCCCGAGCCGATTTGGTCGCACGCGAGTTTGGGTGCAAGGCGTTTGGCACGGTGAACCAGATGCTCACCACCCACAGCGAGGTACAAGCCGCATCGGTGGCGGTGCCGACCGTCCTTCACCTGGAAGTGGCGCGCACTCTGATGGAAGCCGGTGTGGACGTGCTCATCGAAAAGCCGCTTGCGGCGACGCTGGCGGAAGCGGATGAGTTGGTGCGGCTGGCTGCCGAACACAAGCGCGTCGCGCAGGTCGGTCACCTGGAACGCTTCAATCCCGCGGTACGCGCGACTCTGCCGGTGATTCGCAAGCCAATGTTCTTTGAAGTGCATCGACTCAGTGTGTTTACGCCGCGAGCGCTCGATGTGGATGTGGTGCTTGACCTGATGATCCACGACCTTGATATTGTCTTGACGTTTGTGCAATCCAAGGTCAAGGAGATCCGGGCAGTTGGGTTGCCAATTCTCTCGGGCAAAGTCGATATTGCCAATGTGCGCGTCGAGTTTGAATCGGGGTGCGTCGCCAACTTCACCGCCAGCCGCGTTTCAACCGAGCGGGTCCGCAAGCTGCGCTTCTTTCAGGAAGGACAATACATCTCGATCGATTACGGACGGCAGGATGTGCTGGTGTTCTCGGTCGGCCGCGGAGAGCGGCCAAGCGCGAATCCGCAAATCCAGGTCGGGAAGCCGCCGATCACGACCGAGGAGCCATTGCTTGCCGAAATCAAGGCTTTCCTTGAAGCGGTCGGCGCGCGAACGGAGCCGGGTGTTTCGCTGGAAGATGGGCGGAAGGCGCTGGCGCTGGCCCTTGAGATCCTGGCGGAGATCGCGCGGCACGCGGGGCGCATCGGCGTCACAGCATAGCTCGTCAAGCGATAATCCCCGACATCAACGCGCCCGGAAAACTGCCATTGGGCTTCTTCATTAGTTCGTTACTCAGGTACTCACTTCGGGCGCACAAAAAATGCGACAATAGACAGTAACGCCGCTAGTCCCACTGTTTACGTAACTTTACGCAACGCCTTACGCAACTTCGGGGCTTGTCTGCGGCTCTAAGCTTGTAGTCGCTGCCTGATGCCAGTCACCCAAATTCCGTCCCGCGATCCCTCTTCGCCGTCCCCGGCTCCGACGGAACATCGAGACCTTTTCGAAGCGCAGCATTGGGAAACGGCCTATCGACAGTTCAATCCGGACGATGTTCCGCACCTTTTGATTCAGTTGCAGGACGACCTTTCGCGGGCGCGCAAGCGGGAAGCGATTTGGCTGTCGGTCATCCTGCACCTTTTCATCGTGATTCTGCTGTGGAATAGCGAAAAGCTGGTGGCCCTGCTGCCACACCGGACGATCCCTTTGGAACTGCGTGCGGATGTGGACCGGGATAAAGATGCAACGTTCCTGGAGTTGCCGCCGGATCAACAGAAGGTAACGCGGCGTCCGGATTCCAAGATCATCTCGGATAAGGACCGGATTGCGACCAGCAAGGCTCCGCAGATCAATCGCGAGGAGCTGAGGAAGCTGCTGCAGAGCACGCGCCCGGGACCGCCCGGGCAAATCGGCCAGCAAGCGCCGCCGGCGCAAACGGCGCAGAACCAGCCTTCGCCGCAACAGCAGCCGGCTCCGCAGCAAAATGAGCAGCCGGGATCGGGATTTGCTCAACCGCGGCAGAGCGACCAGGTCGCACAGTTGCAGACGCCGCCACAGGGCGGGAGCCGGATACCAAATTTCAATTCATCCATGACGGCGGGCTCGGCCATTGAACAAGCCGCGCAGGCTGCCGCCGCGAGCCGCGGACGCTATGCCGGACGTGGAGAAGCGGGCGATTATGGATTCCCGCAGGGTCGTAGCGGCGCCAAGGCGCTGGATCAGGCGGAGATTCTGACCGACACGATGGGCGTTGATTTTGGGCCCTATCTGACGAGGGTGGTTCAGGTGGTGAAGGCAAACTGGTACAACCTGATGCCGCCATCGGTGTACCCTCCGATTCTGAAGCAGGGGAAGCTGTCGATCGAATTCGTGATTCAAAAAAACGGCAACGTCAGCGGCATGACGCTGCATACGTCGTCGGGCGATGTGCCGCTGGATCGGGCGGCGTGGGCCAGCATCACGGCGTCCAATCCGTTTCCGCCGCTGCCGAAAGAGTTTCCGGGGCAGATTTTGGGATTGCGGTTCTACTACTTCTATAACCTTCAACCAGACGATCTGAAGTAAGAGCGTTTTCGGCATTAGAGTGGGCTTGGCCCCGATTTAAAGCGCCGTTTCGTGGGACCATAGGTGCGCGGATGAACGTAATTCGCTACCATAGGAACATTCGTATTTCGATGCAGCCATATCGGTGTGCATTTAAATCAGGATGTACGCAAATCAAACTATGAAGATTCGACAAATAGTCCCGTATTTTGTTTGGCTTTTGACGCTTGCGCTTTGCCTGCCCGTTTTCGCGGATGATGTGCCCGAAGCGCTGCGCCCGCCGAAGGGGGCGCAGATGGCTTTGGTGGTTTTTGAGGATCTGCAATGCCCACAGTGCGGACGTGTGGCGCCGCTGCTCGACCAGGCTTCACGCACTTATAAGATCCCGCTGATCCAGCATGACTTCCCGCTTCCCATGCACAACTGGTCCCTTGACGCAGCAATTTTGGCGCGCTACTTCGACACGCACTCGAAGGAACTGGGCAACGAATTTCGGCTCGACGTATTCCAGCATCAGTTTGAGATCGTTCCCCAGACCCTGCATGGGTTTGCGGAAAAGTTCGCGAACGAGCACAAGGTCGGGTTGCCGTTTGCGATCGATCCGGATGGGAAACTGGCGGCGCTAGTAAAGGCCGACAAGGACCTGGGCACGAGCTTGCACATTCAGCACACGCCGACGATCTACATTGTCAGCAACAAAAAGGGTGGGAAACCGTACGTCGAGGTCACCGACACCTCGCAGCTTTACGTGATGATTGATGCGATGAAGTAAAGACGATTGCAGAGGTAAGAGATCAGATTGAAGAGGTAGACTCCGTTACGAAGGCTTTTTACCTCTGCAATCTGACCTCTAACCTCTGACCTTTGCTCTATTCTTCCCACTTCCTGAAGAGCAGCGCTCCGTTCGTTCCCCCGAAACCAAATGAGTTCGACATGGCGTATTCAAAGGCGGCTTTCCGGGCCTGATTGGGGACGAAATCCATGTTGTCGGTTTCGGGGTCCTGGTTTTCCAGGTTGATGGTTGGCGGCAGGATCTGATCGCGCAAGGCCAACACCGTAATTCCTGCTTCCAAACCGCCCGCCCCGCCCAGCAAGTGGCCGGTCATGGATTTGGTGGAACTGACCGGCACGCGTTTGCCAAACAAGTTGCGAATGGCGTGGGCTTCGAGCGTATCGCCGATGGGAGTCGAGGTGCCGTGGGCGTTGAGATAGCCGACCGCCTCCGGTTCCAGCTTGGCATCGCGGAGAGCATTGCGCATGACGCGATAGCCGCCTTCATGTTCGGGCGCGGGCTGCGTCATGTGATAGGCGTCGGCCGACATGCCATAGCCAACGATTTCTGCGAGGATGGGCGCACCGCGGCGGCGGGCGTGCTCCAATTCCTCCAGGATCAAAATGCCGGCGCCCTCGCCCATGACGAAGCCATCGCGAGCTTTGTCCCAGGGACGGCTGGCGCGAGCCGGATCGTCGTTGCGCGTGGAAAGCGCGCGCATGGCGGCGAATCCGCCGACGCCCATGGGAGTGATGGCAGCTTCCGCGCCACCGGCAATCATGACATCGGCATCCTCGTGCTGGATGATGCGAAAGGAATCGCCGATGGAATGAGCGCTGGTAGTGCAGGCCGTGGCCGTGGCTTCATTGGGACCCTTGGCGCCGTACTTCATGGAGACGTGTCCGGCAGCGAGGTTGACGATGGCGGCGGGGATGAAGAAGGGCGAGATCTTGCGCGGGCCGCCATCGATGAGCGCCTGGTGCTCGCGCTCGATCACATCGAATCCTCCGATACCAGAGCCGATGTGAACGCCGACGCGTTCGTCATTTTCGGGAGTGATCTTCAAGCCCGACATGCGAACGGCTTCATCCGACGCGGCGAGCGCAAAGTGGATGAAGCGGCCCATTTTTTTCACTTCTTTTTTTTCGATGAAGTTGAGAGGGTCAAAGTTCCGGACTTCGGCGGCAATCCGGCAGGCAAAAGCGGAGGCATCGAAAGCGGTAATGCGATCGACCCCACTTTTGCCGGCTTGGAGCGCCGGCCAGACCTCGCGGGTGGTAGGGCCCAGCGAGCAGATCATGCCGATGCCGGTGATGACGACCCGCCGTGCCAAATTACTTGCCTGCCTTCGCGTGCTTGCCGATGTAGTCGACGGCGTCGGCGACGGTGCGAATCTTTTCGGCGTCCTCGTCGGGAATTTCGATGTCGAAGGCTTCTTCGAAAGCCATGACCAGTTCGACGGTATCGAGCGAATCGGCGCCGAGGTCGTCAACGAACGAAGCGCTGGGCGTGACTTCGCCCTCGTCCACCCCTAATTGTTCTACGATGATCTGCTTCACTTTTTCATCAACAGCTGCCATGTTCTCCTCGTTTCTGAGTCAGGGATCGCGGCCTGGTTCGGGCCGGCGTTTTTCGATTTACGATTGCGTTCGGCTCACAGTATTGGATGAAGTCGAAGCCAATAGTCTAAAAGGGAACGGGAAAGTATGCAAAGGCTCCGGTGTGCCTGCGCAAGCTCCTCGGCATCCTAATCGCTCGCCGCGAGAGCGGTCAAACATCGTACCGAGAAATGGCGCGCAATAAGAATTGGCCGGGCGACGTCCGCGCCCGGCCAAACTCAGTTATCGGTCGTCTTATGCTGCGGGCTTCATCCCGAGCATGGATTGAAGTTGGGTCAGTTTGTCTTTGGCTGCGGACGCCTTGGACATCGCGTCTTGCAGCTTGCCCGATTGGAACGCAGCCGAAGCGTCGGTCCATGCCTGCTTCGCGGAGGCCATATTATCGGCGGCGCCAGCAGGTAGCTTGTGGCTCTTGGTCAGGGCGTCCATTTTGGTCTGGACGGCAGACACAAGCCCTGGCATCGAAGAACTCATTTCACTCCACTTGGCTGTCAGCTCGTCCTTCTTTGCCGATGCTGCCGCGGCCAGCGCCTTTATTTTTTCCGGCAGGCTCTTGGCGGCTTCCAGTGCGGCGCCGTAATCGCCTTTGTCGAACGCATCTTTGGCGGCCTGAATCGATGTTTGTACATCTTTAGCTTGATCGGGCACATATTGGTTCGCCTGGTCGGCCACCGCCGAATATGCAGTCTGGGCTCCCTGGATAGCCGCTTCCGCTGCGGTTTTCTTTGCGGCATCGCAAGCAGCGAATAACATGATTACTGCCAAAAGGGTTGGTACGAATAATCTGCTCTTCATGATGTCTCCTCTTCTCCATTTTGACAACGAAGTTACCGTTAGGGTCATTACTAGCTCGTGCGCCATTGTAATTGAAAAGCGATCGTTCAACATGCGCGTCGGCTTGCGAGTGCGCACAACTCATGGGACGATGAAGCGTGAAGATTATGCTTCTCGGCGAGGCTCGCCGCTGAATGCGCGCCGTTGTTCAACGCGTAAGCCGGGCTAAGGTGACCATCGATGGCAAGATCACGGGCGAGATTGGCCGTGGGCTGCTGGTTTTGCTGGGTGTCGGCGCCGGCGATACGCTGGCCGATGCCGATTACTTGGCCGAGAAGGTGATTGGTCTGCGCATTTTTGAGGATGCCGGCGGAAAGATGAACCTTTCAGTCGTCGACGTCGAGGGTGCGATTCTCGCCGTATCTCAATTCACGCTGTATGGCGACGTGCGCCGAGGCAAAAGGCCCTCGTTTGATGCGGCCGCTCCGCCGCAGCCCGCGCGCGAACTCTACGAATACCTTGTCGAGAAGATCCGCAGCGCGGGGCTGAGGTGTGAAACGGGCCGCTTTCAAGAGATGATGCAGGTGGAGTTGGTGAACGAAGGGCCGGTCACGATTCTGCTCGATTCCGGGAAAGCCTTTTAGTCATTGTGGCAGGCGGCGGCAATAAGAAGGCCGCCAACTTGCGTCGGCGGCCCTGTTTTCCGCTAACAACGTCCGCGGTTAACTTCAATCGCGTTCCGGTTGCGGTTTCTTCTCGCGGTCCACATCCACGAACCTTCGCGGTGCGTGGTCGGAATGCACGTTCGGAACCGGCAGATCGCCGGCGGACGAGAGATATTCCTGCTCGGGTATGGAAGCTGCCTGCCCGCTCGTGGTCGTGTAAATCGCTTCGTTGAATATCTTTCCGGATTTGGCGCCGGCTGCGGCGAATACCGGAAATGCCTTGCCGCCGCCGAATCCGACTGAGACGTAGTCGGCTACCATGTAGCCGGAGAAGGTATTCGGCAGCCATGCGAGCTGCATCGGCCCGGCCAGCGTTACCGAAGCGCTCCATTTCGCGCCGCCAGTGGACGACTGGATGAGCCCCGCATAAATCTCGCACGTGGTGGTCGTACACGCCGACACCGGATAGTAGTAGTAGACAAATGCCACGTGAGCGGTGGCACCCTTGGTCCCAGGTGCGATGCCCATGCCGATGATGAAGTGGTCCACAGTGCTGAACGTGCCATCGATCGGAACGCGCTTTACCGCCGACCACTTTGTGCCGTTCGTGCTTGTGCTGTAGACGATGTCATTTTCGGCGCAATTCAACCGGTACCGGCAATCGGGCCACGCCACATATATCTTGCCCCCGGCGTCGATCGCCGAAGCGACTAGTCCCGCACTGCGCAGATTGCCTGCCTCAAGGTGGCTGTTGTCGACGGCCACGTTGACCGCTGCATTCCAGGTCTTGCCTCCGTTGGTGGAGATGAATGCGATGATGTCGCCATTATCGCCGTTGATCGGAACTACCACCGTGCCGTTCGGGCGGACCAGCGGCACTCCGCCAACGCCGGAATCGTTGGCCACCGTCGTCTGCTCCGGACTCCAAGTCAAGCCGCCGTCGGTCGAGGTGCTCATTTCGACGTAGCCGGTGTTGGTGTCGTCCCACTCGGAGTAGCAGTGACCATAGTATTTGCTGGTGGCAGTGTTGTCGCACACGATCCAGTTTTTGTCAGGCGAGCCCAGTTTGGTAACCGAGACAGGGTTGTCCCAAGTGAGGCCGTCTGTGGAGCGGCTGACGGCAACCGAAGTATTGCCGTTGCGGTCGATCGGGAGTGTCGAGATCAGCCAAATCTTGTGCAGAGCATCGTAAGCGACCGCGGCATCGCTGGCGGCGTCGTTGAGGCCATTGCCCTGATAGATCGTAATTCCGGGCAGGTATCCGTTGGTCCAGGTCGCGCCGCCGTTCGTCGACGTGGCAAACCCGATGTCCGCTCCGCCTCCGCCAAAAATACGCGCTACCTGGAATCCGGTCACGATGGTTGAGCCCCAGGTAAACGTGCCAGGCTCGACCTCGGTATCGTGCTGGCTGGGAGTGTCCGTGAAGGTGTCCTGGCTGAGTTGAGTAAGGGTCACCTGGGCCGGGGCCAATGTCGTAAATACTAGGGCGCCTAGTAGTACGAAAAACAGCGTGAGGCCCTTGGAATATCTTTTAATGCTCATTGCAATCAACCTCGGGGATAGGGAATGAAAAGTTATTGACGTGGCACACAACAGCCAAAACGCTCCGCGCAAGGATTTGCAGTACACGTTGAAGAGGAATGGGCCCGGACCGCCCATTTCGCGCAGGCAGCCCGTCTCAGAAGGGGAGCGTAGCGGGTTGCAACGCCGGTGTCAATGTAAAACGGAAAGACGAGATGCGCCGGAAGTGCAATCCGAGGGCACTAAGTGACACTCTGTTGCTCACGCTCGCCGATCACATTTGTTAATTGGAGCTCTGGACTTCCATGCTTTCGGTGACCCAGAGCTGCGCGGGAGCCCCCTTGGTGGTGCGGGTGGCCGTGGCTCGAAAGCCGGCGGAAGAAAGTTCGACATCGTAAACGTAAGGCGGGCGCTCGCGCTTGATGGTGAGGTAGTTTCCCGAGACCAACTCGTCGAGTGAAGCATACTTGCCTTCGCTGGCTTGATAAGCGCGCTCGACGTTTGCGATCGCAATGAGATCGTTCTTCACGCCCGCGATCGTCGCCACCTCAGGACCGCTTGCCGGTGCCGAGGCCGCCGTGGGATCGATCGCCTTTATCTGTAGCGAATAAATGTACATACCGATGGCCAGCGTGGCGACCGTGCCTAGAAATCCGAATGCTCGTCCCATAGAGAGCTCCAGGATTATTCCACTGCGAACGGGGGAGGGGAGGCAAGTGACGAGAGTGTATAGGCGGAGGAGCCGATTCTACCCTGGTTTTGTAGGCTGGGCTGCTGTTGGGTTAGCCGAGCGCAGCCTGCGGCGCATCAGAACATGTCCGCCTGCATCTGCTGCTCGATGTAGCGGTGGCTATCGAATTTCTTGCCGGTGCTGGCGCCTGACATGTAGCGGATTTGGCCAAAGATGGGTCGCGTGAACCAGGGGCGGTCGAACTTGCCGACGATGGACCATGCGATTCCGGCGTAGCCGTTTGGGTCGCGGCCGTCGAGTTCGTATTTGTCATTGAGAGCGACCGCAATGCGGTACGCTTCGGCCGGCGTACGGCTCCATTCGAGAATCTTCTTTCCCCAATACATGCGCATGTAGTTGTGCATCCAGCCGGAGATCGCCATCTGGCGCTGGGCGGCGTTCCAGAGCGGGTCATGCGTTTCGGCGTCTTCGAGCTGGCGCTCGGAGTAGAGGTAAGGACGCGGATCTTTTGCATGTTCGGCCAGCGTGCGGTGCGCCCACTTTTCCCCGCTTGCGAAATTGTCGTAATTCGGGTTGTAGGTGACAAAGTTGATGGCCAGCTCGCGCCAGACTAGCAATTCGTCGAGGAACGATTCTTTCTCGGCTTTGGGAGCGTCAGCGTTGCGGACTGCGAGCGCAATGGTTAGCGGGCTGATGTGGCCGAAGTGCAGATATGGCGACAGACGGCTGGTTCCGTCGAGTTCGGGGTGATTTCGGTCTTTAGAATAACGCGCCAGTTTCTGGTGAGTGAACTCGCGCAGGAGGCGAAGGGCTTCTTTTGTTCCGCCTTTGAACGTATCCACGGCGCCGACGGAGCGGTCGAGCGGCCAGGCCTTGGTTATGTCGAAGTTTGGAGCTAGTGACTGCAGATTTCGCGGCTCTTTCCAGCGCACTTTTGCGCGCGGATTTACGGGCTTGAACAGGAAGAGGTCGAGGTATGCGCGCAATTTTCTTCGGATGTGGAACGCCGCGTACTGCTCTTTTTCAATCAAACGCGACGGGACGATTACGTCGGAGTCAACGGTCCACAGGGGAGCGCGCAGCTTCTTCGTCGCAATTTCGCGCCAACGCTCCGGCTCACGCATGGGATTCTCATCGCCTACGACCATTGCGGGATGAATTTCATCGCAGAACTTCAGAAGGCTGTGGTCGGGATAGCGGCGCAGTACAAATCCGATGCCGCGCTTCTCGAGTGCGGAGGCGATATCGGGGATGCCCTCGACGAGAAATTGATAGGACCGCAGGTTAGCGCGCGGATAAAACGGCACCGGGGCAAAAAAAACGACGACGGGCTTGCCGAGCGCGTTCGCAGCCTCGACCGCTACATCGAGCGCGGGATTGTCAACGCCGCGCTGCGAGCGTTGCATCCAATAAACAACGCAAGCGCCATTTGGGTCTGGCCACCCCGACCGCCGCATTCGCACCCGAGGATCTTCAACCAGCTTTTCCAATTCTGCCATTTGTGACCAGACCAGGTTATTCAGTGATTCAACTCAATCTTAACGTTGTACCATCAAAGCGCATGTCCTTCGCGCCTCATCCGGTGGAGCATTCCAGCGCGCGCCTGCTCGAGTTCGAAACGCTGCGCGAGTTGCTGGCAGGCTATGCCTCGTCGCCGCTCGGCAAGCGGCGGATTGCCGAGTTGCGCGCTTCGGTTGAACGTGGCTGGATCGAGAACCAGCATGCGCTTACGACGGAGATTCGTGAATTCCGCCGAGTGGGCGGGCGGTTTGAATTTGGCGGGTTGCCGGAGGTGGAGAAACTCGTTGAGAAATCGCGGATCGCTGGCGCGGCCCTCGAGACTACCGAGATTCGCGATGTGGTTCAGCTTGTCGACCGGGCGTCGGAGTGGCGGGAGATTGTGCGGCAACCTCCTGCTGCGATGCGGGCGGAATGGACGGCAGTGGCGGCGCTTTCCGAAGGGATTGTCGATTTCACTGATTTCCTCCGGACGTTCCGCAACAAGATTCTGCCGGATGGAACGCTGGACGATCGGGCGTCGCCGGAGCTGGCAAGGATTCGCCGCGAAATCGAAAAACAGAAACGCCTGATTCAGGAATCGCTGCGCGGGCATTTGCGGCGGCTGGCCGAGGGAGGGACGGTTCAGGATGAGCTGATCACGATTCGTGGCGAGCGTTTCGTGATTCCGGTCAAGGTGGAGCAGAAGCGGCGAGTGCAGGGCGTAGTGCATGGCGCGAGTTCGAGCGGGCAGACCGTGTTTGTCGAGCCGCTGGAGACGATCGAGCAGAA
>Ga0074046_10005126_pt1 | contig 10517 bp, 7 predicted proteins | sample BogForMeECP23OM3_FD_94441 | JGI IMG/M metagenome (GOLD analysis project Ga0074046, IMG submission 94441) | Bog forest soil microbial communities from Calvert Island, British Columbia, Canada - Bog Forest MetaG ECP23OM3 | ecosystem: Environmental > Terrestrial > Soil > Wetlands ...
CTAAAGCCGGCTCTGGACACTGAAGAAAGTCGCGTGGACGCTGAGCTTAAGCTCAGCTCTACCCAAAAGCTCGGCTGACACACTAATTGCTAATCCGGTCTAGTATTTTGTCTCCATTGTTGTCCGTCTCATCCGTGCAAGTCTGCGGCTGCTCTTGTCTGTCGCGAGGACGTCCACTTGCCCCTGTCCGTCGATTCCTCTACCATCGCAGACCGATGAGCTTCCGATCGCTTTTCGTGCCAGTCGCACTCAGCATCGCGCTTACTTCGCCTCTGTTCGCCCAATCGAACTGTGACACTTCCGGCGCGATGTCCCTGACCCGTGCTGCGCGCGACTGGCAATTCCTCGACGCCGTCGGTCCGCACTCCGGACTGCTCGGCCGCGAAGACGGCATCTTCGAGGCCTGGATCTATCCTCTAAAGCTCTTCCGCGATTTCAATCTGAAGTTCCGCTTGGGCGACGTCCTCCTCGACGGCAAAGTGTTGCCGCGCGCCATCACCGTCCGCCCGGAGTCCGTCTCCGTCCACTACATTTACGATTCCTTCACCGCGTGCGTCACCTGGTTCGCTCCCATCAACGATCGCGGCGCCGTCGTCACCGTCGAAGTCAACAGCTTCGATCCCGTCGCGGTCGAAGCTTCATTTGTCCCCGACGTGGCATGGATGTGGCCGGCCGGCATGGGCGACGCCTACAGTCAATGGGATGTGCAACTCAAGGCCTTCCGCTTCAGCAGCGACCGGCATGCTTTCTTCGCCATCGCCGGCGCGGCGGGAGCAAGCGCCCTGAGCACCACCTACAACGCAAACTATTCCGCCGAACACACCGCCGTCATCTCCTTCGGTCCGCCGGCCAAGGGCATCGCGACCTATCGCTTTGTCATGGCCGCTTCGTTTGAAAACCAGCAGCAGGCCGACGCCCTCTACCACAAGCTGCTCGCCGCCGACGCCGCGCTCGTGAACGAAGCTCGCGACTACTACTCGCGCTATCTCGACAGCACCGTGAAGCTCTCTCTGCCCGACCGCAATTTGCAACTCGCCTACGACTGGTCGCGCGTGAGCACCCTGCAGGGCTTGGTGGACGAACCTTTCGCCGGCAAGGGCCTGGTCGCTGGATACAACATCTCCAGCGGTAGTCATCGGCCGGGATTCAGTTGGTACTTCGGCCGCGATTCCATGTGGACCGCGCTCGCACTCGACTCCATCGGTGACTTCGCCACCACCCGTACCGCGCTGGAATTTCTGATGCAGTACCAGCGGCCCGACGGCAAGATTCCTCATGAAATCGCCCAGACCGTGAAGCTGGTCGACTGGTGGAAGGACTACGACTATGGCACTGCTTCTGCCGACGGCACGCCACTCTACATCGTTGGATTCGACGATTATGTCCGCAGCAGCGGGGACGTGGCCTTTGCACGCGACCATTGGGACAGCCTGTGGCACGCCTATCAATATTTAAGGACCACCTATGCGCCCAACGGCCTGTCTAAGAATTTGCATGTCGGGCATGGCTGGATCGAGGGCGGTCCGCTGCGCGTCATCCCGGGTCAGCAGACCGGCGTTTCCGCAGGCGAGATCTCGGGCGAGTTGTATCAAGCAGGAGTAGGTGCTGCCGGAGTCGAAGCGCTTGCCGGGCTGGCGCGCGCCATCGGCAAAGCCGACGTAGCGCAGTCTCTCGATCACGAGGCAGCCCAGCAACGCGCGACCACCGAAAAGCTCTTCTGGTCGGCGCAGACGAACTCCTACGGTTACGCGCTCGACTCTGCCGGAAAGCTGATCGACAAATCCAGCGTGCTTGGTACCGTGCCGATGTGGTTCGCCGAACTCGATCAGCGCAAGAGTGACCTCTTCCTCAACCAGATGGCCGGGCCCGCGCATCAAGCCGACTGGGGCATGCGCATCACCTCGCAGCAGGACCCGTTCTACTCGCCAACCGGATACCACTTTGGCAGTGTCTGGCCGCTCTTCACCGGATGGGCCTCCTTCGCCGGATACCGCTACCACCGTCCCCTCTACGGCTATGCCAACCTTATGGCCAATGCGCAACTTGCCCACGACGGATCGCCGGGGCGCGTGACCGAGGTGCTCTCGGGCGACGACTACACCCAGCTTTCCACCAGCACGCCGCACCAGATCTGGTCGTCGGCGATGGTGATCACTCCGCTGGTGCGCGGACTACTGGGTCTCGAAGTCAATGCCCTGAAGTCCAACGTGATGCTGGGGCCGCATCTGCCCGCCGGATGGAACGACTTCGCCATTCACAATGTGAAGGTGGGAGCCACGTTGCTGGACTTAACCTTTCACCGCGACGGGGACGACATGACCCTCGAAGTAAAGCGTCACGGCAGCGGCGAGGTCCAGATCTTCTTTTCTCCCGCTCTTAGCCTGCGCGCCAAGGTACTCGACGCCGAAGTAAACGGCCGCAAGGTCTCACCGAAGATCTCCGCCAACGAAAATGACCAGCACGCCACTGTCTCCGTGCCGATCTCCACCGACAAGACGACGATTCACCTGCGCGTCGCCGGCAATTTCGGCATCGCCTATCCTTACGCCGCGCCCGCTGACGGAGCTGTCAGCTCAAACCTGAAGATCGTCTCAGAATCGTGGAACGAGGCGCACGACAAGCTGCAATTGCAGGTTGCCGGAGTAGGCGGAGCTAAATATCTTGTCCCCATCTTTAACGCACCCAGCGGCATCGCCGTCGAGGGCGCAATCATCACCAAGCCCAAGTCAGGGCTGGCTTTGGAAATCGCATTCCCGCAGGGACCTCTGGACACCTATACCACCCGCACCGTCACGCTCCAATTCCCAGCTCAATGAACAATCGGGTCGGGTGCCCCACACAAGCCCTTGCTTGAGTGGAATTGTTGGTGCTTCGCGAAGATTTCCTAACAGAATCCACGAGGAGTAGCTTTTCACCTTCCGTTAGCGGCGATGCGCGATAACAGCCGATTTTGTCATTCCTGGCAGCCGTGAAGGAGCCGCATGAGGGCGTGGGGAACCGCGGCGGAACCAGGGGCTTTCGCACAGATATCGCTGTTTTGGCAGCAATGGGAAAATGATTACCACTGTGTATGCAACTCTTTTCACAATGTCTGGACGAACTGCTTTAATGTGCTTGATTCGGCTCGACTTATGCTCGTTTTCCATGGCACCTCAAATGCAGCATGAAAGTGGAAGTTGGGGCGCGAAGATCTCCACCGTGAAGGGAGGGGATTACTCGGCTGTAAAAATTACTAATCGCATACTGATTCACGAGTCGTGCGCATGGATCATTTTGATGCACTCCGTGTGCGCATGAACAAAGGGACTTACTCCCAGAGGGGCAGAAATTCGCCTATACTTGTCGCCTCTGCTTTTCTGGCAACCGCTCACCATCGCGGTGGCAGGTGCTACAACGTCACTCACTGTCAATGCGCCGTATGTTGGAGAGATCACCTATTGAAAGGGACCTGTATGAAAAAAATTCTGGTCGTGCTGACCTTCATGTTCCTGTTGGTGCAGGCTTACGCCCTGCCAATCAACAGTCCTGTTCCATCCAATGCCTATATCGTATTCTCCGGTCTGGACTGGGCCTGGGGTGGCCCGTGTCCATATAGCGGTGGATGCTTTGCGACTGGCGACCTGACGTACCAGAGCACGCAGGGCTGGCGTCTGCCGACGGCGGGCGAGTTGGCGCTGATTCCATCCGGCTTCGCCAGCGACTTCATCACCGGCAGCGGTAATGTTCCTTACGGCGGGACCGATCCGGTGAGCGGTGCCTACTTTGCTGTCGGACCCGTCGTCCCGGCCCTGTCCGGGTCCTGCGCGAGCCCTTATTTCGATACTGCCGCGGCGTGGTGCGATTTTGGTGACGGTGCGAATGGCTACTGGGCCGGAACCTCGAATCCGTATCCGTACTATTCCGAACAACTCTACGTCCGCGCTGCGACTCCGGAGCCTACCTCACTGATGCTCCTGGGAAGTGCGCTGGTCGGTCTGGGCGCGGTTCGTCGTCGCTTCTTACGCTAGTTTCCACTCTTTCTCAGCCGCAGGCCGGATTCGTCCGGCCTGTTTCTTTGGGCGCAGATTTTCCCGCCGCGCTCCACCCGCGCGGGACACTTTGGAGACCCCATTGTTTACGCTCCCGCTCCAAGCTAGTCTATGGGCATGGCGCCGCTACGATTGCTCCCGCTGGCCGCCTCGTGTTTGATCTTGAGCGTGGCCGCGTCATGCACGACCCGTCCAGTCCGCGAGACCACCACCCGCAAGCAACTGAGCGTCCCCACGGAGATCCAAGGCTATCCCTGCGCTGCTGGTTACGCGTGGTTCTTTGCCGACGGCAGGCTCTCGTCGTGCTTCGTTTCGCGCGAGACCACATTCGGCGAAGTGAATGCCCCTGAGAAGTCGTGGATCTATCTCGGGCATAACGGCAATCCACGTTTCGTCTTTCTCGCCCACGACGCGACGATCAATGGCTATCCCTGCCGCGGCGGTGGACACGATTACTCAACCGCCGTCTATCCCAGCGGCAAACTGAAGACCTGCTGGCTGGCCGCCGACTCCGTAGTGGACGGCGTCCCCTGCATGCGCGCCGGCTTCACGGCCGATGTGTTCGGCAGCGGAGTGGAAACCGACTTCCACGAAAACGGCAGGCTGAAACTGTGTAAGCTATCGCGCGATGTAACCATCGACGGTCACGCTTTCCGCCAGGGCGATCATATTCATTTCGATGCGAGCGGGCGAATAGCTCAGACGAGTTCTTCGCCCTGATAACAATCAGGTGTCCCGAACGAGACCGGCATTTCTCCCCTCGCCGCACCGCAGTCGACCCGTTGCCATCTTGGGGGTCGCAAGGTAGTCTCGAATTTGAGTGCCTCCGATGGGTCCCGAAGTGCCTGCTTTTTTGCCCGACGCGCCGCAAGTTCACACGGGCGGTGACCCGGGAAAATCCGCGCCCGCATGCGGCAATGCCAGCTCCGTGAAAGAAGCTGAGCGCGAGTGGCACGATGCCTACTACAAAGCGAACGCGCTTGGAGCCTACCCGCCCACGCCGGAAGAATTCAGGCGACAGTTTCAGCGGGTCGAACTCACTCCATTCTGCGAGGGCGGATGGAGTTGGTGGGCCGATCCACGAAGGGAAGCCTTGGACACAGTCGGCGATGTGCGCGGACTTCGCGTTCTCGACTACGGATGTGGCTTTGGCCGGCTCGGCATGTATTTGGCCCTTTGTGGAGCCCAGGTCTGGGGCTTTGACCTTTCCGGCTTGGCAATCGAGACGGCCAATGAGGTCGTGTGCCGATACGGACTCTCCGCCCAGTTCGAACAGATGGATGCAGAAGAACTCCGCTATGCTGACGATTCCTTTGACCTCGCCATCGGCTTCGGAGTTCTGCACCATGTCATCAAGTATCCGAGCGCTGGGTCCCAGCTTTCCCGCGTTCTGTCGCCGGGCGGCAGAGCTGTTTTCCATGAGACTTTGTGGGACAATCCGCTGATCAACCTCGTGCGGCGGTTTACGGGCGAACACGCCGACGCTGGGGACGCGCATCTCACCGACAAGAACATTCGTGAGTTCTTCTGGGACTTCAGCCAGCTAAGACTCGAGAAACGACACCTGCTGTATATGTTGAAGAGACTGGCGAAGCTGCCGCAACCCGACCTGAACGCGCCGCCCACCCCCCGCCCATTCTGGCGGCTGGTGAAGTCGATGGACAGGCAGATTCTCCGCTTCCCTCCACTGCGCCGGTATTGCGGCGAAGTCATTATTTACGTTCGTTAACATCCTCAGAAGCTTAGGAATAGCCAAATTCTGCGCAAACCCTTCACCAAATTTTCTTGGCACCATCCTGCTTTAGAAGTATGCTTTCGCTACTGAAGTTCCATGCAAGCCGGGTTCGCTGAACAAAAAAACGCTTATGCCCGCAGCCTCGAATTCCGGAATTGATTCGCCTCGCGCCTGGATTATCGTCGCCGCGGCGTTCTTTGGGTCGTTTGTAGTCTTTGGAGTCAGCTACAGCTTCGGAGTGTTTCTTAGGCCCATCGGCACGACCTTCGGCGTCGGTCACGCCACGATGACCGCTATCTTCTCGACCTTGACGGTGTTGTCTTTTTTTTGGCGCCCATCACCGGAGACCTCGCCGACCGCTTCGGTCCGCGCTACGTGGTCGGTGCCGGCGCTTTGTTCATGGGCGCAGGCTTGCTGCTGACGGCGCGCGTTCACTGGTTTCCACTGTTGTTCGTCACATACGGTGTGTGCGTGGGCGCGTCCGTGGCCTGCGTGTACATCCCCGTGGTGGCTTCCGTAGGCGAATGGTTCAAGGTGCATCGCGACCTCGCGCTCGGCATTGCCATCAGTGGAATCGGTTGCGGCACGCTCACCGCTGCGCCGCTGGCCGCGATGCTGACCGAGCGCTTCGGTTGGCGCACCGCCTTCGAATTCTTCGGCTGGACGAGCACGTTCATCCTTTTCTGCGCCGCCTTGGTCTCCCGCCCGGCCGTCCTCCGGGCAAAGGACACGGCCAACGTGATGGGCATGATGCGCACCCGCACTTTTGTCCTGATGTATCTCAGCCTGACGTTTTCCGGGATCGCGATTTACATCGCCTTCGTATTTCTGCCGGCATTTGCCGCCGACGTCGGGGCCAGCCGTCTTGCCTGTGGCGCGCTCATCGGATACATTGGCGCCTCCAGCGTCGTTGGACGTCTGGGACTAAACGCGCTCGCGCCGCGTTCGGGCTGCTCAACATGTACAAGGCGAGTTTCCTGATCTTGCTCGCGAGTTGTTACTTCTGGTTGACTGGCCACAACTACGCGGCTTTGGTCATTTTTGGACTGGTGATGGGCGTCGGTTACGGCGGCATCGCCGCCATGTCTCCCGCCGTCGCCGCCAGCATATTTGGAATCGAGGGGCTGGGTGAGTTGCTGGGCTTTCTGATGACGAGCTTCGGAATAGCCTGCCTGGTTGGTCCTCCGCTAGCCGGACTCCTGGTGGACTACACCCACGACTACAAGTGGCCGGTCTTCGTGGCTGCCGCCAGTGCGGCCATCAGCCTGATCGCGGTGATGCCCCTCCGCGCGACTGCGCCGCGGACAGATCCTGGCGCTGAGGCTGCGGCGGCCGACTGATTGTGGATTGGGCGGTTGCATCATATCCGCAACCGCCCACGGTAAGGATGGTCCGTACTGCCGCCGCTACTGCGCGGGTTTCGCTTCCGGCTTTGGCGCTGGGGCCGCAACCTTCGGCTTCCAGAATCCCGGATCGGCTTTCACCCACGCATCGGAGATGTAGCTGAGCTTGGGGTTGAAGGCGAACAAGTTGGTCTGAGTGTCCTCGACGCATGACGCGGTCAACTCCGCCAGCTTCTTCATCCCGTCCGCGCCCAGTTGCGCCTCGAACTTCTTGGAGTCGCCGAAGCCATTATCCGTTTCCGCCAGCGACTTCATCGCGTTGAAGACTATGTACACGCCGCCGTTGTCCGCGCCGTACATGGATTGATATGTCGCCCAGTGCACATCCGAAGTAGCTTTCCCGTAGCCTTCCATGTACATCTTGACCAGCTCCTCCCATTCCTTGTCATGTCCCTGGCGTACCTTAAAACGGGAGACCTCGAAGTAGCGCGACTGCGCGACATTAACGTTGGGACGCAGGCTGAGGTCCTCGCGATAGGCCAGCGCACTCGCGTCGTAGGAACTGAGCAGTTCGCCGTCGGCGACAGCTGCACGATCCAGGGCTGCCGACAGCGTGGCGTTCTTTTGCGTCGCTAGATTGTCCTTCTCCCACGCCGCAAACGAATCGTAACCGACCGCGAACAGCGCGCGTGACGGTCCAGACATCGAATCCATCCCCAGGTAGTGGGTCGGCCACTTGGCTGCCGTCATCGCCTGCACAAAGGCGCTTTCGGTCTTCAGGTGGGGAGCGCCCGACTTGCCCGGCTTGATAAACTCGCGCATGAGCACCAGCACCTTGGGCGGCGCCATCGCATAATCTGAGCTTTGTTGCGCCGCGACCGTAGCCGCACTAGCGGTGAGAAGAGTGAGAACCAACCAAAGTCCGATGTTTCTTTTCATATTCCATAGCCTCCTGAGCTTGAGAGTTCGATTGAAAAACCAAAATGCCGGGGGACGTAAGATTTAGCTTTAGCGGAAGGCTTAATTGACGCTTCCCTGTTTACCCACTCCGCCGCACGGCGTGGCAATACTACAAATAACCAGGATGTATGGAAAATCCCGCTAGCCAAGGAAGCCTCAGGGTTGACAGCGTGACATGCCTAAGACACCGCCCTTAGCGCGGGAGAGGGAGTTTGATGACCAACGCACATTCTATCCACTTTTGTGCCAACGTCAAGAGAATACGTGAAGGCTGCCGTATTGGTGTCAGGGCACTCCCCCCGTCGGGAATTAAGGCACCCGGGAGACCGCCGCGCCGGCCGAGCCCAGAACGCTCCCTCTGCATCCTTGATTTGGATCGCAAACTAAGGCTTCGCTTTGATTTAAATCAATTCACGACGTTGCAACTTGGCGAAACAGGGTTACAATCATTACCGCCCTTGCAGTTGAAAAGGAGTCCGCTCGCGAGGATACTGCAAGCGGCGCGGATTCCGCCTTGGGCGAGGAGATTAGAGTCTCGCATTCTCTCTCCCTGTCCAATCAATTCAACAAGCCATAAGGGCTACTCTCTGTCGCAATAAAAATTCTCAGGAGGTTGCAATGTCTTCTGCTCCCAGCGATCGCGTGTCCAGCAATGGATTGACCGTCGCAGCCTATGCTGGCGATGGCGATGTTCTGCTCGCGTTCAGTCTCGACGACAATGTGCTAAAGCAAAACGATCTGGCCGGATTCGCCATCCAGTGCACGCCTCCGACCGGACAACCTTATTACTTGCAGAACCGGCTGAACTTCAGCCAGAAAGTGACTTCCGGAACTGTTCCGCAGCAACATCCCTGGACCACATCGCAGGACGCTCCCTTCCAGAAGTTTCATTGGGTGCATTTTCCTCCGGAAGTCGTTCCGGGCGATTTCAAGTACAAGGTGACGGCCCGCTATTGCCAGGGCTCGGGGCTGGTCGATGGACCTTCGGCGGAGGTCAGCGTACAGCTCGTGCAGGCGCAGGCCGGCAACTTCGAACTTGGACTGACTCGCGGCTACGTCAGCTCGCAGGCCTACGCCACCATGTTCAAGAACGCTGATATCCGCCAGGAACCGAAGACCCTGGATTACGATAGCGCACCGTTTCAGCCGCAGTACGAGTGGCTGGGCTGGCACGCCCGCAAAATGGTGTTCAGCCTGCTCAAGGAGTGCGTGAGCGATCCGTCGATCACGGTTGACATGTTTGCTTACGACTTCGACGAGCCCGACATCCTCAAAATGTGCGAAGCCCTGGGTTCGCGACTGCGCATTTTTCTCGACAACGCGTCATTGCACGTCGGTAAGGCCCTGGAAGTGCAGGTGCACCAGCGCCTGGTTAAATCGGCCGGCGCCGCCAACGTAAAGCAAGGACACTTCCAGCGTTTCGCGCACGACAAGATCATCATCCAGAAGAAAAACGGCAAGGCGACCAAGGTACTCACCGGTTCGGCCAACTTCTCGGTTCGCGGCCTCTATGTGCAGGCCAACAACGTGATGTTGTTCAGCGATCCCAAGATTGCCGACCAATACGCGCAGGTGTTCGAGTCGGTCTTTCAGAACATGAGCGGCTTCGTGAAGTCGCCGCTGGCATCGCAGTGGTTCTCGTTTCCCAACCAGGGCGGCGGCGTGCCGAAATTTCAGGTGAGCTTCGCGCCCCATCCCAAGCCGCCGGTGTCCATGGCAACGGTTGCCGACGCCCTGAAAAACGCGAAGTCATCGATCCTGTTCGCGGTGATGGAGCTGGGCGGCAGCGGCTCGGTCCTTGACACATTGAAGAAGGCGCATAGCAGCAGCAAGGTCTTCTCTTACGGTATGACGCAGGCGAATGCCGGCTTCACGTTGTACAAGCCCGGACAGCCCGGCGTGTTGGTGCCCTTCTCTGCGCTGATCAAACAGGTGCCTCCGCCGTTCGACAAGGAATTCAGCGGCGGCGCCGGACAGGTGATCCACGACAAGTTCATCGTCATCGATTTCAACGGCGATAATCCCGTCGTCTTCACGGGCTCCTCCAACTTGGCCGACGGAGGCGAAACGCAGAACGGCGACAACCTGCTCGCCTTTTACGATCCGGTCGTGGCCCGCATCTTCGCCACCGAAGCCATACGTTTGGTGGACCACTATTACTTCCGCGCTGCCGTCAGCAAAGCGACATCGGCGAAGCCGCTGCTGCTCACGGCCTGCGGCGGCGATCCGAAATGGTGGGCGCACGACTACGATCCCAATTCCATGCGCAACGTGGAGCGGCTACTGTTTGCCGATGGACCTTCCGCTGTAACCGTTATTCCGGCCGGCGCCCCCGACGACGCACCGACGACACCGGCCAAGAAGAAGGCGCCTGCCAAGAAAAAGACACCGGCGAAATCAGCGAAAGAGTCTCCGGCGAAATCTAAGACTGCAGCCAAGGGGAAAGCCAAG
>Ga0074046_10005127_pt1 | contig 10517 bp, 10 predicted proteins | sample BogForMeECP23OM3_FD_94441 | JGI IMG/M metagenome (GOLD analysis project Ga0074046, IMG submission 94441) | Bog forest soil microbial communities from Calvert Island, British Columbia, Canada - Bog Forest MetaG ECP23OM3 | ecosystem: Environmental > Terrestrial > Soil > Wetlands ...
CCTGTTCCCTGTTCCCTCAGTCCCCCTAGTCCCTAGTCCCTAAGTCCCCGTCTTCTTGTTCCCTTGTTCCCTGTCTTTATGTGAGCTAAATCACATCCTCACGGCCGTCAACCGGTTGACCATGGTGATGCAGCCCCGTATCGTTAAAAGAGGTCATCATGAAGGTTTCTCCCAACACTCTGCGCATCAGCATCGCCGTCGCGGTTATCCTCGGCACCATTGGCTGGCTGGCTTACACCGGCTACGGGTCCAGCAAGAGCTATTACGTCACCATCGCCCAGCTCGGTGGAATGGGCGATAAGGCGTATCACAGCAATCTGCGCGTCGAGGGATTTGTCGAGCCGGGCTCCATTGAGCGCAAGGGCCCGCATGTGGAATTCGTACTGAATGAATACGAAAGCCACTCGCCCAAAGCCGCTTCCGGACGCCTCCTCAAGGTGAGCTACAAGGGATCCGAACCGCCGCCTGACACTTTCAAGGACGACTCGCAGGCGCTGGCCATGGGCACGTATGGCCGCGATGGCGTGTTTCATGCCACCGTGCTTCAGGCCAAGTGCGCCAGCAAGTACGCACCTGCGCAGCCCGGCGCGCAGCCGCCCGCGCCAGCTTCTACCAAGCCGGCCAGCGCATCGAACACCGCGCCTCCGCCTGCCTCCTCAACTCAAACCGCAACAAACTGAGCGCATGACCGCGGACGCATCATGACAGGGAACGCACCATGACAGCGAACGCATCGGGCGCCGAACCCACTGAGCATTTCGCTCGGGTCGATATTTCAACTCGGGGACGTATTTGCGCTCGGCTCGATCAGGTGTCGAAGCTCTTTGGCAGCTTTGCTGCGTTACGCCAGGTCACGGTCGATTTGGAACCCGGCCGCTGCTATGTGCTGCTCGGCGAGAACGGCGCAGGCAAATCCACGCTGCTGCGCATTCTGGCAGGATTGCTGCGACCGAGCTATGGCACGGTACGCGTCTTCGGCAACGCGGAACCGCAGCAGGAACGCGCCCGCATCGGCTACATGAGCCATGCACCGATGCTCTACGACGAGCTGACCGCGCAGGAGAACCTGCGCTACTTCGCGAGCCTCTATCCCGGCCGCAACTGCCTCGCGCCTGCCGACGCCCTGCGCCAGGTGGGCCTCGATCCTGAGTTGAGCCGGCCTTTTGGTCAGTATTCGCAGGGCATGCGCCAGCGCACTTCGCTCGCGCGTGTGCTCGTGCCCTCGCCGGAGCTCTTGCTGCTCGACGAGCCATTTTCCAACATGGACGTCGAAAGCGCGCGGCAAATGGTCGAGCTACTGGCTCGTTTCCGCCAGAGCGATCGCACTATCGTGCTGACCACGCACCAGCGCGATCTCGCCGCGCCCATCGCCGACTGGGTACTCACTCTCCACGCGGGCCGCGTCGCGTCATTCGAGCCCGGGAGGCCGACGCTATGAAGACCAATGGCGCACGCTATCTCGAGTCGCTCGGCATCGCCTTCGAGCTGCGCGAGTACGAGGTCGACCCCAACGATCTGACCGCCATCACGGTCGCGAAAAAAATCGGCATGCCCGCCGAACAGGTTTTCAAAACTTTGCTGACAACGACAGGCGGCGGCGATTTTGTTTTCGCCGTGATTCCCGGCGACGCCGAGCTCGACTTCAAGAAACTCGCGCGCGCCGCAGGTTGGCGCAAAGCGGAGATGGCCGCGCTCAAAGACGTGCAGCCGCTCACCGGTTACATCCGCGGCGGCGTTACCGTCTTCGGCGCGAGAAAACCCTGGCCGATTTTTGTCGATGAAACCGTCATTCTCTTCGATCGCATCAGCGTTTCTGCGGGAACTCGCGGCACGCAACTGATCCTGGCGCCCGATGATTATCTGCGCGCCGCGGCCGCCATCGGCGAGCCGGTGCAGACTGTCGATCTCACCAAAGACACGAAGCCTCTCGCCACGGAAGGCCGCTCGTGACCCGCGCTCTCTGGACGCATCTCGCCAAGGATCTTCGCATCGAGTGGCGCTCGCTCGACGCCATGATCTCCATGCTCTTCTTCTCCGGCCTGGTGGTGGTGCTCTTCTCCATCGCCTTCGATCCGCGCGGCGAGTTCTCGCAGCAGATCGCCGGCGGCGTGCTCTGCGTGGCCACCATGTTCGCTTCGGTCAGCGCGCTCAATCAGGCGTGGGCGCGCGAAATCCGGCATCAAGTGATGGACGCGCAGCGCATGGTCCCCGCGCCGGGCGCAGAGCTTTTTCTGGCCAAGGCCATCGCCAACTTTCTCTTCGTCACCATTGTGCAGGTCATTCTGGCGCCGTTCTTCTTTGTGTTTTATAACCTGCACATCGCGGGCAACGCGTGGCTGCTGGCGCTGGTGCTGCCGCTGGGCACGTGGGCGCTGGTTGGCAACGGAGTCTTCTTCGCCGCGCTCTCCATGAGCAGCCGCAACCGCGAGCTGCTGCTCTCGCTCATTCTCTTTCCCATCTTCATTCCCGCGCTGCTGGCCATGGTGCAATCCACCACCGCCATCTTCACCGGCGACAGCGATCCAACCTTGTGGATCAAGATGCTCCTCGGCTACGACATCATCTTCACCACTGCGAGCCTGTTGCTCTTCGACACCATTTTCCACGCGGAATAGCCGAGGCCCTCTCGCATCAAAGGGAGCATGGGGCTCAAGCACCGCGATTTCTCGCCCTGACGGCATCTTCCGATTAGCTGAGACAATTTACTCTTGACAATCGCTTTCGGGCCGGAGAATCTTTCCCTGTCTCTCTTCCCCGCGTACAGAGACGCACTTCGAATTTTCTCGTCCGCGCAATTCGGCTTTGGCATGGGCTCCGGGGCCCGGTTACGGTTTCGTCGGAGGCTAAACGATATGCACTGCAGAGCACTGCGAATCATGATCGTTGCGCTGGCTGTTGCCGCGGCCGGTGTGGCCGGAGTGCGCGCCGCTGCGCAGGACATCAAGCTCAACGTGACCTATGTCTGCAACGGCGAGCGCGTCGTGATCGATAGCTGCAACATCCGCGATACATCGGACACTTCAACGTGCATGGTGGGGCACCCGGATACGGTTTTGCCGAATGGATTGATGAAGTATACCTATGAAACGCGCGGCAATTTGAAAAAGCTGCTGCCTACATGCAAACAACCCAGCGCGCAGGAAATTGCCCGGGAAGAAGCCTTCAAGAAAAAGCAGCAGGAGATCTACGACGCGAACGTTGCCAAGGCTAATCCTCAGCCCGCCGCGCAGAACTCGCAGCCCGGTTCGGGCAACCAGGCGGGAATGAATCCCGCGCAGATTCCGCCGCCGAAAAACGCTGAGGAGCGCGCCATGCGCCGCTGCGTCTCCTCGGGCAGGCTTGCGGCCACCTGCGCCGGCAACGGGCTGCTGGGCGCATTCACGCAGATGGTTTCGCAGGTGCTTCCCGGGGCCGACAAGAAACCCGAGCAGCCTGGGCCAAACATGGCCGGTGTCTTCGTGGGCGCGGGCGGCTGGCGTTTCGACTTTATTGACGAGGGCGTGCTGGTGAACTGCGAGGGCCTCTCGCCCAACCAGGAGAGTTACACGCTCGACTTGAAAAACGGCCACGCCACGCTCACTATCGTCACTACGCCGAGGCCTCTCGTGCTTGCCGTGCATAACGAGGGAACCATCAGCGGTCCGCCAGGGCCCGTGACTATCGACGGCGTGATCGCCGCAGGCTACGTGAGCGGCGCTGCGGGAACGGGCGCCACGCAGAAGGATCAATACGGCAACCTTTACGATGCGGCCGGCAATCGCGTGCCCGGAAACGCCAACAACGGCTATACGCGGTTCGCCCCCAAACGCGTGACGTGCCCCGCCATCAATCTCTCTTCAAAAGGAGCGGGCGTGGGCGTACAAACCATGGAAACCGATTTGCTCAAATCCATGGTCGGGGGCGACAAGGGTCCTCCCACGCCGCCGGGCATCCGCATGCACGGCATCTTCGCCGCGTCTACCGGATTCAGCGTGCAGTTCTTTCCTGAATCCGTAATTCTCGGCTGCGGCCCGGACGCGGCACGCGCTTATCCCTACACGGTGGAGGTGGGCGGAGCGGGCGCAGAGGTGAAGATTGCCGCGCCCGATCACCCGCTGGCACTGGCTTTCAGGCCCGATGGATCGCTCGACCCGGGCGGCACCGGCCCCTACCAGGTGCATGGGCGCATTGCGACCGGCCAGGACGATAACGACGACTTCACCTTCGCTCCGATGGAGATGACCTGCAACCTTGGCGTGCTGGTGCCGAGCCAGCAAATCCCGTCGAGCGGCGGAGGGCCGGCGATGATGAACGCGGCGGCAGGGAATTCAGGGCCACCCGGCGGCGGTGGTCTTTCTACTCCCGCTGCGCCACTGGGAAATGCTGTGTTGTCCGTGATCCCCGGACTTGCCGCGCAGCCCGGTGCGCCCAATCCCTTCGCCGGCCATCCTTATGTGCTGCTGCGCACGAGCTACGCTGACGCCATCGCAAATGCGGGCGTCTCTGTGCCGCCCGGCGTGTCGCCCTATCTGTATATGGGCACTGCGTGCGGCAACCGAACGCCCGATTGCCAAAAAATGATGCATGCCATTAATGCCGACGCAGCTTCTGCAGTCCGCGCCGACGCCAATGGCAGAGGCATCTTACCGGGCGTGCCCCCGGGCGTCTACTACCTGATGATCTCCACACGCTACAACAACCAGCCCCTCGTATGGGGCCAGGCCGTGCAGCTGAAGCCGGGAGCAAACTCCGTGACTCTCGACCTCAGCAACGCAACTGCGATCAAGTGAGGCGAGTGCAAATGCGAGTGTGAGTGTGAGTGTGGGTGTGGGGAAACGAAAGGAGTGAAGGAAGTGACAGGAGCAAGTATGAGTGTGTCTTGTGTAATCGCGATCAAATTTGATCGGAGTGAGTCCTAATTTCTGTAGCTGAAAAGAATCAGGAGGATTTGAATGCCGCCCTCTCCCGAGAACAACGACCTAAGCGCAGTTCAACAGGCTGCCGACCAACATGCCGATGAAATCCTGGGCCGCCGCCGGGAGGGCCGCGCAAAGCGCACCGCTGCTCTGGCCGCTCATCCCCAGCCTCTTTCCATCAGAACCGAATTTACAAAGGCTCCGACCGGGGCTCCGATTGCAGGGGCTGTTGCCCCCGCTCCCACGTCCACGACTTCGCAAACGGCAGGGTATCTGCTGGCCGTCGGCGACTCATGGTTTGACTATCCCATCCATGACATCCTGACCAGGCTTGACGACAACTACGGCTACAACATCGAATCTTCTGCGCACCGTGGCGACCCGATTGAGACCATGGTTTCGAGCGTGGGGCAGCTGGATAAGTTCGCGCGCTGCATGGACAAGATTGTCGCGCTCGGCGCCGCGCCCAAAGCCATCCTGATTTCGGGCGGAGGCGACGACATAGCTGGCACCGAGTTCGGAATGTTGATCAATAACGCCGATCTGCAGCCCATACCCGGTTGGAACGATCAGATTATTGCGGGCGTGATCGATACCCGCATCGCCGCCGCTTACAGAATGATGATCCTCTCCGTAAATTCTCTTTGCCAGAAAGATCTTGGCCGCACGTTTCCCATCCTTGTGCACGGGTACGATTATCCCGTGCCCGACGGTCGCGGATTTCTGGGTGGCGGCTGGATTTTACCGGGCCCGTGGCTCAAGCCGGGTTTTGATGAGAAACTTTTCACCGATCTCAATGCCACAACGCAGATGATGATGACGGTCATCGATCGGTTCAACGCGATGCTGCAGAATCTGGTGAAGGAGCCGGATTTTGGAAATGTGAATTACATCGATCTGCGCGGAACGCTCTCGAACAAGTTGACGGACTACCAGCAATGGTGGGCGAACGAAATTCATCCCAACGCCGGGGGCATTTTCGGTGGCCAGGATGGCTGGGGAGCTGTGGCTGCGAAGTTTGAAGCAGTGCTGGCGACGCTTCCGTAGCGCGATTCAAAGATGGCTTCGAGGATTGGGCGCGCATTCTTCAGGGGTTAAAACCCGGCAGTCTTGCTGCCGCTTTTCGGTACGACTGAAGTTGTGCCCTTTCACGGAACCATTGTGAAACACGCGGTGGCTATGGCCGCCAAATCTGGTGCAATCTTCACTTTGCTTTCCTCTGAAAATCGCCGCTCTTGCCGCCGGATTTTGCTTCGAGGCGAATCTCGCGAATCACGATCGCTTTGTCGAGCGCCTTGGTCATGTCGTAGACCGTGAGCGCGGCGACGGCGGCTGCGGTGAGGGCTTCCATTTCGACGCCGGTGGGGCCCGTGGTGGCGGCGGTGGCGGTGATTTGTACGCCGCCGGCGACGAGATCGGTTTCGACGTCGACATGCGAGAGCGCGAGCGGATGGCACATGGGAATCAGCTCGGCGGTGCGCTTGGCAGCCTGGATTCCGGCGATGCGGGCGACTTCGAGGGGATTGCCTTTGGGGTTCGCGGGCAGCGCGGCGATGACTTTGGCGGAGAGCGCTACGAAGGCCGAAGCGGTGGCTGTGCGGCGCGTGGGCGGCTTGGAGCCGACGTCGACCATGGCGGCGCGGCCGGATGCGGTGAAGTGGGATAGTTTCGCGGGCTTGGGTTTGGGCATGAAGGTCCTACTTTACCCCATACTTTTCATTCATCATTACCACATACTCTGCGTCGCGTTGAGCTTGCGCCTCCGCGAGTTGGTCAAATGCACCTGGATTGTCCCTCAAAAGCTCTTCGCCGTGCTGGCGCAAAACGGAAGAGATGAACCGAAACCATTCTTCGACCTCCGATTCGGTGCTCAATTGAATGGCCTGAGGAATTGATCGATATCGCTCGTCTCCGTATCGATAAAGTACGTCCTCGATCCAGAAATGGCGCTCTTCGGTCTTGCTGAGAGTGAAGGACAAGCTTGACTGGCTCGACCAACCGAGTTCTATCGTCACCTCTCCAGACACCAAGCGCATCTCCGTCGGCTGCTCATCTGCGACGGTGAACCCATATTCGTTGAAGAGATAATCAAAGTAGCTTCGAATGACTCTCAACACTCCGAGATGCCCGTCTGTGGGGAGAGGTATGCAAGCAATCTCCCGAAGGAATTCCTCGGCTCGCTCCAATAGCGACTTGTATCGAACGCAATCTTTTTCGCGTTTGGCGTGAAGCATGTCCCGCAACTTCTCAAGAAGTTGCAGCTCGCCGCCAGCGCGAGCCGGGTAGTTGACGCGCGTGTCTCTTGCCACTGCGCGCTGGCCGAGCGAACACCAATAATCGACCGCTTCGTACAGGTCATTTTGGATCGGGCTTTTATCCCGTTCTGCCTTCAATTCCGAAAGTGACGATTCAAGAATTGCGAGATTGTCTGTGAGAGTCATTCCAGCGTGCGCGACGTTGCGCTATCTGCCAATCATATCGCCGGTCCTGTCGCAGTAGTGCATTGACCCCAGACCGTTCGGCAGAAACTCATGGCAGAAGAATGTTGACGGTTGCGCCAGCGTGGAGTGAATCGCAGTCGTCGGGCACAACCAGGTAGCAGTTGGCGAGGGCCATGGCGGCTAGATCGCCGGAACCTTGCCAGGCTACGAGCTTCACTTTGGGCACGGGGCCGGTGAAGGTGCAAGCGGCGGGGAGAAAGCGGGTGAGGCCGGGCTTGGTCTTAACGTCGGCGGCGAGGCGGGCGAGAGCAAAGCGGGGGCCGAGATCGCTGCGGCCGGCAAGGGCGGCCAGGATCGGCGCGGCAAAGAGCTGAAACGTGACGGCCGAGGAAACGGGATTCCCCGGTAACCCGAAGCACCATTGCATGGAGCGGCCTTTTGGATTGGAGTCCGCGGCGGTGCGGTCTTGGGCGAGTTCAGTGCGACGACGGCGCAGCTCTGCAAAAACCAGCGGCTTGCCGGGCTGGATGCGCACGCCGGTGAAGTGGAAGCGGGCTCCCGAGCGGACGAGGGCGGGCTCGACCAGATCGAACTTGCCTGCCGAGACGCCACCCGTGATGAGCAGAAGGTCGGCCGTGGCGACGCGGGCGAGCGCGGCGTCGAGCGATTTAGCGGTGTCGCGCGCGATGGGCAGAATCCACGGCTTGCCGCCGGCTGCCGCAACCATCGCGGCCAGCATGGCGGAGCTGGAGTTGCGAATCTGGCCGGGCGCGGGTTTGGCGGCGATCGGCACCAGCTCGTCGCCGGTAGAGAGAATCGCCACGCGGGGTTTGGCGTAGACCGTCAGCTCGGCACAGCCGCAGGACGCGGCAAGAGCAATCTGCGCGGCGCCGATCAGCGTTCCGGCGGGCAGCAACGCAGCGCCTTTGCGCGCCTGCGCACCACGAGCCACGATGTTCTCGCCTGGCTCGACGGTGCGTGGCGGTAAAAGGCGGACGGTTGGCGCAGAGGAGGATCCAGCAGCCTCGGCGTGGGCAGTTTCGATGTGTTCGAGCATAATGACCGCGTCGGCGCCGCGAGGAACCGGCGCGCCGGTCATGATTTCCCAAACCGCGCCGGGCGGCAACGGGCCCGATGGACGGTCGCCAGCGCGGCTTGCGCCGGCGATGGCCAGGGGCCGATGGACGGAGGCTTCCGCGGCACGGCACGCGAAACCGTCGCGCGTGGAGCGAGCGAAAGGGGGCTGGTCCGTGTCGGCGCGAAGAGTTTGCGCGAGCACGCGGCCGGCCGCGGAGGCCAGCGTCACGCGCTCCGTCGCGGGCTTGCTGCGCGCAATGCGCTCGGCGTGTTTGGCCACGAAGGCTGCTGCTTGAGTGTAAGTGAGCAACTCGCCAGTCATGACAAAGATTGTAGATGGGGGACGGAGTGGATGGGCGCGCGGGTTGTGTGCGGGGTGGGAGAACACGGGTTGGGTCGTGCTATCCCACATCTCAAAAGCGCGATGGGGGCACCCGGCGTTGCGGAAATGCTGTAATGTGCGGGCCGGGAGGCCCGCACGACAGCCGGTCAGGCGACCGGCGGTACTTTGCGGGTGGCGTGAATTATTTTTGCGTGGGCTGGCTCGTTGCCGCGGGCGGATTGGTTGCCGCAGGTGGGCTAGCGGCGCCGGTGCCATTTCCCGTGTTCTGTGGGTTCGCGTTCTGTGGTCCCGCGTTCTCGAGGTCGGCGTTCTGAAGGATGCTGTTGACTTGCGCGGCGTACTCGCCGGTGGGAGCCAGGCCCAGGTACTCTCTGAACGCTACCAGGCACTCAGCAGACAGTTTGATTTTGTTGGTGGCGGGATCGGTGGGCGCGTCAACCGCGAGTCCATCTGCCTTGATGAAATAGAGAACGGCGTCCTTCGGGTTGGCCTTGATGGCCTCCTCGGCGGCATCGATTTGCGCCGAGATGTTTTTCTCCTGGAAGAAGATGACGGCCAGATTTCGGAGGTAGGTAGCAGCATGGGCGGGATCGGCTTTGACGGCCGCGGCTACGGACGCATTGGCTTCGTCGACCATCCGAGTGCGGGCGTAGACCTCGCCCAGACCCGCGAGGGCCGCTGCGACGAGCTGCGGGTCGATATTGGTGGCCTGCGGGCTGGGATTGGTGGCCTGCGGGTCAGGACTCGCAGCCTGCGGGCTGGGGTTTGCGGCCTGCGAAATCAGATCGAGCGCTTTTTTGAAGCTGGTCTCCGCGTCAAGGTAATTTTTGAGCCCCAGCTGGGCACGCCCGAGATCGATCCACGGTTCCGCCTGGTTCGGCATTTCAGCGGTCGCCTTGCTCATGAGCGATTCGATCTCGGTGTACTTCGAGGCGCGGATTTCGCCGGCCTGGGAATCCACATCGAATGCGGAGGCTGTGGAACCCAGAGTGCGGATTGCCGTGGCCCGCGCATTCGCCGCATCCACGAAGTCCCGATTCGCTGTTTGCAGATCGGCGTTGATGGAGGCAATCATTTTGTTGGCGGCCTCCGCATTATCGTTCGACTCTTTCATCTTCCGGAGCTCGTCTTGTTGCTCCGGCGACAGGCGGTCATAGTATTCCTGGCGGGTCATATCGACATCTTGCGTCGTGCCTTTTCCGGGAAAAATGACGACGCCGTGGATGAAGTCAGTGACTTTGCCTTCAGGGGTACCGGGCGCGCGATAAACCAGCGTGTATTCGCCAAGGGGCACTCTGCCGGTGTAGTCGCCCTTTGGAGAAACCGTGAAGTTATATCGCAACGTGACGCCGCCGTCGGTGGAGAGGCTCACGGTGCCGCCTTTCTGAGGCGCGCCTGTGGGACCGGTGACAAGACCTTGAATCCAGCCGATGTCCCGTTCCTCGTCTTGTTGATCGGACTGTTGGGGAGGGGCGCCCGCATCCTGCTGCGCAGCCGCGCGGGCAAGCGCCAAAGCAAGCAGGCCGATTGCAAGGGAGAGGGTACCCGCGCCGCGTGGACGCAGACGTAAAACGAAACTCATGCAATGCATTGTACGGCGATTTCAGTGCAGGTGAGCCCATCCTAATAAAAGGGCGCCCGCCGCGGCGGACGCCCTTCGATCAACTCAAGCGATCACCAAGCTATTTCGACTTGGCTCCGGACGCCTGCTGCAGGATGCCTGTAACGTCTGCCGCGAACTGGCCATGCGGCGCCAGTTGC
>Ga0074046_10005129_pt1 | contig 10516 bp, 4 predicted proteins | sample BogForMeECP23OM3_FD_94441 | JGI IMG/M metagenome (GOLD analysis project Ga0074046, IMG submission 94441) | Bog forest soil microbial communities from Calvert Island, British Columbia, Canada - Bog Forest MetaG ECP23OM3 | ecosystem: Environmental > Terrestrial > Soil > Wetlands ...
TCGACGCGACCCACAGCCACGCGGCGGCGGCGCGGGGGTTCCTCGCCGCGCTCGGCGAGCGCGTGACCCAGGGTCCGTCGACCGGCGCGCCGGAGCGGCTCGTCTTTGTCGTCGACAATCTCGACGCGCTGCCGCCCGCGGCGGCGATTGCGTGGCTCGACGCAGCCCAGAGCGCGATCGGCTCGGGCGCAGTCGGCGTCCTGGCGCTCGATCCGGCGCGGCTTGTCGATTCGCTCGGCGGTCCCGTCGAGGCCCGCCGTCGCCTCGACAAGTGGCTGCAGGTCGTCGTCAATCTGCCGAGCCGGGCGGGAGTCGACGGCGAGCGGCTGGTCGCACGCCTGCTCGCGACCGACGGACAGCCGACATCGCCGTCCTTCGACCCGGCGGTATCGGCTGCGCTCGCCGAACCGCTGTCGAGCGCGGAGACGGCCTTGCTCACCGCCCTCGCCCCGTTGGCCGCCGGCTCGCCGCGCGCGGCCAAGCGTTTCCTGAACGCCTACCGGCTGGCGCGCTGTTCGGACGCTCCCCGTCCCGCGGTCGCGCTGATGCAGGCCGTGGCCTTCGCCGATGACGAGACCCAGGCTGCGATGCGCAGGCGGCTGACCAACGGCGGGGGCGATCTCGAGCCGTTCGACGGACCGGAGGCGCTCGTCAAGGCGGTCAAGAGCGCCCGCGCCGCCAACAACGGCGTCCTCACGGTTGCCGACGCGCTCGCCGCGGACGTTGTCGCGCGCCGTTACGCCCTGTCAGTTTGACGCGGCCGCGGCGGGAGGCAGCGCCGAGTCCGTTGCGGCGTCCGGGAGCTTCGACTGGCTCCAGCCCCCGCCGAGCGCGACGATGAGGCTGACGGCGTCGGTCTGGAGCTGCGCCTGGGTCGCAAGCAGCGCTTCTTCCGCCGTGAGCTGCTGGGCCTCGGCGACGACCACGGCCGTGAAGGCCTGCGTGCCGGCGCGATATTCGTTGAGCGCGATCTGGGTCGCCTGCCGGGAGATCCGGACGTCCTCCGCCTGCACCTTGACCTCCTGCGACAGAATTCGGATTCCTGCGAGATTGTCCTCGACCTGCTGGATGGCGGTGAGCACAGTCTCGCGGTAGGTCGCGACCTGCGAGTCATAGGTTTCGCGCGCCGACTCGACCTGCGCGCCGGTCAGGCCGCCGTTGAACAGCGGTTGAGCCAGCGAGGCGCCAAACGACCAGACCGGATTGGAAGGGCCGTAAAGCGCGGCGAAAGGATTGCCAGAATAGCCGACGAGGCCGGAGATGGACACCGCCGGGAAATAACCGGCGAAGGCGACGCCGATCTCGGCGTTGGCCTGCCGCATCGTCTCCTCGGCCGCAGCGACGTCGGGCCGTCGCTCCAGCAGCGCCGAGGGCAGGCTGACCGGAATCGAGGGAACGCGGGTGGCGAGCAGCCCGCGCGGGATCGAAAGCCCCGCCGGCGGGCGGCCCATTAGCACGGCGACCGCGTGCTCGCTCTGCGCGCGCGTGACGCCCGCGGCGATGAGTTGCGACTGGGCATTCAGCACCTGCGCCTCGGCGGTGATGACGTCAGATTTGGCCGCGGTGCCGGCGGCATACTGGTTCTGGGTGATCGTCAGCGAGCGCTTGTATTCCTCGACGGTCCGGGTCAGCAGGTCTTCGAGCGAGTCCGAGTACCGCACCTGAACATAGGCGAGCGCCAGCGCCGACTGCTCCGCGAGCAATGCGTTGGCGAGCGTGCCGGCAGTCGCCTCCGCGCCTGCAGTTTGCGCCTCGATCTCGCGCCGCACCTGGCCCCATATGTCGAGTGTCCAAGTTCCTGACGCCTCGGCGGTGAGCGTCGTGCCGGCGCTCGAGCTGCGCGTCGCCGACCCCGTACCGTTGACCGTCGGAAACAGGCCTGCCCGCGCCTCGTTGATCAGGGCGAGCGCCTCCCGGTAGTTGGCCTCGTCCGACTTTACGGTCTGGTTGGAGATCGCCACCGCTTCCTCGAGCCGGCTGAGTTCCGGATCGTGGAATACGCTCCACCAGTCGCCCTTGGACTCGCTCGCCTTCGGCGACGCGACCTTCCAGCCGGCGATCTCCTTAAACTGCGGCGAGACCAGCGCTGCGGGACGCTGGAAATTCGGGCCGACCGCAGCGCAGCCCGCGAGCGCCGCTGCGGCCGCAAGCCCGGCGACTGACGCCGCCCCGCGCAACCCTAGCGAGCTTCCGGCAGCGGCGCCGGCGTGACGCGCAGGTAGTATCGATTCCAAAGCCGCCCCAGCAGTTTGCCGAACGAGTCGAGATATATGAAAACCACCGACGTCGTATACAGGGTTAGGGCCTGACTGACGACCAGACCGCCGACAATTGTGATTCCGAGCGGATGACGCAACTCGGAGCCTTCGCCCGTCCCGAAGGCGAGCGGCAGGGCGCCGAAGATCGCAGCGCAGGTCGTCATCATGATCGGCCGAAAGCGCAACAGGCAAGCCTGCTCGATCGCCTCGCGCGCGCTCAGGCCTTGCCGGCCCGCCTCCAGCGCGAAATCGACCATCATGATCGCGTTCTTCTTCACGATGCCGATCAGGAGCAGCACCCCGATCGCCGCGATGACCGTGAACGGCGTGTCGAACAGCCAGAGCGCAAGCGCCGCGCCGACGCTCGCCGAGAACAGCGTCGAGAGGATCGTGATCGGATGGATCAGGCTCTCGTAGAGAATCCCGAGCACGATGTAGATCGTCAGCAGCGCCGCGCCGAACAGCATCGGCATATTCGACTGCGATTGTTGATAGGTGGCGGCGGTGCCGGCGAAAGCGCCGCGCACGGTCGATGGCATGCCGATGCGCTGGATCGCCTCCTCGATCTCCGTCTGCGCTTCGCTCAGAGACTTGCCGGGCGCGAGATTGAACGAAATGGTCGCGGCCGCGAACAGCCCCTGATGGTTGACGCTCAGCGGCGTGTGGCCGGGGGCGTAGCGGGCGAAGGCGGACAGAGGGACCATGGTCTCGACCGAGGACGAGACCGCCGACCCGGTCGAAGCGCTCGAACGGCCGCTCGCCGCCAACGAATTGGTGGCGAGATTGCGGGCGGCGTCCCCGGCGATCGACGCCGCCGTGCTCTGCGTTCCGGTGCTCGACGTATAGAGCCCGGCCGCGAGGCCGGTCTGCTGGGTGCCGGTCGGATTGGCGCCGGCGGTCGAGACATAGAGATTGTCGAGCACGCGCGGGTCCTGCCAGTAGCGCGGCGCGACCTCCATCACCACGTGATACTGGTTCTGCGCGCTGTAGATGACCGACACTTGCCGCTGGCCGAAGGCGTCGTACAGCGTGTTGTCGATCGCGCTCAGCGTCAGCCCGAGACGCATCGCCGTGTCGCGGTCGATGACGATGTCGGTCTCGAGCCCGCCCTGCTGCTGATCGGAATTGACGTCCTTGACGACGTCGCTTTTCATCAGCGCCTCGGTCAGCCTCGGCGACCATTTGTAGAGCTCGGCCGTGTCGTCGGAGAGCAGCGTATATTGGTATGTGGCGTTGCTTTGCCTCCCGCCGGTCCTGAGGTCCGAAACGGACACCATGAACAGCCGGGCGCCGGCGACCTGCGCGAGCTTGCCGCGCAGCCGGTTCACGACGTCGTCGGCGGTAACCCTACGCTCGACAAAAGGCTTCAGCGACACGTAGATGAAGCCGGAGTTCGTCTGCCGGCCGCCGGTGAAGCCGACCACGTTGGCGACCGCCGGATCGTCCTGCACGATCGTCTGCAGCTGCTTGAACTTTTGCTCCATTGACTGGAACGAGATGCTCTGGTCCGCCTGGATCGAGCCGATGATCAGCCCGGTGTCCTGGACCGGGAACAGGCCGTAGTTCATGTGATAGCGGAACAGGTCGTAATTGAGCCAGATCGTGGCGAGCAGCGTCGCCATCACGATGGCCGGATGGCGGAGCGCGACACGGAGCGTCCTTTGGTAGAAGCCGAGCGCGGCGTCAAACATGCGCTCGGAGGCTTGATAGAGCCGGCCATGTCGGCGCGCGGTTTCGCGCGGCAGGATGAGCGCGCACATCATCGGCGTCGTCGTCAGCGAGACGACGAGCGAGATCATCACCGCCGCCGACAGGGTCAGAGCGAATTCGTTGAACAGCCGCCCGACGATTCCGCCAAAAAAGATCAGCGGCGCGAACACCGCGATCAGCGACAGCGAGATCGACAGAACCGTGAAGCCGACCTCGTTCGCGCCGAGGATCGCGGCCTCGAGGCGAGGCATACCCTGCTCGAGATGGCGCGACACGTTCTCGAGCACCACGATCGCATCGTCGACGACGAAGCCGGTCGAGATTGTCAGCGCCATCAGCGAAAGATTGTCGAGGCTGAAACCGGCGAGATACATCACGCCGAACGTGCCGATGATCGAGGTCGGCACAGCGACGCTCGGGATCGCCGCTGCGCGCACGCTGCGCAGAAAGGCGAACACGACCAGGATCACCAGAACGACCGCGATGACGAGCGTCCTCTGCGTGTCTGCGAGCGACTGACGGATCGTTTTCGAGCGGTCGACCGCGACGGTCAGGTTCACGTCCCCTGGCAGAGACGCGATCAGCCGCGGCAGTTCGGCCTGCACTGCGTCGACGACGTCGATGATGTTGGCGCCGGGCTGCCGCGACACCACCACCGCCACGCCCGGCTGACCGTTGACCAGACCGGCGTTGCGCAGGTCTTCAACTGAATCGACCACCTCGGCCACGTCGCTGAGCTTGACCGCCGCGTTGTTGCGGTAGGCGATGACCAGATCGCTATATTGCGACGCCTTGGTCGCCTGATCGTTGGCGTAGATCTGATAATGCGCGTCGGCGTCCTCGATCGCGCCCTTCGGGCTGTTGGCGTTGGCGGAGGCGAGCGCGGCGCGGATGTCCTCGAGGCCGATGCCGTAGCGGAAGATCGCCGTCGGATTGATCTCCACCCGCACCGCCGGCAGCGCCGAGCCGGACACGTCGACTTCGCCGACGCCCGGAAGCTGAGACAGGCGCTGCTGCAGGACGTTGGACGCGATGTCGTAGAGCTGCCCCGCCGTATGGGTCGACGACGTCATGGCGACGACCATGATCGGCGCGTCGGCCGGGTTGACCTTATGGTAGGACGGATTCTGGCGCAGGCTGGTCGGAAGATCCGCTCGCGCGGCGACGATCGCCGCCTGCACGTCGCGCGCCGCGCCGTCGATGTCCCGGTCGAGACCGAACTGCAAAGTGATGCGGGTCGAGCCGAGCGAACTCTGCGACGTCATCTCGTTGACGTCGGCGATCTGGCCGAGATGGCGCTCGAGCGGCGCCGCGACCGAGGTCGCCATCGTGTCCGGGCTCGCGCCCGGCATGTTGGCCTGCACCGAGACGATCGGAAAATCCACTTGCGGCAACGGCGCGACCGGTAGTTGCCGGTAGCCGAGCAGGCCCGCCAGGATAATCCCGATCGTCAGCAGCGTCGTCGCCACCGGCCTCCGGATGAAGATCTCGGAGAAACGGTTCTTCACGTCGGCTCCGCCGCCAGCGCAGAGTCGGTTGCGCCGAGCCCGAACCGCTCGCCGAGCCGCTCGAAGAACAGATAAATAACCGGCGTCGTATAGAGCGTCAGCACCTGGCTGAAGGCGAGTCCGCCGACGATCGCGAACCCAAGCGGGTGGCGAAGCTCGGAGCCCACGCCCGTCCCCAGCATGAGCGGCAGCGCGCCGAAGATCGCCGCGACCGTCGTCATCAGGATCGGCCTCAGGCGCAGGAGACAGGCCTGATAGATGGCTTCGCGCGCCGGCAGACCCTCGTTGCGCTGCGCGTCGAGGGCGAAGTCGATCATCATGATCGCGTTCTTCTTGACGATGCCGATCAGGAGCACGATGCCGATGACGCCGATGATGTCGAGCCCCGCCCCGGCGACCTCGAGGGTGAGCAGCGCTCCGATGCCGGCGGACGGCAGCGTGGTCAGAATCGTGATCGGGTGGATGAAGCTCTCGTAGAGCACGCCGAGCACGATATACATCGCCGCGATCGCCGCGCCGAGCAGGAACACCTCATTCGACAGCGCGGCCTGGAACGCCTGCGCCGCGCCCTGGTAGCTGACGGCGAAGCTGGCGGGCAGGCCGATATCGATGAGAGCGGCGTTGATCTCGTCCACCGCCGCGCCGAGCGAAGCGCCGGGCGCGAGGTTGAACGAGATCGTCGTGACCGGGAATTGCTTCAGGTGCGAGATCTGCAACGGCGACGGCTTGACGACGAAATTGGCCACCGAATCCAGCGGCGTCTGGCCCGAGGTCGACGAGGCGGACGGCAGGTAGAGGTTGTTCAGGGAATTGAGCGAGCGCGTCATCTTCGGGTCGATGTCGAGAATCACGCGGTACTGGTTGCTCTGGGTGAAGATGGTCGAGATGATGCGCTGGCCGTAGGCGTCGTAGAGCGCATTGTCAACGATGGCCGGCGTAATGCCGAAGCGCGCGGCGTTGCCGCGGTCGAGGTCGACGAACACCGACCGTCCGTTCGGCTGCAGGTCGCTCGCCACGTCGACGATTGCCGGGACCTTCGCGAGCCGCTGCAGGACCTTCGGCGTCCATTCCTGCAGAAGGGCGAGGTCCTGGTTCTCCAGGGTGAACTGATATTGCGTCGCACTGACCGCGGTGTCGATCGTCAGGTCCTGCACCGGCTGCATAAAGAGCGAAATGCCTGAGACCCCGGCCGTCTCCTGCTGAAGGCGCCGGATGATCGCGCTCACGTTCGCCTTACGCTCGTCCTCAGGCTTGAGGTTGATCAGCATGCGTCCGGAATTGAGCGTGACGTTGGTTCCGTCGACGCCGATGAACGAGGAGAGGCTCTCGACATCCGGATCAGCAAGGATCGCCTTGGCGAGCGCCTGCTGCTGCTCAGCCATGCGTTCGAAGGACACGTCCTCTGAGGATTGGGTCACGCCCTGAATGACGCCGGTGTCCTGAATGGGAAAGAAACCCTTCGGGATCGTCACATAGAGGTACCCAGTCAGCAGGAAGGTGCCGAGCGCGACAAGAAGCGTGATTCCCTGATGGTCGAGGACGATGCGGAGGGTCGAAGCGTAGAAGCGGGTCAGCGCCTGGAACAGTCGTCCGCCGCTGGCCTCGTTTCCACCGGTGGGCCTGAGGAGCTTGGCGCACAGCATCGGCACGAGCGTCAGCGAGACGAAGGCGGAAATGACGATGGTCGCCGCCAGCGTGATCGCAAACTCGTGGAAGAGCCGTCCCACGACGTCGCCCATGAACAGGAGCGGGATGAGCACCGCGATCAGCGACACGGTGAGCGAGATGATGGTGAAGCCGATCTGAGCCGAGCCCTTCACCGCGGCGTCGTAGGGGCTGTCGCCCGCCTCGAGATATCGGGCGATGTTCTCGATCACCACGATCGCGTCGTCGACGACGAAGCCGGTGGCGACGGTCAGCGCCATCAGCGACAGATTGTCGAGGCTGAAGCCGAAGGCGTACATGATCGCGAGCGCCCCGACGAGCGACAGCGGCACCGACAGGCTCGGGATGATGGTCGCGGGAATGTTGCGCAGGAAGAGAAAGATCACCATCACCACGAGGCCGACCGCAAGCGCGAGCTCGAACTCGACGTCCTTGACCGAGGCGCGGATGGTGGTCGTGCGGTCGGTCAGCGGCTTCAGCGTGATCCCGGCGGGCAGGCTCGCGCTGAGGGTCGGCAGGAGCGCCTTCACGGCGTCGGCGACCTGAATGACGTTCGCGCCCGGCTGGCGCTGGATGTTGACGATCAACGCCGGCGTCTCGTCCATCCAGGCTGCTAGCCGGCTGTTCTCCGGCCCGATCTCGACCGTCGCAACGTCGGAGAGGTAGATCGGCGCGTTGTTGCGATAGGCGACGACCGACTTCAGATAGTCTTTCGGGTCGCGGATCTGGTCGTTGGCGTTGATCGTCGACGACTGCGTCGGCCCGTCGAAGCCGCCCTTCGGCGTGTTGACGTTGAGGTTGGCGATGGTCGTGCGCAGATCGTCGAGATTGACTCCGTAGGCGGCGAGCGCCAGCGGATTGGCGTGGATGCGCACCGCCGGCCGCTGGCCGCCGGAGATCGTCACGAGGCCAACGCCGGGAAGCTGCGACAGCTTCGGAACGATCCGGCCCTCGATGATGTCCTCGACGTCGGTGAGCTTCATCGTAGTGGACGCGACGCCGAGCGTCAGGATCGGCGCATCGGCCGGATTGACCTTGGAATAGATCGGCGGCGCCGGAAGGTCGGACGGCAGCAGGTTGCCGGCCGCGTTGATCGCCGCCTGCACCTCCTGCTCGGCGATGTCGAGGCCGATTTCAAGGCCGAAACGCAAGGTGATGACCGACGAGCCGGCGGAACTCGCCGACATCATCTGGTTGAGGCTCGCCATCTGGCCGAACTGGCGCTCGAGCGGCGCGGTCACCGCCGAGGTCATCACCTCCGGGCTCCCCCCCGGATAGAAAGTCTGGACCTGTATCGTCGGGTAATCGACTTCCGGCAGCGCCGAGAGCGGCAAAAAGCGGTATCCCGCCAGCCCGATGAGCAGGATAGCGATCATGAGCAGGCTGGTGGCGACCGGCCTGTCGATAAAGAGTCTGGACGGGTTCACGGGCGTTCGGCTCCGGCCGCTTCGCTCATTGCGGGGCGCCCTGAGCTGCGGACTGGCCGCCGCCCGCTGGTTGCGCGCTGCCGCCCGGCGGATTGGGCGTCCCTCCTGCGGAAAGCTGCGCCAGGCAGTCGCGAGCCGCCATCGCGCTCGATCGCGCGCTATCCCGCTGAACCGTTCCCGCTTTGACCAGATCCGCGACCTTGGCCCTCACCAGCGCGCGAGGATCCGCCGATGACGCGAATTCCGGAGCGGCGGCGGCGTAGATCGCCTTCGCCTCCGGCGGGAGGCCCGCCGCACAGGCGCCCGCGCCGCCGGCCCCTGCGCCTTGCGCATTGACGGCGCCACGGCCGGGAGCCTCCCCGTTCCGATCAGCGACTGCGGCGCCCGAGCGCCCCTGCGGCCCAAGCCCGGCGTCTGACAGCCCTGCCGCATCGGCGACCGTAACCTTCATCCCGTCCCGCAGCCGGTCGACGCCGTCGATGACGACCTTGTCCCCCGCGGCGAGACCCGACGTGATCGTGGTCGACTTGCTGTTCGAGGGACCGACGACGATGTCGCGCTTCGACACCGCGCCCTCGTTGTTCAAGATATAGACGAAATCGCCCGACGGCCCGATCTGGACGGCTGCGTTGGGGGCCAGCACGACGCCCTTGAGCGTATCGATCAGCAGGCGCACGTTGACAAACTGCTGCGGAAACAGGGCGCCGTTCGGATTGTCGAAGGTGGCGCGCATCTTGATCGTGCCGGTGGTGATGTCGACCTGGCTGTCGTAGGTCGTCAGCGTGCCCTCGGCGAGTTTTTCGACATTGGCGCGGTTCAGGGCGGTCACGGGAATGGTCGCGCCGGAATTCAGCCGCGCCGCGATGCGGGGAAGGTTGTCCTCGGCGGTCGGGAAGATGACGCTGATCGGGTCGAGCTGAGTGACGACGACGATGCCGGTCGCGTCCGACGGCTGAAGGTAATTCCCCGGATCGACGAGCCGGATTCCGACCCGTCCGGAGATGGGCGACACGATATGGGTGTAGTTGAGATTGAGTTGTGCGGTCTGAACCTGCGCCTGGTCGGTCTGGATCGCGGCCTTGTCCTGTGCGACCAGAGCCTCCTGGTCGGCGACCTGCTGCTTGGCGATCGAATCCTGCTTGCTGAGCGCCTCGTAGCGTTCGAGGTCGCTCTGGGCCTGGGCGAGCAGCGCCTGGTCCTTGGCGAGCTGACCCTGGGCCTGGGCGAGCGCAGCCTGATAGGGCCTCGGGTCGATCTGGGCGAGGAAGTCGCCCTTCTTGACCATCTGGCCTTCAGTGAAGCCGATCTCCATCAGCGTTCCAGCGATCTGGGTGCGAATTGTCACCGTCTCGAACGGCGTAACGGTTCCGAGCGCATCCAGGGTGATCGGCATGTCGCCGAGCGTGACCGGCGCGACGCGCACCGTCTGAGGGGGCGGTCCGGAGCGGCCGGGATTGACGCCCTCGCTCGGCGACGTGCCGAGCGTTTCGAACTTCTCCCAGGCGACCACGACCGCGACAGCGAGGACGACGACGATCGCGATTCTGCCGAGAAGGCTGCGCCGCCGCGGCGCCGGCGGTTTGGGGCCGATCCCGGGGTCCGGCGTTTCCGGCGCCGGGGGCCGGACCGGCACCGGACGCTCGGCGACCTCCGGCTTGAACACTTCGTTCATGCGCTACCTCACTCGGGCTCCCCATTGCACGGGAGTATCCGCACGACAAATCAACCCGGCGTGTCCCAACCGCCGGCCCGAGTATTCCATCCTCTTTTAATATTTCCGTCATGGCGGCCCATGACGGCGAAAACAAGGTGTTGCAATCTGCCGGAAGCTAGGCCATAAGCCATTCACGGACGGCGACGCCTGTCCTCGGATGCGGGTGTAGCTCAGGGGTAGAGCACAACCTTGCCAAGGTTGGGGTCGAGGGTTCGAATCCCTTCGCCCGCTCCA
>Ga0074046_10005132_pt1 | contig 10513 bp, 10 predicted proteins | sample BogForMeECP23OM3_FD_94441 | JGI IMG/M metagenome (GOLD analysis project Ga0074046, IMG submission 94441) | Bog forest soil microbial communities from Calvert Island, British Columbia, Canada - Bog Forest MetaG ECP23OM3 | ecosystem: Environmental > Terrestrial > Soil > Wetlands ...
TACGACACCGAGGCTGACCGCGCCAAGTATCACGTCACCGACAGCGGAATCACCGTGGTCACGCGCGACTATTCGCTGTTCGAGAATCCCGTCGCAGTGGACTATTTCACGTCCGAATAGTTCCATTCAGCAACAACGGGAGAGAACCGGTGCGTCTATCCTGAGGCAATATTGTGGGAAGATGGCCTGCGTTACTTGTGTTTCGCTGGCTTTGCCGGAGGCGGGAGCTTGGCGGCGTGAATCCTGCCGGCACGGATGGCTTTCCTAAGTTCCTCCCAGTCCTTCGCGGTCTGGTTCGCATAGGTGACGCTGTACTTGGCCATGGCCTTGTCGAACCTGTCACTGTTGCCCAGATATCCGGAGATGGCGCAAGAGTCGCCCGAGCGCGCGTGTCCTTTGGACAACAGCTCGCCGCACATTTCAGCATACTCGATCAGCCCCTTGCCCTTAAGATCGTCTTCCTCAATTGCCGCTTTGTGGTCGCGCAACTGGCGGACCACATAATCGCGGCCGGCGATGGAGGTCCACCCTAGAAAAATATCCGACTGCATCTGCATGGCGCGGCCACCTTCGGCCACGCGCTGTCCCTGATGCGCTGCCACCGGGCTATTGGGCACATACGAGGCGTAAGCCGATTTCGGTTCCTCTTTGATCTGTATGAACAGCGGGTCAGCTACCGCGCCGCCAAACATGAGCAGCACGTAATCGCGCAGCCCCACACTGCCGGTGCCCACGACGCGGAAAGCGACGTCCTCGACCTGGTACTGCGAGAAGAAGTGGGCGCGTTCGGGCAGCAGGGTTTGCCTGTATGCATGCAAGGATGCCACTGCAGCGTCAGCTTCTTTTTGCGGCACGTGAAATTGCGTCGGTTTCTGGTCGCAAATGACGTGTTTGCCGCCGCGCAATACGGTCAGCTTCTGCAGATTGTGCAACGGGGTAGCACGTTCAGCTTTATGGAGGACCGAGCGCAAAGGATTAATCCTGCGATACACCTGAAAACGGGCAAGGTCTACGGCTGGCATCTCGGAAAACCGGCGCATGCACATGCGATAGCTGTCGACAAAGGCGAGCACGGCGTTCCTGCACTGCTTGTCGGTGTTACCGGCCTCGCGTCCGGCCAGCACCAGGCTCGCCGACATACGCTCCACATCCCATTCCCAGGGCCCGATGACGGTCTCGTCGAAATCGTTGATGTCGAAGATGAGCCGGCCGTCGGGTGCTTCAAACGCTCCCAGGTTCTGCACATGCGCGTCACCGCAGAGTTGCGCCATTAAGCCGGTGCGCGGCAACGGCGCCAAATCGGCCGCCATGACCGGAACTGCACCGCGAAAGAACCCAAATGGCGAAGCCGCCATGTGGGCCCATTTGATAGGCAAGAGAGCGGGAATGCGTCCGTGCTGCGATCTTAGAAGCAGATCGATCACGTCGGACTTGCGGTCTGTGGGATTCCAGCTTGCCTGGTCGACGCGCCTGACTTTATTGCGGCAAGACCGGCCAAAGCTACGCCGTTCTTCGCGGGTCGTGATCTTGGGCTTATGGACAGGCATAAAACAAACAGCCAGCATCATACGGTACTTCAGACCGCAAGTCTCGGAAAAACTTCGGGCGGCACCGCCGCGCTAAGATAGAGGTGGTCACTAACAAGGGAAAATTGAATGTCGGCTATCATTCTTGACGGAACCAGGATCGCGGCACAGATCAAAGCGGAAGTCGGAGAGGAAGTTAAAGAACTCGCTGCCGCCGGATTGCGGCCCGGCTTGGCAGTTGTACTCGCCGGCCATAATCCTGCTTCCGAGATCTACGTTCGCAACAAAGTGAAAAGCTGCGAGCAGCTTGGGATATACAGCGAAAAGCACACCCCACCGGACACCGTTACCACCGCCGAACTACTGACGCTGGTGAACGATCTCAATCGACGCGACGAGATTGACGGCATTCTGGTGCAGTTGCCGCTGCCGCCGCAGGTGGATTCCAAGCAGGTGCTGCTGGCGGTATCACCGGAAAAGGACGTCGACGGTTTTCATCCCATGAACGTTGGCTATCTGTCGACGCAGCGTCCCGGTCTGGTGCCATGTACTCCCGCTGGCATCATGGAGATACTGAAGCGCAGCGGCATCCCCATTGCCGGCGCTGAAGCCGTGGTCGTGGGACGCAGCGACATCGTCGGCAAGCCGGTGGCCATGTTGCTGCTGAACGACAACGCGACAGTCACAGTTTGCCACTCCAAGACGCGTGACCTTTCTGGTGTCTGTCGTCGCGCTGACATCCTGGTTGCCGCAATCGGCAAGGTTGGCATGATAACCCCGGACTTCGTAAAGCCGGGAGCCACCGTCATTGACGTCGGCATGAACACGGTTACGGATCTCGACGAGTTCCGACGGTTCTTCGCGGGAAATGAAAAACGTGAACGGGATTTCGCAGCCAAAGGATCAACCCTGATGGGCGACGTTGACCCCAGGGTGGCTGAAGTAGCTGGGGCGATGACACCCGTACCCGGCGGAGTCGGCCCGCTCACCATCGCCATGCTGATGAGCAATACCGTGAAAGCGGCGAAGCTGCGCCGCGGACACATGGTTGGAGCGGCGGCCGTGCGCTAGGGCGATGAAGCGTTAGGCTATAGAAGACTACTCGAGGATCAGAATCATGAGCCATGTTCAATGCGAACGCGATGACGCCGTACTATGCATCGCCATCAACCGTCCCGAGAAGAAAAATGCACTGACTGCCGAGATGTACAGGGCGCTCGGCGACGCGGTGGAACAAGGCGAAGCCGATCCCGCCGTGCGCGTGCTGCTGCTGCATGCCACCGGCGAGGCATTTACCGGCGGCAACGACCTGATGGACTTCCTACAGAAGCCCTGGTCTGGGCAGCAGGTACCGCCGGCCGTACGCTTCATTCACGCCGTAGCCCATGCGAAAAAACCTGTGGTCGCTGCTGTCCAGGGACTCGCCGTAGGTGTTGGCGTCACCATTCTGCTGCATTGCGATCTGGTGTACGCCGCCGAGGGCGCAAAGTTCATCATGCCGTTCCTCGATCTCGGCATCGTTCCCGAGGCGGCGTCGACCGTATTGCTGCCGGCGCTTATCGGACATCAGCGGGCTGCGGAGTTGCTCATGCTGGGTACTCCACTCGATACCCAGCGCGCCTACGAGCTCGGGCTGGTGAACGCTGTCGTGGCCCCGGAGGCATTGTTCGCGACGGCCTTACAGGCGGCGCGGAAGCTGGCGGAGAAGCCCTCGGGAGCTCTGCTGGCCTGCAAGCGGCTGATGAAGCGGGCCTACCATACCGAAACGGAGCGGGCGCTGCGCGAGGAAGTGCAGGAAATCCGAGACCGGCTGGATTCCCCGGAGACCAGGGAGGCGCTCACCGCTTTTGTCGAAAAACGCAAGCCTGATTTCGCTAAGTTCCGATAGTGCATGAGCTCTAAAACTCTTGCTGAAGCGGCCTCCCAGGAATGTAAAATGGGTATGTTAATTTCGTCGGCTTCGGATTGAGCATTAGGGCCGTAACGATTGACAACAGCGAACTTACGCTAGATGATTGCAAGCATCATCGGTAACCTGGTCAGGATTTTGTCGATGTGGCAGACGGCTGTGCAAGCGAGTGTCGAGGACTTTTCTGCTCTCTACTGCTGGAATGCCGTGCGTCTGCTGGCCACCTGTTATGCTATTCAATGAAAGGGGGCTGATGCCCATGCTTAAAATGAAGACAGCTATCTCCTGTTTACTCACATCCCTGCTTCTGGTCTTGACCCTGCCCATGTGGGGCGCCGACAAGAACAAAGACGAAGAAACCATCAGAAATGCTGCGACGGTGTTACAGGCCATGCTCGGCGGTCAGGACGTTCCAGCCGGCGTGGTCGCAAAGGCTGATTGCGTCATCGTTCTGCCCAGCGTGAAGAAATTCGCCGTCGGCATTGGCGGCAGCGGCGGTCGTGGCCCGATGAGTTGTCGCGAAGGCAAGGACTTCACAGGCAAGTGGTCACCGCCCGCAATGTACACCATCGGCGGCGCTAGTGCCGGTCTTCAGCTCGGCGGCACGGCGACCGACATCGTCCTCCTTGTAATGGCGCCGCCAACGGTGGACAAGGTGCTGGACAGCAAGGTCAAGATTGGTACTGATGCGACAGCAGCGGCCGGTCCCGGAGCCACCGCGACAGGGACGATGGGCGATGCCAATATTCTGACCTATTCCCGGACTTCGGGAGTTTTCGCCGGCGTTTCGCTCAACGGCGCCACGCTTAACCCCGATGGTGACGCCAACCAACGCCTTTACGGAAAGGCGGTCAGTGCGCGGGAAGTCGTGAGCGGCAAAGACGTTACGGCTACGCCCGCGGGGCAGTCCTTCGTTTCCCTGCTCGACAGCAAGGCGGGAAAGCACATGTAATCGACCGTCGCGCAGGCGGAACATTACAACTTTGAACTTCCTGCAAAGAAGAATGCCCCGTTCAAGACGATCGTGCTTGAACGGGGCGCTTAGTCTCCAACGTAATCTTGTTTAGGTTGACCGCCCAATCTACGCCGCTGCGGCCGCCATACGCCGGATCGCCAACGACATCATCAGCCGCGTCACACCTGACACCAGGATGCTGATGCCAAACAGTGTCCCCACTACCCATTCAGCGTTCAATGGCCAGTGCGCCCAGATCAGCACACCGAGCAGAATGGTAATGATGGCGTCGAACAGTACCCATCCCCAACCGTGCAGCGGGCGCATCTGAAACGCCAGCACCAGCGCGAAGATTCCGTACACGATCAGGAAGGAAGCAAGGAATATGGTCAACACCAACAGACCGCCGACGGGATGCACAAGCAGGTAGATTCCCGCAATGATGTAGATAAGCCCCAGAATCACTTCGAGCACCGTGCGTCCGCCGCTGTGAGTCCGGACGCCATAGATGATCTGCGCTACGCCATTGAAAATAGCCGTCCATCCGATGATGAGGGCGATCACAATGCCGAACTCCCAGGGAGCCAGCATCGCGATGATCCCCAGGATTATCATGAGCACGCCGAGCGCAACCGACCAGCCCGAGGCGCGCTTGATGCCACCAAGAATTGCTTCAGCCATTCTTCCTCCTCAGTTCTTAAAGTTAAAACTCGAAATGCCGGAGTCATTATGGGCGTCCGACCTGCAATATTCAACGGGCCAATAAGTCAGGAGCTGGCTCGATTTTGTCAAACAGCCGCATGTCCACGGCGACTTTTCCACTCTTGCGTGCGCTGTTGGCGAACTTCTCCGCCGCGCTTGCCATGAAAGCATTGGCAAACCGTGCGCCCCACACGATCTCATCTGTCGTGTAGGAGACGCGGGTCTGCACAATGGTGGAGAATATCTCGTCAAAGGCCTTCAGGAGTACCAGCACCTCGGCTTGCGAATTCCGCAGCGACTCCGCGGTCTCGCCGTGTAAAGGGCTCGCCTCGTCGATGGGATGCACCACTGTCCAGGTCAGCGGCAAAAACACCACACCGTCACGCTCCAACGATAGAGGATAATAGCGTCGAGTACGGGCGCCATCCATGTCCTCAAACCGGCTTAGCATCACTTTGGCTGAGATCTCGATCAACTCGTTGGAGCGTGCGTTGGCGACGCGAAACTCCAAAGCCTTAAGACCTTGATACGGCGCCACTACCGCATGGCGGCTGAACAGGACTTTAACCGTCGGCCGCGAGAAGCGAGCAAACAGAAAGCCGGTTACCACGGCAAAGCCCACAAGACCGCTCAGTGCTTCGAAGGTGACCACCATGTTGGCCGCGGTGCCGATGGGCGTGACATTCCCATAGCCTATGGTGGAGAGCGTCTCCACGCTGAAGAAGAAGGCGCGCAGGAACGGCTGGTTCTCCAGGCCCAGCGTGCTGCCGGTGAGCGCTTGCGGTCCACAGGCCAGGTAAGCGACTGCGAACAGCGCGTTGGCGACGAAGTACCAACTTACAAAGATGAGAAAGAAGCGCCCCCATGAGATGGTGAGAAGGGCGTGGTACAAGCTGAATGACGACCAGAAGCCCAGACCGCGGCGCTCTACATTGAAGCTTCCATCGCGATTCAGCAGCCGTTGTTGGCTCTCGCGAGAGACGATCGAGCCGAAGCCCAGATCGCGCAGGTCCTGTTCGCTCAAAGGTTGTGGTCTTGAAACCATTGAGTGTTCGATGCCCGCGTCGGCATCGGGTTGCAGAAGTATAGCGGCATGGGATGCCGCTGCTTTCTGTTCAACTGCAAACCCCTATCGCCGGTTGTCCGTCTGCGGCTCGGGATGGATGAGCACACGAAACAGCTCGGGAACTTCCTGGCGGAAGCGGCCCTCCAACGCAGTTTGGATGTCGTGCACGCGCGAGAGCGGCAGGTCATCCTCCATCGTGCAATGCAATGACAAGTAGAGCCGGCCGCTCACTCGCTTGAACATCAGGTCATGCATGTCCACGATCTCCGGAAAGTTGGCTTTGACCGATTGCAGCTTCTGTTCGACACCAGGCGCGCGCACCACGCCATCGCTGGTTTCAATAGTTGCGGGTTCGCTCTCGATATGGGTCAGGATGCTGGAAATCTCGCCGATGTCCTGCTTCATCTCGCTTTCCAGCCGGGTCACACGATCATGCGCCTCTTTCAGGCTGAGCCGCTCATCCAGTTCGACATGCTGCTCCACATGCAACCGTCCTTCGATGTCCTGAACGCTGATGTCGTGCACGTTGAGGTTGTTGCGCGTGGCGACCGCGCGAATTTTGTCGAAGAGGCTCTCCTGGCGGCTGGCGCGCGACACCGCGTTAACCACAACATCGGCATCGGGCAGCACACTGCCAACACGAGACGCCACTTCGCGGGACACCTGCTCCGACTTCTGAAACGTTACGTTGCGCGACATGGCGACGGAAACGTCAGCGAAATAGCGGTTGCCGCCCTTGCGGATGCGCACACGGTCAACTTCCAGCACGCCATCCACCCTGCGCACTTCCTGGATGATGCGATTGCGCACTCCGGCAGGAGCGGCATCGAGTAGTGCATCAATTGTTTGCCTCGCCAGCCGCCAGCTCACTTGCACCACGATACAGGCCACAAACAAAGCTGCGATTGGGTCCGCTTTACTCATCCACGGTTGCGCATAGCCGCGTCCGGCGACCACCAACCCCAGTCCCAGAATGACGACCGCACTGGACCAGATATCGGTGCTGAAGTGTAGCGCATCAGCGTGCAGGGCCTGGCTGTCGTACTTGTCGGCGATGCGCTTCAGCCGCCGCGATCGCCAGTAATCCGCGATCATCGAGGCCGCCATCACCGCGAAGGCCCACACGCTTGGCTCAATTTCTACGGAATGAAAGAACAGCCGCTTGCAAGCTTCATATACGATCCAGAGGCAAGTGAGCAGAAGCAGACCAGTCTCGATGAAGGCAGAAAAATTCTCGACTTTACCGTGGCCATACTGATGGTCCGCGTCGGCAGGTTTATCGGAAACGCGGACCGAGAAATAGGTAATCGCGGCGGCAACAAGATCAAGCCCCGAATGTGCAGCCTCGGAGAGGATGCCCAAACTGCCGCTGGTAATGCCAACTATTACCTTCAGCAGTGTGATTCCCACCGCCGCGTAGATGGAGTTCAGCGCAACCGCTTTCTTTTCCCGCCGCATGCCGGCTGTGCTTACCGACTCCGCCATAAGCTTGATTATTCACGTTCCCAGAGAATCCGCCAACTTCCTCGCCTTCGATTGCAGATTAGGCCGCAACTCTTCCAACCAGAATCTGTCTCGTCAGTGACGCAGGCTCTTGTTAAGCTTTTGCCCGCGATGTGTTACGATTTTCATTGCATTTCCCTGCTCCGCCCCAGGCGGCACTATTCCGGAGGAATACCACTTCATGTCACGTTCTACCTTGATGGCGTTTGCCATTGCGTGCGCACTAAGCTACGCCAGTTATGCCCAGGATTCGACTGCGAAGCCACAACCACCAGCCCCTGCCGCCAACAGCGCGGCCCAGACTTCACCTGCACCGCCGACGCCAGCGCCGCCACCTGCCAATACCTTGCCCAGCACGGACGTGGTTCCCCTAACCGCTACGGTAATCACTCTCAAGGGCGCATGTCAGCCCGCGGCGGGAAGCACGGAGGCGCCGTCAGGCTGTGTGAGCAGCTTGACCCGCGACCAGTTTGAAAAGCTCATCAAGGCGCTTACGCCGCCTGATCGTCCCGCCATGCCGCCGGACATGATGCGCAACTTTGCGACCCAGTATGCCAAGCTGCTCACCTTTTCCGACTACGCCCGCTCCATGGGGATGGAAAATGATCCCCGCGTGCTGCTGATCATGCAGTTCGCCAAGAACCAGATCCTCACCGAGGCCCTGAATCAGCACATCACCGAGGAGTTCTCTCATCCCACGGACCAGCAGATTGAGGACTACTACAAGCAAAACAGCAAGAAGTACCAGGAAGCCACCTTGCAGCGCATCATCATTCCGCGCAACCAGGGCCAAGGGGAGACGCCCAAACCATCCGACGACGAGCAAAAGGCTTACGCCGACCAGATCGATAAGCGCTGGGTAGCTGGTGAGGACCCCGACAAACTGGAGAAGGAAGCCACCGAACATTCCGGTCTGAAGACTCCTCCGGCCAACGTCAATGTCGGCCCGCGTCGTCCGGGAACGCTGCCCGAGACGCACGAGTCGGTCTTCGACTTGAAGCCGGGCGAGGTTTCCATAGTCTTCGCCGATCCTGCGTCCTTCTACATCTACAAGGTGGTTTCGGTGCGGACGGTCCCGCTCAGCGAAGCCAAGGACTCCATCGTGACTACCTTGAAGCGCACGCTCGTCACGGACAAGATCCAGCAGATCCAAAGCTCGGTGACTCCGGTCCTGAACGACGCCTATTTTGGGCCTGAGAAAGCGCCGGCTCCGATCAGTCCGCGAATCATCAATCCTCGCCGAGGAACGCCAGGTGGACCGGGCGCGCCGCCACGGCCCGCGCAAGGAGCACCTCCGCCACAGGGCGCGGGCGCTCCTCCGCAGAATCCGGGGAACGCGCAGCCGCCAACTCCGCAAGCTCCTCCTCAGTAGTCATGGCAACGGAACGAACTGTCCTGGTCACGGGAATAGCGGGAAATCTCGGGACCAGGCTGCTTCCGTTGCTCTCCGGCTTTCGCGTGGTGGGCGTTGACGTGCGCCCGCCCGAAAGCCCTATTCCTCTGGCGCGCTTCGCGCAGATTGACCTGGGCCGCGAAGCCTCCTGCTGGCCGCTTATCGAGTTGCTGCGCGAAACCGGCGCAACCTCAGTCGTCCATCTCGCCTTCATCCTCGATCCCTTGCGCAGCGGCGTTCTCGACGTGGAGCGCATGTGGCAAATCAATGTCGCAGGCACCGCTCGCATCATGGAAGCCGTGAGCGTGGTCAATCGCACCGGCGGCCACATCGGACAGTTCATCTTCTCCAGCAGCGTTTCGGCTTACGGGCCGGAAACGCCCGGTCCGGTGAAGGAGGAAGCTCCGCTCCGCGCGCACACCTTGCCATACGCGATCCACAAGCGGGAGAGCGATGAGGTGGTCCGTTATCGCGCCGAGAGTTTGGGCGATTGCCACTGCTACATCCTGCGCCCGCACATCTTCACTGGCGCGACGATGCAGAACTACATGATAGGAGCGCTGCGCGGGACACCGCTCGGAAAGAGCAAGCGCGCTGCCCGCATGCGCGCTGAAGGAAAGCGGCTTCCACTGATGCTGCCGATCGGCAAGAAGTATCTGGAGAAGCAGTTTCAGTTCGTTCACGTGGACGATGTCGCGAGGTTGCTCGTTTACCTGCTCAATCGCCCGGAAACCGATCCTCCGATGACCATCCTGAATGTCGCCAGCCGCGGCGAGCCTATCACGATGCAACGCTGCGCCGAGCTCGCTAATGCGACCATCAAGCGTGTCCCGCGCGCCGTTTGTCGTCCGATTCTGCGCTTGCTATGGAACCGCGGAATCTCATCCATTCCTCCCGACGCGCTGCCTTACATGATCGGTTCCTACACCATGGACACCATGCGCTTGCAGCAACTCCTCGGAGAAGAGTATCCGCGCGTAATTCAGCACACGATTGAGGATGCGCTAAGGGACAGCTTTGAAGTCAGTGGATAGTGGATAGAAGTTCTTCGGGAAATCTACCTTTTCGCATCCTGAAGCTCATAGAAAGTGCGAAGGATTCGTGCGTTTCAGAGGCTCCCCGATTCCCTCCCACGCGTCTTATTTAGAATCAATAGTTTAGGTACGATATGTGTCGCAAAAATTTGATTCTATGGGGTTTATACGTAAAATATTGAAAAATAATTGCTTATGTGGTAAAAAAGGCTCCAAAAATCCTGCTTTTTGGTGCATTTGGACCATTTATTAAACATATTAACAAGTTAACATTTGAGCGCAAACGCTTCACTTCGCCAGTACTCGATAGCTGCGACACCTTCCGAGCGGCGGGCGTTGAGAAGTGTGTGCCGTCCCTACGGGACTCAGAGGGTATTAGGGACCGTACCCAGCGTTCCGCTTCGCTGCACGCTGGGCTAATTCTA
>Ga0074046_10005135_pt1 | contig 10510 bp, 8 predicted proteins | sample BogForMeECP23OM3_FD_94441 | JGI IMG/M metagenome (GOLD analysis project Ga0074046, IMG submission 94441) | Bog forest soil microbial communities from Calvert Island, British Columbia, Canada - Bog Forest MetaG ECP23OM3 | ecosystem: Environmental > Terrestrial > Soil > Wetlands ...
GTACCTCCACAATGGAATGAAACCGTTACGTCAGTTCCGGGAGATATGCTTGCGCACACTTTCACGATTCAACAATTAGGAATCAACATTCCAGTAGTCGGAGGAGACACCACAATCGCTTACCTAACCATCAACCAAACGGGTACGTTTCAATGGATCTGCTTAACCCCCTGCGGTTTTGGTGCTGACGGGATGGAGGGAGCAATGTCAACGGCAGGATGGATGGAAGGCCAAGTCACGGTATCTTGAAGGTCTGATTTGTTATGAAACGTTCAACAAAAGCCCTGACGATCCTTCTAGTTTTAGTCTCAATCTTTTCGTTTTACAGTTTAACTCAACAGCAGGCTGTATCAGCGACCGATGTTACGATCAGTGCCTACGGTCATCAAGTAGTCTCCAAAAATGTCGAGGTAAATGGTGTTGCCAACCAGATTCCTCCGGACCAAATGACTATGACAATGATGAGTAAGACAACTCATACTACTAGTCAAGCGCAAGGCTAAACGGACACTTTTTCATTTCGTTTCTAGTTTCCTGAGTTGTAGAGTTGGTCGGTTTTGGCTGCCATAATGAAATCGTTTCGATGTAAGCCTTTGATTTTGTGAGTCCACCATCTCACTGTCACTCTGCCCCATTCGGTTGTAATTGAAGGATGGTGACCTTCAGCCTCCGCAATCTCACCAACCTTATTTGTGAAGCGTAGTGCTTCGGAAAAGTTCTCGAACTTGAACACACGTTCAAGCATCTTGATGTTATCCTGTTCGATGATCTGCCATTCCGACACTTGAGGATGAAGTTCGGTAATCTCGACGTTTGTTGCTATCGGCTCGCCTTTTCTGCAAGCAACACACTTCATCTGGTTTAGAGCCAAGAATAACTCATCTACCAAAAATAGCTCACAGAGCTCTTAGCGTTATCCGCGTATGACGTATGGCATATTTAGGATTGGTGGCATGATCTCAATTTTGTGGATCTGACGATCGTGATTTGATATTCGAAACGTTCGGCGGAGAACAGATGGAGGTTACGTTGACTATGCTGGGCCGCAGGAGCATTAGCGATGTTATGCGAGCTTTTGGTCCGGCTTGGTTGGTGATGATTGCTGATGTCGACGCTGCAAGTGTCGTTACCGCAGCGGAGACAGGCGCGATCTTCCATTATGGTCTGATATGGTTACTGATAGTTCTGACTCTGCCTCTCTTCTTCATCCAAGAAGCTTCCGGTAGGATTGGGGCTGTGACTCACAAAGGGTTGGGTGAGATCGTGAGGGAGAATTATTCGAGGAAGGTGGCGTTGCTTGCGGCGGTTCCAATGGCTCTGACAGACGTCCTAACTTACATTGCTGAATATTTGGGGATCGCGTTAGGATTAGGTCTGCTGGGCATTCCAGTAGTTGTTTCGGTGACAATGACATATGTGTTGCATGTTGTGTTGGTTTACAAGAGAAAGTATGCTGTAGTGGAGAAGGTGATGTTGGGAATGTCAGCGGTTCTTTTGTTATCCTATTTCGCGTCGTTAGTGATGCGCGGATCGATGAGTTACAGCCCGTTCTACATCTCTTCTAGTCCTATGTTCCTGTTCATTGTGGCTGCGAATGCTGGAGCTGTGGTTATGCCGTTCATGCCGTTCTATCAGGCTTCAGCTACTGCGGAGAAGAAACTTGCCACCGTTCAATCTTCTAGAATCGAGACGCTTCTCGGCGCTGTGGTGAGTGAGGTGTTGATGGTGATTATTGTTATGGTCAGCTCGGGGCTTGATCATGGATTAGATTTCTTCACTGAACAACAACTCTCACTGGGATTGACCAATATTGCTGGACGATACGCCCCCTTACTGTTTGGAGTTGGGTTGTTCGCGGCGTCTTTCTTGGCCTTAGTTGTGATATCGCTGGGAAGCGCGTGGGGTGTAGTTGAGGCGATTGGTTGGCATAGAAATAGAGCATTTGTGATCTACTTTCTGGAATCAATCCCCGCCGTTATAGTGACATTAATGCTCTCAGGTAATTTGCTGACAAGCATACTGAATTTGATGGTAGCGTTCGTCTTCGTCCTGATTGCGCCAGCAGTGATGATGGGTTTGATAGCGTCGAACCCAAGGATAATGGGCGTTCACGCCTCAAGAGGTGTCTGGAAGATTGCCTATTGGTTGAGCCTAATTTTCGTGGTGATTCTGGGCGTCATCTCTGTTGTGTCGTTTATAGTCTAACGATCACTAGCGATGGCGATTGATCGGAATCCTATAGAACGAAAATCTTGTACTCATAGCTTGCTAGTTCTCAGTTTTGAGATTCAATGTTTTCGTTTAATTAGGTTCGGGAGGGAGCCGGAGATTAGGCGAAAATTATGGTTGCTAAGGATTCGTTCTGGGTCTCGCCGTTGGTTTGGATGTTCGTGGGACTTCTGATAGGAACTTCGTTAGGTTACACTTTCTATCAAACCGACATTGCGCCGACACTTCTCTCCACACAAAATATTGCGCAGTCTGCAAAGTACACTCCGATTACAAGGTACTATTTTCTTGTGATCGAGGGCGCGAATATTCCGGAAGGACCTAACGCTACGTGGCATGCGTGGACCTTCAACGGAACGGTCCCGGGCCCAACGCTTTACGCGGTAGCTGGTGACACCTTGATCGTTACCGTTCACAATGAACTCAACTTAACTCATAGTTTCCATACGCACCTCTTCGATTACGATTTCAAGTACGATGGAAGCCAAGCAAATATGATAACTGGGATTGGAGGAGGGGCTATGATTCCGCCCGGTGGGACCTATACTTACGTTCTTAACACGTCCATTCCTGGTCTCTACTACTATCATTGCCATTCCTCAGATCATCACATGATTACCTACCATATGCATCAGGGTCTGTATGGTGCGATAATAGTTGATTCTGTGAACAAACCTCACATCGACAAGGACTTCGTGGTCTTCATGGGTGAAATGGGGCCTGAAGTGACGGGTACGGGTGCACCACCGTACATAATGAATGGGATGGGAATTCCAGGTGGGGAAGGCACGTTGATGAAGATTGCAGCAACGAGCGGAGTACCTGGCGTGCTTAAACTGGCGAATATGAGTTATCTAGCATTTTCTGCAAACGTTGGACAAACCGCTCGATTCAACGTGATCAACATTGGTGATCAGGTTCATACATTCCACATGCATGACCAGAGTCTAATTTCGGAGTGGGTTACACCCGGTCAAGAGGTGCCTGGGAATGTGATCCCTCTAGATCCGGGCATAGCTGATTCAGTGCTTGTGAACTTCACTCAACCCGGTGTATTCCTCTTCCATTGCCATGTTGTATTCCACGCTGACGCTGGTATGATAGGATTAATGTTCGTGAGTCCAGCAAACGCCACTGCCTTCAGCCAACCGAGACCGATGTTCCCGACATTTACGGAATCCAACATGACTATTGAGACAGTATCCACTACGACGACCATGGGCTCGAATGAAGTTCAGGTGAGTATTCTCCCAAATGCTGGAGTAGATACCACCTCAACGGGATTCTCACCCGATAACTTGGTGGTTGTGATAGGAATCAACAACACTGTCATCTGGACTAACAACGATAACGTGCCTCACACGGTTACATCAACTAGTGGAGCATTTGACTCGGGCAATATGGCTCCTGACCAGACATTCACGTACACATTTACGTCGCCTGGAACCTACAACTACGTCTGCAGCTACCATTCATGGATGAAGGGCACTGTAACCGTCCTGAGCTCTAGCTAGACGAAGAATACAACTTGAGACAGATTCAACAAGCGCGATGCGCGTTGAGGCTATGCCGTTCTTTTCTTCGTGAACACTAGATCAACATGAATCACGTTACGTTAGCCGTTATGCTCACGTGACCCGTTACATGTTGCATGATTGGAACGTGGTGAAAATGATGACGAAATGAGCACATTTCACGTTTCATGAGAGCCAGTATCAATCAATCCACGTTGACGATCCAAATATAGATAGTGAATGGGTAAGTGATTTGTTAATGAAAATGAAATTATAAAATTATACAATTATAAAATTATACAATCCTGAAATTGATGAAATTTATGAAGTGTGTGTGCGCACCATTAGTACCCACAAGTGCCGTCGGATTCGTCATGCGGTCGTGTAGATCTCTTGAACTTCATAACCTGGCAATTTTTTTGCCTATAAGAGTGTATGCTTGTGTGAGCTGTTAAAGGCATAGCAATATTGTCTTATATTGCTTCGAAGTCGGCCTTACAAGTAATGTAGTGGTAACGATGAAGAAACGAGAGACAGAGACGGACGATCGATCGATAGATCATACGTCTGTGTTTCGGTATAGAGATCTCTTGGAATCAATCTCTGACATGGTCGCTGTGTTAGATAGAGAGTTGCGATACCAATTTGTTAACAGAGCTTTCGTAGAAGCAGTTCATCTCCGGAATACGACGGTATTGAACAAAACTGCAATGGAGATCTTTCCAAAGCTCGAAGAATCGGCGTGGTACAAGGCGGCGAAAGATGTTCTTGCGAACAGTAAACCCGTCGCTGTCTCGTTTGACTTTATGGATGAGGATGGACGAAGGAAATGGTACAGATCAAAGATCTACCCTGTTCCTGCCGGAATTTTGAGCATTTCAGCCGACATTACCGAAAGGATGGAAGCGGAAGAGGAGATTCGGCGGAGAGGCGACTTACTTCGGAGCACGCTTGACAGCATGACTAACGCCATCTTCATTCTCGAAACTAAACCCAACACTCACACTCCCGTAATCGTCGACTGTGATGCTGCTGCACTCAAAATCTTTGGATATGAAAAGAACGAGATGATTGGAAAACCGACCGACTTTCTACACGTCAATAACGAGTCCTTGTTACAGTTCCAATGCCTGCTACGTGCAGCAGTTGAGAACAATCAGTTTCCGTTTAATCTCGACGAATTTCATATGAAACGAAAAGACGGAACAATATTCATAACCGAACACACCGTCAACCGATTAGTGAACGACAAAGGAAAGCAAACAGGTTGGGTCAGCATAGTCAGAGATATCACAGAACGCAGACAGCTATTGGAGGAAGTTGAGAGCCTAGCCCGATTTCCATCCGAGAATCCTAACCCGGTCTTCAGAATAGGAAAAGAAGAGATGATTTCTGAAAGTAATAATGCGACAGAATCGCTTTTCAAGCTCTGGGGATGCGAAAGAAGAGGAAAGGCACCGGAATTTTTACGAGATATAGTAAACGAACTGCTATCCAGCGACGCGAGTAAGAATTTTGAAGTCGAGCTGGGCGATAAGACCTACGGATTTTTCGCGAAACCAAATTTAGTCTCTCATGATGTTAACTTCTATGGCAGAGACATATCCGCACGAAAACGAATGGAGAAAGAGTTACAGGAGTACGCTACGCATTTAGAAGACTTGGTGAAGGACAGAACTACCAAGCTGGCTGAAAGTGAGGAACGGTATCGTTTAGCGAAGGAACAATTGGAGTATGCTGTGTTCTCTAATCCCGCAGTAATCTCCATTAGTGAACCTCTTCCCGACCTATCAGATTTCACTCAAACGTTCATCAGCAAGAGTGTTAGTTCGGTGCTAGGATTTGAGGCTGAACAGCTACTTGGAGAGTCAGGAGCTAGGTTCTGGGAGAGTCGTCTTCCAGTCGATGACCTGCAAAAATTCAGAGCTGAAACACCCTTACTCTGGAGAGATGGGCATCATGTGTTCGAGTATAGGTTTCTGCATAAGGATGGGAAATACCGTTGGTTACGTGAAGAGCAGAGAGTTATTCGTGACGCAGAGGGAAACATGCGTGACGTTGTCGGCTACTGGATAGACATCAGCAGAGAAAAGGCGCTGGAGGAGGCGTTGCGGACGAGTGAGCAGGATCTGCGTAAGGCTAACGAAGGCTTGGAACTTGCTATTGTTGAGACGACCGAACAAATAGAAAGCATTGCAAATCTGCGTGAGAAACTGAGGCAAACACCGGACCTCTCTACGGGGCTTGAGATGGTTCTCGAGAAGATCCTGTGGGAGTTCGGAATGGAGATCGGGGCCATCTTTGCGTTCGACCGAGAAAAAGGAATTGCAAGCCTGCAGGCCTTGAAAACACAATCCGGAGATATGTCGCTAGAGAAAACTTACTCATTGAATACTGGGTTCATAGAATTTGAAGCTACTCCAAAAAAGAACATCACAACGCTCGGCGCAGAGGGAGATAACAGCATACTCAAAACAAAAAACGTTAACAGCACTGCAATAATGATTGCGGAAAAGGAAGTTTACGGAGTATTAACGTTCGGCGGTAGCAAAACAGAAAAACTCAGCAACATTGATTTAGTCATCCTTGATTTTTACACCGAACTAATCTCACAAACAATAACTGAGCGACGGCTGACAGTAAAACCTGTTCGAGAAACACCGCTTCTAAAAGGAACGTCTCCAACCCGCTGGGCAGCTTCACTCGAGAAACTTGAACTCGAAGTTGGGATAATTTACATCACGAAGAACGACCCATCGTTCGCATATGAAGTCTTCTCGAAATTTGTGTCAGCCGGATTTCAAGGCCTATGCATAACACGAGAACAACCATCCAAACTGAGAAAAAGTTTGGGTTTGGAGAAGACACCAATCCTCTGGTTAGCCGGCGAATCGTCTCCGAATGAACAAACGATAGGTTCAATGCAAGATCTCTCAATAACCCTAGGAGACTTCCTACAGAAAGCTGAACAACCCATCCTCCTACTCGATGGCTTCGAATACCTCATAGCCAACAACACATTCGAATCATTCCTTAAATTCCTACAAATCATCCGAGGCCGAGTCCAAAACCACAACGCCATCGTGATCGCGCCAGTGTTGGAGAAGGCGTTCGAACCACGTACGCTCGCACTCATAGAAAGAGAAACAACCACCCTAGAACCAAAGTCGTAGATTTACCATGCTTCCATTCGCTAACGGAAACTCTCCGCTAATTTTGATAGTAAATGGGTCGGATTCACCTAATCTCAATATTCGTCAGTCTAATTTTTCATTAGATCATATTCTATGATGATCCAAATTATACTGGCGACGAAAATTACTATGCCCGCAGCCAACCACGGCATGTAAGTGTAACTGTCTCCTATGAGAAGCCAGTACACGTCTGCAAGAATTATTACTACCCCCATCAAGATGGCGGTATACGATTTAATTTTTGCACTCATAGAGTTCGCCTTCACCAGAGTTTTCTACTGGGACTTAAATGAATTGGCTTGACTAAGTTGCATTCGATTGTCTGTACCGGTAAACTGGTGCTGAAATCCCACCCCCGGCGCCAATTTACTGGTAAGTGCCCTGTCAGGAAATTCGATAGAGACAGCTCATAGAGCTTAACTTCAAGTTGTGCTTGAATGCGTTGAAGTTATGAACATAATTTCTAGAAATTATGAACATAAATGGAATTCTCAGACAGCCTCTGTACGCAGGTCATGGGTGGTCTTGGCCGTCGGAAATTAACGGAGTTGCACTGAACGTATCCGAATTCGTAGTTGTTTTAGTACTAATCACATTGCCTATTGGCATATGTATGGACATGTGGAGAAGCCGAAATCCAACCAAACTACAATGACGCGTTACCCGTTATTGTGTGTGGTTGAATTGTTTTGTCAACCGGGTCTAACAAAAGTTCGATTCTCGCGAAGCTGACCAATGACATTACGACTAAAGTAGTTCTTTTAGAGGCACGACAGCCTTTACTTCACGCCGTTCAGTGTTGGGTCCACGATCTCGATGACGGAGCCAATCTGCTTTGCGGGAAATCTCTCGAAGAAATGCTATGCATTGCTTGGCTAATTCGTCATCCTGATATTTTCACGGATTTGCTTAGTGGTGAAATCAAGAGGTTCAAAAAAATATGCGATGGAAAGACTTGTCACGCTCAGCCATGTTCACTCACTCAAAAAGCGACTCTTGACCCGCTAATTCAATGGGCAAAACAACAAAAATTACTTGATGCAAAGGACATTCCGGAAGCAGAATACATACGTGACAAACGCAACGATCACGGACATGCATATGCAATGCGTCTCTATGGCAAAAGCGGAGGAACCCCCTCCATTTTTGGGATCGATCCAGATACTAAAAGGACGATTAAGCGCACAGCAGATCTTGTCGCCAGAGTCAAGGTTCGACTGGATGCTTTGGTTCCAACCTGGAAACTAACTCCATGAGCGGAGAAAATTGAACTGTTGTCGTTCATGAATTTGTGTGTGTGCGCACCACCAGACCGGGGATATAACATAGAGTCGATTTTTTGGGTTCCACGTGGATGGGTTGGAGGGGACGTGGTAGTCCACGTGTACATGGCTTGCGGGTGAATTTTACTTGGTTGTTCTGTTTTCTTCTTCTGCCGGATACGTTCCAGATCTTTCATGACCGACTTAACGTGTGTAAGCGGAACCTTGAGTTCACTCTTCAACGCAAGTACTTTGTCTACACCGGTCAGCGTGAATCTCAGCTTGCCATTCTCTATGTCAATCATGCTAACCATAACGTCATCAGTGAGACATTGAATGAAGGACAAAATTCATGAATCTGGGTCAGGTTACCCGTTAACTTGTTACGTAGGTGACAGGATCGCCGACTCTGATCGTTCCACCTTTGATTATTTCGGCGCGCAGGCCAGCTCGATGGAGAAGCCCCTCACTAACTCCCTTCACCGTCAATTTCTCGAGATGATCGCAGGGTTCGCATAACCTCATCCCCTTAACCACGACTTCACGACCGAGTTTGAATTCTCGGCCTACCAAGTGGTTGAGTGGAACATCACGCGTCACTATGTTTCTACGAGTCTCGGTAGATTCCAGGTCGATTCCCAAATCACGCTTGAGGGCTTCAATCGACTCGAGCTCGACGAGTGTAAGATGACGACCAGTCCCCGGCGTGTTCGAGAAAGTCCCTATCTTCTTGAAGTAACGGTCACCATCCAAACCTTCCCCTGCAACAGCCCGAACCTCTTGCACAGAGACCAGACGTTCGCCGGCAGTTGGAGCGATTTGAATGAAAGCGATCTTCCCTGCTCGCTCGGCCATAATTTCCACTCTCCTTCAAAACTTGTTATGACTCGTATAATAAGCGAATCGCAAGCAAGATTCTCGCAATTGGTAGATTCAGAGGTTAATCCACGCTAACCCATTAAACTATGAAATTTTCAATCTGTTTTGACGTGGTGTGTGTGCGCACCACGAGTACCGACGACGACGGACTGAATCTATCATGCACTGAATGGGTAGAGTAAGAGCCCGCCGTCGATCACGATCTCGGCCGTAATGTAGTCGCTCTCGTCACTCATGACAGGATTCGTGTTATGAGTCAATTGCGGATAAATTTGCGGGCCTAACGAATCGTCAAGTAGACGCCAGTCAAAATCAACGTTCCACCCAGCATGGTGTTTACAGTAACCGGTTCAGCTAACAAAATCCAGCCTAAAATGAGAGCCACGATCGGAGTAATGAATGTGATTATTGAAACGTTGATTGCCGAGTTCTTCTCTAGTAGCCAGTAATACCCTACAAACGGAAGAGTTGTAGCAAAGCCCATGTAGATTATCGCCACGATCGCAAGCGGTGTGAAATCAAACACAGATGATCCTTCTAACACTACTCCAAGAATCAAGAGGAATGCGGCTCCGATCACGGTCTGAACTAGCAGGTTGATTACACGATCAATTTCCATGTAAAAACGCTTGTAAACAACGATAGCTAACGCGCTCATAACTGCGCCGGCAACCTCCGCGAGTGCACCTACAAGCGACAGTTGAATATCAAAACTAAACACGGGCATAAGATCACGCCAGAATACCACCAGCGTCCCTACTAGCGAGATTACTATTCCAAATGTCTTCCATGCAGTTATCTTCTCGTCCTTGATTAGCATGTGAGCAAAGATTACGACGAACATTGGCATTGTAGCGAAGAGAACGGCCGCGAACCCCGACGACACATATTCTTCTCCCCAAAACTGGAACCCGTAACTCGCACCCATCATGGTAAGCCCCAAGAATACCATAACCACCCACGAAGATCTATCCCTAGGGAAACGTTTTCGCAATAGTGTCGTGAATGGGAGAAGACACAGGGCTGCAATCACGCAGCTCATTCCGGCAAAAGTGAACGGAGGAAGAAAACGTAATCCGACCTTGATCGCTAACCAAATTGACCCCCAAATCAAACAAATCGAAGCGAAAACAAGTACCGAGAGGCCTTGAGAAGATTTCAACAAGCACAACTCATTCTGAAAAGCGAAGAGTGACGCAGAACATATTCGTCACTTAATTGTCACTAGAACAAGACCTATGGGCATGTTATTAGTCAATTGTCGATGAATTTCTTCGCGAGTGGGTAATCAAAATTGAACCGTCGTCCGTCGTTTTCGTGTGTGTGTGTGTGTGTGCGCGCGCGCGCACCAGCATACCCACACCATCATGACCACAACAATACTGACTATTGTCGATTTCAGTTTTGCAGCTCTAATTTCAAAAATCGACGA
>Ga0074046_10005136_pt1 | contig 10510 bp, 10 predicted proteins | sample BogForMeECP23OM3_FD_94441 | JGI IMG/M metagenome (GOLD analysis project Ga0074046, IMG submission 94441) | Bog forest soil microbial communities from Calvert Island, British Columbia, Canada - Bog Forest MetaG ECP23OM3 | ecosystem: Environmental > Terrestrial > Soil > Wetlands ...
CTTGTTCCTTTGCGTCGGCGTCTTCATCCATTGGGAAGCGGCCGACGACAAGAAGATCCATGACTTCAACTATCGCGCCGTCAAAGAATCGATCGAACGCGCGGTCGCCGGCAAGCCGACGCCTGCCGAAGTCGTCGCTCAGCGCGATTCCGCCAAGCACCCCTTCAGCCCATAAGTCGATTCATCATTGGTCTCTCCGTCCGTTCAGCCGGCGGCGGAGAGGCTGACGAAGCATGCTCCGCCGCGCCCGGACGCCAGATCTTGGGGCTTCGATATGTTCGGGGCCATACCGTCCCCGGGCGCGGCTTCAATTCTTTCAAGCCATTGCGGCGCCATTTGCCGGCGACTGTAACTCCCCAGGCCGATCTCGCTCCGTCCGCGGCGACGGGCTTCGTTCACTCGCGTCGAGAGGCGCGCCAGGAGCGAACGGCCGACGCCGCAACGTCTCAAGCCAAATTCCTCCAAGCGGAAGCAAAGCCCGTCCAAGCCGGACCAAGGCAACGGGCTTGGATTTCCTTGGATTCCTTCGTCCGATCCGGGGCTTTTCAATGGGTTACGAGCAATCCAAATCAAAAAAGGGCGACTTGCGTCGATCTTGCCGAAGCCAGCGACGCGCCTGAAGGCCGCGTTCGCCTCCGGCCGCGCTCCCCGCGACTTCAAAGACGCGTCATGCGCGCGTCCAGGACGCGTCCTGGAGCTCAAAAAGGGCCAGAAATCGCCTCCAATTCCTTCCATCTTTGACCGCGGATCGTGACCTATCAAAGAGTTATCAGCGACTCTCAGGCGAAATTTTTTTCTGGGCCCCTTCACCCCGGCTCGCGCCGATCGATCGCGAGCAGCGGCGGGTGGAACGGCTTCGACGGAACCGGACATTCGGCCTTTTCCTTCAGGACGGCGATGTGAGAACATATACAGAACAATTGCGACCATGTCAAGAAATTGTGTGCGCCGGGAGACCGGCAAGGAGTATGAGGTCAAAGTCCTTTACGGTGAAGGTCACGCGAACCACACCGGCCCCGAGCCGTGCGTTGCTGCCCGTGAGGGCGGCGGCGAAGCGTCGGCAGGGGTGCGTGCAGGCTGGGTATTGAGCCGCGAAAGCTTGATTAACCCCGAGTGTCGACGGCGTGCAATTGTCGGAAGGCAACATGGGTCGTCGCAGGACCGCGTGGACGACCTGACTCGGCGTGTCGTAGACCCCAGCATGTACGTAAATTCCTTGCGCGGGAACCGGGAGATCTCTTGCTTGTCCGGCGGCGAGGTTGCGCCGTCGGGCCGCATCGGGAAGGCGAGAAGCCGTAGCCGATGACGAATGGGCAGGAGAAGGTCAGCCCGTGCAATAGGAGCTTTGAGGCCGACGAACAAAGCGGGGCAATCCGCCGCGGAGCCGGCGGAGCCAAGGGCGGGGACCGAGGGGAATGCGAGCCAGCAAAGCGCGTTCCGGGCGCGGAACCGGGTCGACGCGTCACAGGCGCTGGACCGCATACGGCAAGCCGCAAGGCGCAATAAGAAGGAGAAGTTCACCGCGCTCCTCCACCATCTGAGCGTCGAGCGCCTGGAGGAGGCGTTCTTCGACGGGCAGACAAGTTGGCCAGCGACTGGCTCCCGGCGCCGCGCATCCTTCACCCCTGGCCAAACATCCGCTTCGCCGTCAAACACCCAAGGTCGGAGTCGTATGCGGGAATTCCGCCCGTACGGATCCGTGCGGGGGGCGTGCAGTAGTGGGCGTCCCTACCGCGATCGGTCTTTTTGGCGGGAGAATCGACGCCGGTCTCCACTGCGATCCCACGGGCGAAGCGTCGCGCAACCGACGATGCCCGCCATCAAACTCAAGGAGCTTAAACCCCTTCACTACGATCGAATCGCGCCACCTAGACCTCCGGCGCCATGAGCCGGATCTTCTGCGCTTCAGCCCAGCGGCAAACATTGACAATAGTGTCTTCCCGATAGAGTCTTCCCAATGCTCCCATGCGCGTCGACCAAACCCGTGAGATTGTCATGGAAATGCACCAGGTTCGTTATTTCGTCGCGGTGGCCGAGGAGCTGAATTTCACTCGCGCAAGCGAGGTGTGCAACGTGACGCAACCCTCCTTGTCGCGCGCTATCAAGCTTCTCGAAGAGGAGCTTGGAGGGCTGCTTTTTCGCCGCGAGCGCGAATCGACACACCTCACGGATCTTGGCCGCATGGTCCGTCCACATCTTCAGACGGTTTACGACCATTCGAGGTTGGCGAGGCGCCTGTCTCAGGACTTCGTGAAAAAGTGGCCGCTCAAACTGGGGATCATGAGCACGATTTCGCCGGACGAGATCGTCGATCTCATCGCCAACATTCGAACCCGCCATCCTGAAGTGGAGCTGCGACTTTGCGATGCAAATGCAAAGGACTTGCGCGCGCGTCTTCTAGCTGGCGATCTCGAGGTCGCCATCTACGCTTTACCGGGCGAGGAACCCGACGAGCGCATTCATTCGATTCCGCTGTTTCGTGAGCAGATGGTTCTCGCGGTTCACCGCGACCATCGTCTCGCCAACACGGGGACTTTCCCCGTTCGAGAGATGGATGGCGAGAACTATATCCACCGCATGAACTGCGAGTTCGCCGGTTATGCCGACCACATTCTCCAGCAGAAAGGAGTTACCTGCAAACCCGTCTATTGGAGCGAGCGCGACGACTGGACCCTGGCCATGGTCGCCGCCGGATTGGGATTTGCATTCATGCCTGCAAACTCGGTCAAACACCCCGGCGTGGTTCATCTGCCGCTCGTCGAGCCGGAATTTTGGCGACAAGTAAGCCTTGTGAGCGTGAGAGGGCGTCGCTACTCGCCAGGCGTCGGCTCGCTGGTGCGCGAGGCGATGCGGAAGATGTGGTTCGGCAAACAGCCGAAGCCCGAATATATCGCTGCCTGAATTGATTGAGCGATGAAACGGCGGAGATCGATCTCACTCGGAAGTGCGGCTGTTTGAGCGCGGCTTGCCGGGCAAATTCGACTCAGATTCATACGCAGACGATCTGCCGTTACTCTGCCCATGCCGTCGCGATTGATCGGCGCTGTGTCGTGGGGCTCCCCGATCACTTTTCCGTGTTTCGGAGGAGCGGCCGTAACGCATCGGGCTCCACATCCGACCACGGCATGCCATTGCGCGCAACGCGCGCACGCAACTGGAAAAGGACCGCTGCCATGATCTCAAGACGCAGCCTTCTCGCTTGCGCCGCCGTCGCCGGAGCGCTGCTCGCCGCCCCCGCTTTCGCCGCCGAAACAATTCCCTACACGCCGCAAGCCTTTGACGCCGCGCAAAAGGACGGCAAATCTATTCTGGTCGAAATCCACGCGCCGTGGTGCCCGACCTGCAAAGCTCAGGCCCCGATCCTCGCCGATCTGGAAAAGGACGCCAAATTCCGAGATCTTCTAGTTGTTCATGTCGATTTCGACTCTCAGAAAGACGCGGTGAGGCGGTTCGGCGCTCGCATGCAGAGCACGTTGATCACATTCAAGGACGGCAAGGAAACCGGCCGCTCGGTCGGCGCCACGGACCGCGAGTCCATCGCCGATCTGCTCGGCAAGGCCATCTGAGGATATTGAGCAATGGCGCTTGGGAGCCTAGGGCTGGCCTTTCTGGCGGGGTTGCTGTCCGTTCTCTCGCCCTGCGTCCTGCCGCTGCTGCCGATTGTGCTCGGCGCGGCGGCAAGCGAGCACCGAATGGGGCCGGCGGCGCTGGCCGCAGGCGTTGCCCTCTCCTTCGTCGCAATCGGCCTTTTCATTGCGACCGTCGGCTTCGCCATCGGGCTCGACGGCGATATATTCCGGACCGCCGCCGCGGTCTTGATGATCGGAGTCGGCGTCGTGCTCGCCACGCCGACGCTGCAAGTGCGGCTGGCGACGGCCGGCGGCCCCGTCAGCAACTGGGCCGACCAGCGCGCCAACGCCGTGCAGTCGCGCGGGCCGGCGGGGCAGTTTGCGATCGGCTTCCTGCTCGGCGCCGTGTGGAGTCCCTGCGTCGGCCCAACGCTGGGCGCCGCCTCTGTGCTCGCGGCGCAAGGAAAGTCGCTGGGACAAGTGGCCTTGACCATGATCGCGTTCGGCGTCGGCGCGGCCGCGCCGCTGGTCGCGATCGGGTTCGTATCGCGACGAGCGCTGGCGCGCCAACGCAACCGGCTGATTGCTGGCGGCAAGGCCGCGAAAATCGCGTTGGGCGCCTTGCTGATCCTTCTCGGCGTGATGATCGTCAGCGGTTTCGACAAGCGCGTTGAAACTGTGCTGGTCGATTGGTCGCCCCAATGGCTGACCGACCTCACCACACGATTTTGACCCCGCGCCCCGCGGCCCTCGCCACAAAAACCGACCTCAAACGTCCCACACCCGGAGAGTCCCGTGATCCGCTTCTATTTCCACCCGACGCCCAATCCCGCGAAGGTCGCGCTCCTGTTGGAGGATCTCGGCCTCGCCTACGAAGTCGTGCCCATCGACACGAGCAAGGGCGAGCAGCATTCGCCCGCCTTTCGCGCCATCAATCCGAACGGGAAGGTCCCCGCGATCGTCGACACCGAGGGACCTGGCGGGGCCGAGGCTCGGGTGTTCGATTCCAGCGCCATTCTGCTCTACCTCGGCGAGAAGACCGGGCGCTTCATCGGCGCCGCCGCCGATCGACCGGAGCTGCTGTCATGGCTTTTCTTCATCGGCACCGGACTCGGTCCGTTCTCCGGTCAGGCCGTGCATTTCCAGCATGCGGCACCAGAAAAGATTCCCTATGCCGTGAACCGGTATCGACGCGAAATTGAACGGCATTACCGCGTCCTGGATAGGCATCTCGTCGGGCGTGACGCCATCGTTGGAAACGATTATTCGATCGCCGACATGTCAGCCTGGGGCTGGCTTACGCGCGCCTCCAGAGTGCTGCCCGGCGCAGAGGATGATCCTCTCGCCGCGTTCCCAAATCTCAAGCGCTTGTTCCAAACGGTCGACGCCCGGCCGGCCGCGGCGCGCGCGCGAGCCGTCGGGAAGGATCATCCATTCAAGAAAGACACGGACGAGGAGACGCGGCGCGCTCTGTTCCCATCGAATTATCCGGAAATTGCGATCTAAACGCCCCCATTTGCCCGGCGACGCCGCCAACATCGGCAGGCGGAAAAGAAAGAAGACAAAAGGAACCGCAAATATGAATCTCAAAGGCAAGCGTGTTCTCATCACCGGAGGATCGAGCGGCATCGGCCTGGCGACGGCGCAGGCGATGCTCGAAGCCGGCGCCCGTGCGTTCGTTACCGGGCGCCGGCCCGACTTCGTCGCCGCGGCGGTCGATCAGCTGCGCGCGAGTGGCGGCGACGTCTACGGCGTCGCTGCAGATGTCGCGACGGGCGTCGGGCGTACCGCCACGCTCGGGACTGCGCTGGATAAGCTGGGCGGCCTCGACATTCTCGTCAACAATGCGGGCGGCGTCAGGGCCGGTCGCCTCGAGGATACGTCCGAGGCTGAAATCACAACGATGATTGCGGTTGATCTCGTCGCGCCGATCTTGCTCACTCGCGCGGCGCTCCCTGCCTTGAGGGCGAGCGGCGCCGGGCTCGTCGTCAATGTCACGTCCGGAATAGCGCTTTTCGGCGTCCCTTTCTATGCGACCTACGCAGCGGCGAAGGCCGGGCTCGCACGCTTCGGCGAAGCCTTGCGGCGCGAACTGAAGGGCGAAGGCGTCCACGTGCTCACGGTCTACACCGATACGCCGATGATGAAATCCAACCGGGCCGGACCCGAGCTCGGCTTCGGCCGCGAGCCGGCTTCCGCCGTCGCGAACGCGATCATCGCCGGGATCGAGACCGACGCTTTCGAAGTCACTCGAGGCGGAGCGGAGAGAGAAAAGATGATCGCGCTCAACCGCGAGGATCCTGCGGCTATCGACCAGCGCTTCTTGGGCATCAAGCCTGCCCTCGCCGAAGCGGTGCGAGACCATTCCGCTCTCTGAACGAAAGCGTCAACGCCGCAACTCTCCAGAGCCCTTCGGAGCCGATTATCACACGGTCGTGCCACGGTTATCGCCGTCCTTGGCAAAGGCCCATGCCCCCGCTCCCGCTCCCCCCGGGCCGATGATCACGGCATGGGCCGCCAGGTCGCTGGGCGCGCGCGGACTGCCCCCCAGCTCGCCGGGTCGGCTCTATAGACGGCGGCTATCGGATCGATTGCGAATGGGCATTTCACCTCGAAAGCCGTTCCTGCGCTTGATTGGCCCACGCTCATCGACGCGAAGCGGCAGGAGACGACTTCAATGAATTCCACCAACGCCTCTGTTTAGCTGGCTGCGTCGGCCGTCTCACCGCCGCTCGCAACGCAGTTCAGCGGCAAGTTATATAACCAAAAATATAAGTACCAAAGGAGGAAGTATCGATGAACTGGAAGCATACTGTCATTCTCGCGATCGCCATTTCGGGCACAACTTCGGTGAGTATGGCGCAATTGAACGACGCTGGCCCATTCAGCGGAGGATTTGTGTATACGGAGAGCAACCTGTTGAACAACTCGGTTTTAGTGTTCAACAGAGCGGCCGATGGCGCGCTTTCCCTGGCTGCCACCGTGCCCACAGGCGGCGCGGGCGGTGGAGTCGTGTCGGTCGGCTCCCAGGGCGCCCTGGCGCTCAGCCAGGATCGGCGATGGCTCTTTGTAGCCAACGAAGGGGACGGTTCCATTTCGGTGATGGAGCGAACCCCGGCAGGTCTGAAGGCGGTCGGAAGGGTCTCCTCGGGCGGCACTCTCCCGGTCAGCATTACGGTCAGCCGGAACCTGGTCTATGTCCTCAATGACGGGGTACACGGGTCGTCGCCGGCAAACATTACCGGGTTCTACTTTGACGATTTTAGCGGTGCGCTCTATCCCATCCCGAATTCGACCCGCTCTCTGAGCGCCCCGTCCCCCACGCCTCCAGCGATCGGTCCGATCGCGGCGGAAATCCATTTCGACAATACCGGATTCTTGCTCTACGTCGCCGAAGTCGGCACCAGCCTGATTGACACATACACCATCAATTTCGACGGTACTCCCAGCCACCATCGGATCCAGAAGTCGTTCGGCAATGCTCCCTTCGCCTTTGCCTTCGACCCCCGGGACAATCTGCTCGTCACCGAAGTCCATGAGTCGTCGGGGACGACAGGCGAGGGCGCGGTAACGTCCTACCAGCTGGAATTCGGCGGGATCCTCAAGACGATCAGCGGCTCCGTGCCGGATTCTCAGACAGCGCCCTGCTGGATCGCCATCACCCCCGACGGCAGGTTTGCCTATGCGGTCAATACGGCCAGCGCCGTCATTTCCGGTTACCAGGTGGGCTATAACGGAGAGCTTTCGCTATTGGGCAACGGCGTTACCGCCCAGACCCCCCGCGGCCCTCTCGATAACGCCTTCACCTGGAACGGCCGCTACTTGTACGACGTCACTGCGGGCGGTTCAATCATCGGATATCAGGTGCAGGCCGACGGATCGCTCATTTCTCTCAACCTGAACGTGACGGTTCCCGCCGGCTCCAGAGGGCTGGTCGCGGAATAAGTCTTAAGCGAACGGCGGGTGGTTCACCGTCAGAAGCACCTTTTGGGTGGCCCCGCCGGCCACCCCGGGCAGCCTGACCGACCAGGGTCGATTTTCGAGAAGGAGCATGCCATGTACGATATGAAGAACCTGACCCGCCTGAAGAAGCTCGATGCGAATGCGCCGGACGTTATGAAGGCGTTCTGGGCGTTCGACAAGGCGGTGTTCGCTGACGGAGCGCTCACCACGCTGCAGAAGCAACTGATCGCCGTTGCTGTCGCTCTGACGACACAGTGCCCGTATTGCATCGAAATCCACACCAAGGAGGCCCGTAAGGCCGGCGCCACCGACGCCCACCTCTCCGAGGCCGCCATGGTCGCCGCAGCGCTGCGTGCGGGGGGCACGGTGACCCACGCCTCACATCTGTTCGGAGACTGACACGCGCGCCTTTCGCGTCGCTGGATGGGAACGGGCGTGAGTTCGCACGACAGCGAACGGCGCACGCATCCTCCGTTCGCGCTGCGATCGGCGACGCCAGGCAAAGCCGGGTTTACAGATCGGGCCGCTGCCCCAGAGTTCCTCTGCCGGTTCGGCAAGGCAGCTCGGAAGGTAGGCATCTCTATTCTCTTTCTCCAGTTGGGCGAGAATTCGCGACACCGACGGCTCACGGCCTTCATCCTCTGAAAGCCCAGCACCGAGGGTCAATTCTTCATCCTGTCCACTCCGACGGGCGCGATGCTCCATGCCCGTCGACAATATCCGTGAGATTGTCATGGAGATGCACCAGGTTCGTTATTTCCTCGCGGTGGCCGAGGAGCTGAATTTCACCCGCGCAAGCGAGAAGTGCAATGTGACGCAACCCTCTTTGTCGCGCGCCATCAAGCTTCTCGAAGAGGAGCTTGGAGGGCCGCTTTTTCGCCGCGAGCGCGAGTCGATACACCTCACGGATCTTGGCAACTTGGTCCGTCCCCATCTTCAGTTGGTTTACGATCACTCGAGGTTGGTGAAGCACCTGTCTCAGGACTTCGTGAGAAAGTAGCCAGTCAAACCGGGGATTATGAGACGATTTCGCCAGACGAGATCGTCGATCTCATCGCCAATATTCGCACCCGCCATCCTGAGGCGGAGCTGCATTCGCCGGGGGGTCGGCTCGCTGGTGCGCGAGGCGATGCGGAAGACGTGGTTCGGCAAACAGCCGAAGCCTGCAGACATTGCTGCCTGAATTGATTGAGCGATGAAACGGCGGAGATCGATCTCACCCGCAAGTGCGGCTGTTTGAGCGCCGCTTGCCGCGCAAATTCGACTCAGATCAGCGCTGATAGACGGCGAACCTCTCTTATTTGCCCCAGCTCGCCGGGCCGGCTCGATAGCCGGCGGCTATGGCATCGATTGCGAATGGGCATTTCACCTCGAAAGCCGTTCCTGCGCTTAATTGATCTACGGTCATCGGCGCGAAGCCGCAGGAGACGACTTCAATGAATTCCACCAACGCCGCTGCGTCGGTTTCAAGCGGAGGCTGCCGTCTGAACGGTGCGCGGCGTCGCCAAACGCCGCGCCGTCGGAAGGATCGAAGGGTGGAGGCAAATTTTTCTTTCGATTGCGCGTAACAAGACTCGCCCACGAACGAGTATAGCATTCAGGCCCAATGATAGATCGACGGCTCTAAGAAAGGACCATCAATATAACTGCGCGTTTACTGCGCAATGAATTGGCTCGGGACATCGCGAGAAGGAGCACGTAAATTGGATATGAGCGCTAAGACTGCTTTCGCCACCGTAGCCGAGTGAAAGTTCAACCCAAGGAGCAACCCTATGAACATACCTACTCCAGCTCTAACTGATCGCTCCTGTGAAGGCAGGACCAAGGCAAGTTGGGTCAAGACCGCGGGATTGGCTGTTGCAGTGTTTACCGCCACGGCGGTTTCAGCGCTCGCGCAGAATCTCGAAACCACGGAAATCCAACCGGCGCCGGCGGCAATCGGGGCCGATGTGCCCGCGACCTATTTCGGCCCGCAGCCGTCTCAGGTGCAGCGCGAACTCGTCGGCGCGTATCAGAACCTGAAGTCCGGCAAGATCGATTTCGACAAGGGAACCATCACCCTGCCCCTCTACCAAGGCGCGATGAAAAGCGGCGAGACCGTCTGGTACATTGTCACCGACACCGACGACAAGGGCAACGCCGATCAACTCGGCCTCAACTATTCGCCGAAATTGACCTTCGCCGACGTCGGCCGTGCTGTTCGAAAAGCGACTCTGGACAGCAAGTTCAAGCTGATCTTCGACGTTGGCGCCGTCGATTTTTCACCGAAACGTAGTGTCACGCCGGGAGACGCGCCCAATTTCTTTCCCCCGAAGCAATTTCAGCCAAGCGGTGTTGGAGACAAGGATTACACCCCGCTCATCAAGATTACCAACGCTGGTGGACACATTTATAACGCGCCAGTGGTCGCGTATAATGTATCCGCAGATATGCTCAACCAATTCTGTGACGGAAACCCCGACCATGGTGTTGTTCATCAGAAGGTAATCAAGATTTGCCCGCGTGACCAGACGGTGACGATGATGCTCACCACCGGATTTAGTTTCGCCAAGCCGGTGCTTTACCTTTCGACCGAGACCAACAACCCGCTGACCGCAACGTTGGAGGGCGCCACCTTCGCCCCGGGGCTGATGGACATTAGCGGCGGCGGCGACGACAGCCTCTTCAGCCCGGTCGAGCGTATTTTCGTGTTTGCCAACGGTCCGACCGACAAGGACAGTCCGCAGCGGCAGGGCTTGAACAGCGCGCTATCGGACGGCGGCTCTCCGCTCAATGTGCTCGGCGGCATTCCCACCGTCGCGACCGATTACAGCCCGATCTGGGATATCAATCCATCGGTATGGACGCAAAGGGCGATTGAACTCGGTTATCGATCCCGCATGACCGAGGAATTCTCGATCCTCGGAATGGTGCAGAAGGGCTGGATCACCGGGCTCGACGGCAAGAAGTTCGGATCGGTCGGCCTCGTGGTGAACTGC
>Ga0074046_10005138_pt1 | contig 10506 bp, 6 predicted proteins | sample BogForMeECP23OM3_FD_94441 | JGI IMG/M metagenome (GOLD analysis project Ga0074046, IMG submission 94441) | Bog forest soil microbial communities from Calvert Island, British Columbia, Canada - Bog Forest MetaG ECP23OM3 | ecosystem: Environmental > Terrestrial > Soil > Wetlands ...
CATATCCACGCTCCCGCCAGACGTGATTACGACAATGGTGTTCTGGTTCACGCTGCTGATCTGGCGAATCAGTTCGTTCTGACCAGGCGGCAGTCCGAAGGTGCGGTCTGAATCTTCGCCCTCGCTGGAAGGGTCGAAACCCACGCAAACGATGGCAACGTCCGCCTTGGCGGCGAGGGGCTTGGTTTCGCGGCCGACGAACTCCCGCGCGCTGGCGACGCCCAAACTGACGCTGGCGGAGCCGACCGCTTCAAAGTATTCCAGCCGGATTTTGTACGCATGTCCTCCTTCGAGACGGCGAGTGTAGGAATTAAGTGTTTCCGCATGGCGTTGCCAGTCATTGATGACTTGCTCATCATCGATAAACAGCCGAACTCCATCATCGGCTGAGGTGTAAAACTTGTAGTCATCGGAAGTTGTAGGAATGAAGTAGCCGGTCCAGCGCGCCGAAAAATGATCCACCGGCCCATCGGCAGAGTAGCTGCCTTCTCCCCAGTCGAACGCGACCAGTCGATCGGTACGACGGAACGCCGGGGAGCCTTCCAAGTTCTGGTTATTGAAATATTCTCCCTTGAGACCCGGCTCGCCACCCGGAGCAGTGACGAACTGCTGTCTTTGAAAAACCTCGTTGAGCGGCGGGTTGTCCGCTGCGTAGAGGACCTTCGCGTCGGAGCCAAGGTAATTGCTGATGCCTTCCATGAAACTCACTGCGTTGAACGGCGTAGTTTGAGAACTGCCGCCGCCACCGGGGACGGCGGGGTAGGAATCAGGTCCGAGCACCGCGATAGTCTTCACTTTCGATTTGTCGAGCGGCAGCAGGTTCCCAGAGTTCTTCAACAGCACCATGCTCTCCCGAGCCTCTTGCCGTACCAGTTCACGCCCTGGTTGGCTGTATGCGGGTATGGACGAATCCTGCTGCGGGGAGTCGAAAAAAGCGAACTCGATCACGGTCCGCAGAATCCGTCTGACTTTGTCGTCAATGGTGGCGACGGAAACTTTCCCCTCGTTTACCGCTGCAACCAGGGTCTGCGGGTTCATGAACCGGCCGGTCGGCATCTCCAAGTCAAGACCCCCGTTGGCGGCGGCGACGCCGTCGTGGGTCGAGTCCCAGTCGGACATCAGGATGCCGCGAAAGCCCCATTCCTTCTTGAGGATCTGGTTGTTGAGATAGTCGTTCTGCGTCATGTGGATTCCATTGACCAGGTTGTAGGAATCCATGATTGCGCCGACTTTGGCTTCTTTGATCGAAGCCTCGAAGGCGGGCAGGTAGATCTCGCGCATCGTCCTCTCATCGATATTGGAGCTGATGTTGTGGCGGTCGTATTCCTGATTGTTGCCCATGAAATGCTTGGCCGTGGCGATTACGTGACGGCTTTGAATCCCCTTAATCAGGGAAACAGCCATCCTTGAAGCCAGGAACGGGTCTTCCCCGAGATACTCAAAGTTGCGGCCGCACATGGGCGCGCGATAGATGTTCATACCCGGAGCGAGGATGAAATGAACGCCGCGGGCACGGGCATCGTCACCCATCATTGCGCCGACCCGTCGGGCAAGGTCGGCGTCCCATGAAGCCGCCAGCGCGATGCCGGCTGCGTACGCAGTGGTCGGGCCGTAGTCGTGCACACCCAGCGGGCCATCCGACATCTTTAATTCCGGGATGCCGAGGCGAGGAACCGGCCGAATGAAAAAGTTGTTGATGCCGCCGATGTATGTAATTTTCTCTTCCAGCGTCATGCGGCTGAGGATGGAATCGACCCGCTTGTCGACATCGGCCGGTGCGCCTGACGTTTGCGCTGCAGCAATCCGGACCAAGCTAACCAGCAGGATGGCGAACACAAATCTACGAGTCGGCATGAGTTTCATAGCTGGAATTCCGGTTCTTTCTCTTCGTTGTTATTTCTCTTCAAGGATCGCGAGATCCCACGGTTTGAGAGTGACCGTCTGGGAAGGCGCCACAGTCGTGTTCGTCAGCAGATCCTCGCACAGCTTATAAGGATACTTGAAGGTCTGCGGGTCGCTCGAATAGTTCAGGTAGTAGTGGATCGTCTTGCCGTTGCGGTTGGTGCCGTGCTTTACACGCACGGTGGCAGGAAGTTCCTGGTCCGGGCCGGTGAGTCCGGCCATCTCGAGTAGGTTGAGCAATACCTTCTTCTGCAGCGTGTCAGAAAGCACCGTTCCTTCGTAGGTCAGGGTTCCGCTGCCGAAGTGGTTCTGCGTGATCGCCGGATACTTGCCGAAGAATGGATGATCGTAATATGCCAGCGGTTGCGCGCCCTCAAGAATCAGCATCTCTGCCCACTCGGAAACTTTGTTGTCGGCGCCAGCTTTGAAGGGATCGCCCTTCAACGCCAGAGGCTTGGCGAGACTCGAAAATTCCTGGTAGCGAAATCCGGCCGCTTTGCGAAGCGGTCCGGGTGCCATGGTCCAGCGCACGGTGTCGTACTCGTTGGTGAATCCGCTTTTGAGAGTCATGACCACATGGCCGCCGCCGCGAACATAGTCCACCAGTCGGTTCAGCACTTCGTCGCTGGCAACATAGAGCGGGGGAACGAGGATGACCTTGTAATCGGAGAGGTTGGTGCTCTCCGGAAAAATGAAGTCTACAGCGACATTCTGCCGGTACAGGGTCTCGTACATCTGCTGCAGGATGGTGCGGTAGTTGACCTTGTCGCTGAACTTCATGAACTCGATGCCGTAATCCGAGTCGCTGCTGTAGAGGATGGCAACCTTGCTGCTGCGTTTGAGGTCAACGATTTCAGGTCCAATACGTTGTAACTCGTGCGCGGTTCGGCTTACTTCGGCATAGGCGCGATTCGGCTCCAGGTCGTGCGCCAGGACTCCTTTCCAGTACGTCTCCTGTCCGTAGTGGATGGAGTGCCAATGCCAGTACTCGACCATATTCGCGCCCGAGGAAAGGTGGGTATAGACGTCGAGGCGAAGTTGGTCGTCGTACGGCGGATATTGTTCCTTGGAGTCCCAGCCGATAGTCTGGGCGTTGGTTTCCGTAACCAGGTAATTCGTGCGCTTGAGCGAACGGGTGTAGTCGCCCGCATGGCTGGAGTCCAGCCCATCGAACTGGTCCTGGGTTCCGTGGTAGGGATTGACGGCCATGATGTCCATGCTGCGGGCGATGTCATGCTCATTGACTTCAGAGCGCGGTGGCCCAGCAAGATCGTGGGTAATAAACTGGTCTGGCCGTTTGTATTCATTGACGATGCGCGACTGCCAAGCCAAAAAGTCAGTGGTCGTCCACTGCTGATAGCGCTCCCATTCCAGCTTCCATCCCGGATTGATGATGCCCGCCTGGGGAGGAATCTCGCTCCAGTCGTTGAGCCGCTGGCCCCAGTAGTTCAATCCCCAGACCTTGTTCAGTTCGTCCACCGACTGGAACTTGTTCTGAAGGTATTTGACAAAGCCAGCCTGCACATCGGGATTGGCCGCAGCGCCCGATGAAGTTTCATTGTCGATCTGCCAACCGATGACCGTCGGGTTGTCTTTGTAGTGCTCAAGAAGCTTGCGAATTACGCGCTCACAGTAAGAACGGTAAACAGGGTTCATCAGGTCCGTGTTCTGCCGGAGGCCGAAGGTAATCGTTTGTCCGCCGAAGCGTGTGATGAAGATTTCCGGGTGCTCCTTGTACATCCACGCCGGAACGGAGTACGTGGGGGTTCCAAGAATGACCTTGATTCCCGCTTTCTGCATGCGGTCAATGACCCGATCCATCCAGGCATATTCGAAACGACCGTCCTGCGGCTCCCACAAGCCCCAACTTGACTCGCCCATGCGCACCACGCTGATACCGGCTTGCTGCATGAGTTGGACATCCTGGTCGAGGCGCTCGTAGGGCATGTACTCGGTGTAGTAGGCAGCCCCGTAGAGGACTGTCTCCATTCTGTCAGGAGCGAATGCAGGCTTGCTTTGGGCGAGTAACGCAATGGCGTTTAATAAAAGGAAGGTAAGAATCGCGGCGAGAAGGGTCGATCTGTATCTCTTCATAGAATTCTCATGCGCTGTGCGGTTAGGGTTCCCTGCGAGCAATCTGAATCAGTTTCGGCAGCACGTCTCCATAGTCGTTTGCTTGTCCGGACTTTCCGAAACCAAAGTAAATCCGCCGGAATAGTGGGTAGAGTTTCTCATAAGTCTCTTGCTCGCCGGCTTGCGGAGTGAAAGTGCGGTGCGCTGGGCAAACCCGCTCTTGCGCTTCTTCGATGGTGCGGAACGTACCCGCTGCCAGGAAGGCGAAAATGGCCGACCCCAGCCCCGTCACTTTACTGGCGGGCACGAGCACCGGCCTGCCCAGCACGTTGGCATACACCTGGTTGAGCACGGGATTGTTCTGTGGCACGCCGCCGCCGTTGATGACACGCACTGTGGACGCGCCGTATTCGCTCATCCGGTCGAGAATCACCCGCGTGTGAAATGCCGTGCCTTCGATGGCGGCAAAAAGTTCATCCTGCGCCGTGTGCTGCAGGTTCCAACCGATGGTAATGCCGCCCAGATTGGGATTTACCAGTACGGTGCGGTCGCCATTGTCCCAGGTCATGCGCAGCAATCCGGTCTGACCGGCGCGGTAGTTCTCCAGGCCTTGGCTCAGTTCCGCTACCGTGGTATTCGCCCGCCGCGCGATGGCACTAAAAATGTCGCCCGTCGCTGAGAGACCCGCTTCGACGCCGGTGTACTGCGGATGAACGCTTCCCTGCACCACTCCGCAAACGCCGGGAATCAACTCCGCATGCCGTACATACGCGATGATGCACGTGGAGGTGCCGACGACGTTCACCACGTCGCCTTCTTTCGCTCCCGCGCCGATCGCATCCCAATGTGCGTCGAACGCGCCCACCGGGATGGGGATGCCCGCCCGCAATCCCAGCTTTTCCGCCCAAAACGGCGAGAGATGACCGGCGAGTTGATCGGAGGTTGCATACGTGCCGGCTAACTTCGCCCGAACGCCCGCCAGCAGCGGGTCGACCTTAATAAGGAAGCTTTCTGGCGGAAGACCGCCGAGAGCTGGATTCCACATCCACTTGTGGCCCATCGCACAAACGCTGCGTTTGACGTGTGCAGAATTCGTAATGCCGCACAAGGTGGCCGCGACCATGTCGCAATGCTCGAACGCAGTGACAAACTTTCCGCGCTTGTCAGGATTGTGACGCAGCCAGTGCAGTAATTTGGCGAAGCCCCATTCCGACGAGTACACGCCTCCACACCACTGGATGGCTTCGAGGCCCTCTTTGTGCGCCAGTTCGGTAATCTCCGCGGCCTCATTCTTCGCGCGGTGATCGCACCACAGGTAGTACTCGTCCAGCGGTACCAGGCCCTCGCCGACCGGAACCACGCTGGATCCTGTCGTATCCAGCGCAATGGCTTCGACTTGGTCACCATTGATTCCAGCTTCTTTCACTGCCTGCCGGGTTGCGGCCGCCAAGGCGCGCATGTGATCGTCGTGCGACTGGGTGGCGTATTCGGGGTCCTCTTTCTTGCGATGCAAAGGATACTCGGAGACCGCGGACGCAATAAGTCCGCGGACGCTGTCCACCAGGGAAACACGGACGCTCAGTGTGCCGAAATCTACTCCCGCAACAATCGCCATTTCTTGCCTCTAGTTCAGGTGCCGGTACATCTGCCAGCCGAGATACCGCGTGGTGGCTTCGTGGATCGCCCCAGCCACCGTCGAGAAATTCGCGGCCACGTGATGCTCGAAGCCGTTCTCGCAGATGTAACGCAAAAGCCGCTGCAGGTGCGGAATGTGGACGACTCCAGCCCCGCCGAAAGTGTTGAGCGGATCATCGGTGAACCGACCTTCGCCGGTATAGCCGCGCATGATGCCAGCCGTGTCGTCGGTGGAGAAGCGGGCAAAACTCATCGCGCCCGCCTTCACGCGGCCCACGCAAGTCCCAAACGTATTCTCTTTCCCGACGGTGCCGGCGATGATTTGCTGGAAATCCATGCGCACGTCCTGGAAAAAATGTTTGGGCAGGTTGCTGCAGTGAAAGCAGACCGCCTTGTCGGGATCGTCTCCATAGTTGTTATTCCAATCGAGCAGCGCGCTGGGAGTTTCCGAGGCCAGCGCGAGGGCATGCATGCTGATGGTTCCGCAGACGTCGACCTCGCAGGCGCTCGGGATCAGGTGGTTGCTCATCATGCTCATAATGGTGCAGGGCACGACGCCGAAGAATTCCTCCATGGAGGTCCAGCATTGCACTGCGCTCACCGTGACGTCGGCCGCTTTCATCCAGCCGTCAATGACGGCGCCGAGTTTGGCCATCTTGATCAGCGCCGAATCCGGCACGCCGTCGGTGGAAACGTACTTGCGAATTTCGCTCAGCTTGGCCTGGACGCTGGCGTCGGCATCCGGCAAACGCGCGATGTGTCCGAAGATTTCCGACAGGTCGATGGTTTCGACCGAGATGCCTTGCGCTTCCAGTAATTTCTCGCTGTAGCGCACCGTGTTAAACGCTGCCGGGCGCGCGCCGATGCTGCCGACCCGCAGGTCGCGCGGTCCGTTCGCGATCCGGCAAACAGCGGCGAACCAGGCCAGATCGTTTTGAAATTCTGCTGAATCAGGACTGACTGTGTGCAGGCTGGTCAGCGAATAGGGAATGCCGTACTGCCGGAGGTTGTTGCAGGCCGACATTTTTCCGCAAAAGCTGTCGCGCCGCGAGGCAATCGTCATCTTGCCGGGAATATCCGGTGTAGCCTGCACCAGCACTGGGATATCTAAGCGCGCCAGTCGCAGCGTGTCGGCAATCGCGCGTTCGTCGCCAAAGTTGGGCAGGGTCACGATGACGCCATCCAGCCGTTCCCGATTCTTCTGGAACAACGCCGCGCAACGCTTGGCCTCTTCGTGAGTCTCCACCGCCCCGTGCTTGCTCTCCTCCGGACCGAGCACCACACAATCGGTTCCCGCCTGTGCCAGTGCCCGCATCATCTCTTCGCGTCCGGACTTCGCCAACTGGTCGGGAAAGAAGCCACGGTTCCCGACGATGACGCCCATCGTCATTTTCTTATTAGGCATATATTTCCTTCTTCTATGAAATCGGCAACTAGCGCAATCTAGCGATTACCAGCATTCCGCGCCCGTTCCCGCGCGGGCGAGAAACGGGAGCAGTAAACTGCGCCGAGCACTAACAGCAGTCCACCCCACCAAATATTGGCGTGGTGATTCAGAGACAACACTGGATTGTCCGCATGAGTAGCAATCTCCCACACGCCTGCGCCGGTGATCAAAATTCCGTTCACTAACAGCGACAAGCCGATAAAGAACCATATCGACAAAGAACCGCCGGATTTCATTGTTCCTCGTTCCTCTCTACCAGAAAATGATTTGCAGGATGACAAACACAGTGCCTACAATCACGGCCCAGAAAACCGGCCGCTGGAAAACCGAAACCTGCTCTTCATGTGAAATTGTGGTCAAGCCGTAGACCAGACCCGTTAATTCAGCATCCGGCTTGGGCTTGGTGAGGAAGCTGACGACGATCGTGACCACGACACAGATCAGCCAACACCACAGCGCTCGGAACATGTTCTGAGCCTGATCCTGCGCCTTGAGCGACAGTGCCAAGTACTTCACCGCCCCCGGATCGACCTTCGCCCAAGCCCACATGCCGACTGAAGACATGGTCCCGGCCAACAGTCCCCAAAAGCCGCCCGCCGGAGTGGCCCGTTTCCACAGCATGCCTAACAGGACCGTGCCGAAAAGAGGAGCGATGAAGAAGCTAAACAGGGCTTGGACGTAATCCATAATGCTGTGCGACTGCATCACCAGATACGCCGTCCCGATACTGACGGCCACGCCCAGCAGAGTGCACCACCGGCCCATCTTGACTTTCGATTCGTCCAAAGCATGCTTGTTGATCAGCGCCCCGTAGATGTCGTAGGTCCAAACCGTGGCGAAGGCGCTGACGTTGCCCGCCATACCCGACATGAAACCGGCAATCAGCGCTGTGATGCCCAGGCCCAGCAGTCCGGGTCCGCAGTAGCGCGCCAGCATGAGCGGCAAAACTTCGTCGTAGCCGTGCAGACCTTGCGCTCGTCCCGCATCCGACCACGCAAGATCGCCGGGAACCAGCCGCAGCAGATGGCCCGATGGGTCCCGCAGCAATGCCAGACCCAGCAAGCCGGGAAGGATGACGATGAATGGAACCATCATCTTGAAAGCCGCTCCGATGATCGGTGCGAGCTTGGCTGAACGCAGGTCCTTTGCCGACAAGACGCGCTGCACGACCAGAAAGTCGGTCGTCCAGTAGCCCATCGAGATCACCGCACCCAACCCAAAAACAATGCCGACCCAGTTGATCCCCATGGGATTGTTCCCAAAGTCGCCCAGGGTTGACCACAGGTGGGTATAGGCGCCGGGGTTGGCTACGTGTTGCTCAGTGAGATTTTGCAGAATACGAGCCTTCAGACCGCTCCAGCCGCCGGCCTCCATCAACCCCAGAATCGGTATCAGCAACGCCCCCGCCCAAATCAGAAAGAACTGCAGTACCTCATTGAAGATTGCAGACCGCAAGCCGCCGAGGGCTACATAGACAGCAACTGTGATCGACGAAACCCAGATGCTGAAGTGAATGTCCCAGCCCAGGACTACCCTCATCACCACCGCCATGGCATACATGTTGATACCGCTCATCAATACGGTCATGAAGGCAAAACAGATGGCCGACAGCGCCCGGCTGCTTTCGCCAAAACGCAACTTGAGATATCCGGGGACCGAGTGCGTCCGGCAGATGTGATAGAACGGAATCATTACCAGCGCCAGAAATAACATGGCGGGTATGGCGCCGATCCAGTACCAGTGCGCCGCGAGGATGCCGTACTTATAAGCATTGCCGGCCCAGCCCATCAGTTCGAGCGATCCGAGGTTCGCCGACAAGAACGCCAGGCCCGCCACCCAGGCCGTCATCTCGCGTCCGGCCATGAAGAAGTCCTCGCCGGTGTTGGCCCGCCCCTTCAAATACAGTCCAATCGCCAGAACCAGCAGGAAATAGAAGACGATGATCGCAAAATCCACCGGTGCAAGGTGGACCAGCGTAGATGCAGCCAGCAATGCGGGGACATGAGTCATTTCGTTTTAACCTGGCCGTAGTAGGCGTCTTGTCCGTGCTTGCGCAGAAAATGTTTGTCGTGAAGTGTGCGGCTGATCGGTGAAGTCTCCTCGGCCAGGGTTCGGGTGTAGTACGCCATCCGCGCCACTGACTCGAGAATAACTGCATGGTGCGCGGCGGCGGCGGCCGTCGTTCCCCAGCAGAATGGGCCATGTCCGGCCACCAGTACTGCGGGCACAGCATCGGGATCAAGCTGCCGAAAGAGCCGGCAGATTACCACGCCCGTATTCTTCTCATAGTCGGTGGCAATCTCATCGGGGGTAAGAGGAGGTGTGACCGGAACCTCGCCGTGGAAGTAATCGGCGTGCGTTGTTCCAAAACAGGGAATAGGCGTGCCCGCCTGTGCCCAAGCGGTCGCGAACTCCGAATGCGTGTGGGCGACACCACCCGCGTGGGGAAAATGTTTGTAGATCTCCAGATGAGTCGGCAAATCCGAAGAAGGGTGAAGTTCACCCTCGACGATTTGTCCGTCCAGTTTTGTAATCACCATGTGCTCCGGGGCCAGATCCTCATAGGGCACGCCGCTCGGTTTGATGGCGACCAGGCCATCCTTGCGCGAAATGCCACTGGCATTGCCGAAGGTATACAGCACGAGGCCGCGACGCACCAATTCGAGATTGGCGTCCAGTACTTCCTCGCGCAAGGTTTGCAAGAGCATAGAAATTCTCCGAATTAGGCCGTGCCATTCTGCGGCGCCCGCGTCGCCAAACCAGGAGCCATGGCGGTGGACTCCCTCAGCACCAGACTGGTTTCGAGGGCATACTCTGTCCCATTCGGCGCCGGGGTCAGCCGTTGCACGTCCGACAGCAGCGCATGGAACGCCAGTCGCGCCAGTTCCGACTGCGACATCCGCACGCTGGTGAGCGGAGGCAACACAAACTGCGCCAGCCGGATGTCGTCGAACCCGATCACCGACAAATCGCGCGGAATGGAAATCTTGTCCTCGTAGCTCTGCCGCATCACGCCGATCGCGGTCATGTCATTCGAGCAAAGAACCGCCGTGGGCGTGGTGGGCCCGGCCCGTAACTTGGCCATCGCGGTCATGCCACCCTCAACCGTGTGGTCGCCCTCAATCACGAGTTCCGGCCGTGCCACCAGACCGATTTCCTCCATCGCCCGCTGGAACGCATTCTTACGGGCAACTGCCGAGTGGAGGCTCAAAGGACCACTGATGAACGCAATGCGCTCATGACGCAAGGCCGCGAGGTGCTGCACCGCCTGGCGGATGCCATGGAGGTAATCGATCCGGATGTTGCTTACTCGGGGCCGCTGCGGTCCGACATCCACAAACACCAGCGGAACGTTGCGCACCTTCAAATCCTCGAGCAGCAATTCCTCCATGCCGAACGTCATCACCGCGACGCCCTCGACCCGGCGCTCGATCATGCGGCGGACCGAA
>Ga0074046_10005139_pt1 | contig 10505 bp, 7 predicted proteins | sample BogForMeECP23OM3_FD_94441 | JGI IMG/M metagenome (GOLD analysis project Ga0074046, IMG submission 94441) | Bog forest soil microbial communities from Calvert Island, British Columbia, Canada - Bog Forest MetaG ECP23OM3 | ecosystem: Environmental > Terrestrial > Soil > Wetlands ...
CAGTCCGAAATTGATAGTCAGATTGGCTTTCGCGCGCCAGGTGTCCTGCACGTACCCTGCTATGACGTAAGAGTGGAGATTGGTGTTATAGGGGCTTGGCTGCTTGATCGCATAGTCAAACGATGGGCTGGAGAAGGCAGGCGGCGTACAAGCGACGCAGGTTTCGCTATCACTGGTAAATTCACCTATGTTGCTGGAAACCACCATGCCCCGGCTGAATCCGGAGTTGTCGAAGATATTGCGCAAGAGCCGGACAGTTCCACCGCCGCGTACAGTGTGGCGTCCTTTGAACCAAACCAGGTTGTCCACAAATTCACCCGCGCTATCCTGGCGCTCGGCGGGGGCGCCGAGTGCCGCGCCGATGCGAGCGAAGGGAAATAGTCCATTCAGGGACGGTGTGATCACCGGCCGTGGGTTGGAAGACGGCGACCAAACCGAGTCGTACCAGCCTCCCCACGCACCGTTACTGCCGGGAGAAGCACCTGCATATTGCGGGTCGAGTCCAGACAGAAGGTAGGTGCGCATCGGCCCGCCGGGCAGGCCTAACTTAGATCCGTCGAAATTGGCGTCTTGCGGCGTTTCCTTGACCTGGAACCTGGTAAACCCGCCGCGCATTACGTTGCTCAACTGGTCAGAGAAACGATGCGTGAAAGTCAGGACGAGGTTCTGGTTCAGGACTGAGCGGTTCGCACCGTTTCCCGGATAGACGGATGAACTGGGCAGGGTGTCATCGTGCAGTTGCGACAGGTCCTGGAGGTTGTAGCGAAAGGTCCAATCGCTGTGGTCTGACTGTGTGAAATCGATCCGTCCAAGATAGTTGCCGACGTTGGTATAGTTCGGCGCTTGTCCCTTGTAGAACTCCAGAGCGTCAGGAATGGCCTGGACGTTAGATTGCGGATAGAGCGATAAAACTGCCTGTGCTATTTGGGCGTCCTGATAGCCAGGTTGTCCCACAAAGTTCGCGAGATGGCTGCGATCATAAGAGCTGGGGACACGCTCGAAGATGGGATTCGGATTGTCGATGCGCGTGCCTTCGTAGTCTCCGAACCAGTACCAGCGCTTCAGGAACGAACCGCCGGCCTCGGCTCCGAACTGCTGAGAGGAGAATGGCTGGGTATGACTATTGTTCTGCGCCAGCACCGCTGCCGGATCGAAGAGCTGGTTGCAGTTTGATGATCCATACGCCGCGTTTGGGGAGGTACAGTAGGAAGTACCGTAGTTCGCGTTCAGTAGCTGCACCGTCTTGACGTATTGATTGTAAGAATTGGGCTGATAAATGGGCGAACCCCCGGGGTTGGTGTCCACGGCGGGCTGGGCGGTTGTCGGACCAGCAAATGCAGCAGCCTGATCGAACCCGGTGCCGTTGTACACCGTCAACGGAGAGCTGGCATCCAGCGAATCAGAGGCAAAGAAGCCGAACACGCTGCCGTGAAACTTGGCGGTCCCACGGCTGGTGACGACGTTCACCACGCCCCCAATGTTGCGGCCAAATCGGGCATCGGACGTCGCAGTAACCACGCGGAACTCTTGGATGGCATCGTTGACCTGAAATGGGATGGCCTGGTTACTACCCGATGCCACGTTGTCCATTCCATCGAGCAGAAATGCATTGGATGTTGGCCGCTGACCGGAAATGCTGAAGGTCGTGTCTTTTAGTTCAGACCACGCCGGCACGTCGTGGGTACTGGCCACGAGCAAGCCAAGCGCCAGAAAGTTGCGATTGAACAGCGGAAGGTCGCGCAGTTGTTGACTGGTTACGACCGCACCGGTAGCGGTGTCCAGAGGTACCCGCGCAGACGCAGCCGGGGACGGCTGGGGGGGCGTGGCCTGCCCGTAGCTGCCGATGTTTATCACCACGCCTGCCGCAAAGCGAAAACTATTCCATCGAGTTGGGTGGTTACTCGGGAATATGTGATCGTAGTTGGAATAAATGTAATCCAGTTGTGCCATGCGAATTGAGAACCGTGGCTTCAATGCGAGATCCAAGCCACCACCGCCGCCGGCTGCAAAGCTCCACCGCGTTCCGCCGCAACAATCCGGGGAAATGTTGGCCCCACCGAGGAAAGCGCGCACAAAGGGTGAGACGGAAATCGTATGTCCGCTGTGCTGAGGTGTTCCGCCGCAACAACTCGGGAAAAGGTTGGTCCTACCGGACAAAGAGGGTAGAAGCGATGAGAATGAATTCTTACGGAACTTGTACTGCAAACCGCCTAGTGCGTATCCCACGGCGGTGCTGTGATTCGATCCATTGGCAAGATTCGGAGGCGTGGTCCCGCCGCGAAAGTGACCGCTGCCGTCAATGAGGATACCGAGGTTAGGGACCCGCCGGAGGTAGTAAGTGTTCGAAATATCAAAAGCGTTCGGGATGGTGTTGATTTTGTAGTCGAGGTCACCCCATCCGTTGGGAACGAGAAAGGCGTACCCACCAAAGATTTCGTCTTTCGGCCGATCAGCGTTCTGCGCCGAAGCAAGCGTACCCAGACTACACAGCGCGCAACCCAGTGCAATCAGTGCTACAACGCTGCATTTATTCGCTGCTCCAAGGCGCCACGACATTTCGATCCTCCGCATCGCTACAAGCCTACTTTGGTCTACAGGGCTTGCCCAAGCTTCACGTCAGGATCCCTTTCCGTTGCAACCAGGGGCCCGCTTCATTTTCAATTCCATGCTTCGTTCGGCGCGACATTCAGCCGAATTCTTGACCGAACCTCTGCCTGATACCGACTGCCGTCGCAGAAGATCGGCGACGGGCCTCGGCTTGGGATTTGAAGAGGAGAACCCTGCAGCGGTCACTTGCAGAAACTTCAGCGATGTCGAAGCAGCCTGTATTGAGCGTTTCGCCAACAACAAGCGAGGAATATTAGCGGCAATGCGCTCCGCCCGATCGGTACCATCGGGCGGTCTCAGGCCAGGCAGACTGGAGACCGGCGCACGCCGTTTGTCTGCGACGAATGACGGCAGGATATGCCGCGTCTCACCCACCTCGACATCGAATTTGACACTCTGCGGCGCGAACGTTATGCCGGGGGACGATGCCGCAATGACATACCCTTCGGCGGGCGACACTTCCGCAAAGAAGTAGAATCCGTCGGAATTGGTGGTGGTGGTACGCTCCACCCGCAAGGATGGGTTCTGCAACGTCACCTGAACGCCGGACACCGGAACGTCCTGCAGGTCTTCGGCGTCTCCGGAGATCAGAGCTTTATCCTGGGCCAGGCTGACTGTGAGACATGCCGACAAGAACAACAAGACGAACCAAGCGCGCCACATACGGAAAGCCCCCCGAACAGCACCGTCCTACGACGGGATCGGGCTGTATCGTACGCGGGAGTTCCCTACTCCTCACCCGAGTCCCGCGGTTCAACTCCCACCAAAGGTGCCACTTGCACCGGTAACTTTCGGTAGGGACGACATTAGCACATTTTGGCTGGAACAATGCTAGTTTCAATTCTGGTACCCCAAGGGAGGGGCAGGCTAACAGCAGGTCGTCCTGTCGCTGCGTGAAGAACCACGAACTAATGTGAGGCGAGCTAGAGCGAGACTCGATTGCAGAGGGGCTAAATATTTCTGATGACGCCTGCGCTGCCATTTGACTGCGCCAGTCCCCAGAAGACGCAGGCTCGAAGACTCAGGAATCGGTCGCGAACCTCCCACAGGAGTTACAGCTGTAGCGAAACGGCCACGAGGAAAGCCCTGGAAGTAGAAATTAGCGGATTATCGGCGTCTCGGTAAGCCCACGCAATCAGAAGCGCAACGACAAACAGCTCAGCCCGCCATCCATCTTGCGAAATTCGGACATATCAAGCGGAAGCGGCAGGTAACCGCGGCGGGTCAGCTCGGTTTGCAGTTGCGGAAATCCGGACGGAATCAACACACGATCATTCACCTGAACGCAGTTGCAGGCGTAGCTTCCCTCAGCGGGTACGCGAACTAGGTTGAAGCCCGAGAACTCTGCCCTGTCCGCCATTTCCTCCATCACGACCAAATTGTTGTTATCGAGATACGCGATGCCGCTCTTGAGATGCAGAATCGAGCGCATGTCGCGGATGTCAACGGTGGACCAAGTGAAACCTTCTGCGGAGAGTATTCGACCGAGTTGGTCGGCGCCGTGTCTATTGGTGCGGTGGGATATGCCAATGAAGAAGTGCGCTCCGGCCTCGCAGATATCGCCGCCATCGAGCGTGCCAGGCGGCTCAACTTCGTGAATAACCGAATAGAAACGCTGAATTTCGTTTCGAATTCCAGCGACCTCGCCGAGACGTGATGCTGCGCCGGGACGCGTGAGAATCGCGCAACGGCTGGTCAACACTGCGGTGTCTTCGACGAAGGTCGAGTCGGGGTGCGCGAGATCTGGAGACAGGCGCACGAGTTCGACTCCGCAGTCTTCAAGGGCCTTGCAGTAGGCGTCATGTTGCGAGAGTACGAGCCTGAAATCAGGTGTTCCGAGTTTTCCTGTAGTCACGCCGTCGGCAAAGTTTTCTCCGGGTTGGCGGACGATGGCGTGGCGAAACAAGTCGTTGTCTCCAGTCAGGGCCGATGCTGTTGCAAGCGGGACTGCACTTCAGGCGACAGGTTCCCGCCGCAAAAGACTATCGCGACAGTCTTGTCCGCGTACTGGGGCGCCTGCTGGAAGAATGCGGCCAGCGCGACCCCAGCCGAGCCCTCGATCATCCATTCCCGTTCACGCGCCCACTGCATGGCGTCAAGAATCGCGTCCTCAGAGACCAGGACAGCGCGATGCATCGCGGCCCGAGCCAACTCGAACGTAATTGAGCCCGGCTCGACTCCGCCTGCAGTGCTCTCCGATACGGTACAGCTCTCCGGATACTCGATGATCGCGCCAGCGCGGATGCACTCGTACAACACACGCGAGTTTTTGGGCCAGCAGCCAACGACTTCCGTTTGCGGGGACCGGGACCTCAGATAGCTGCCAATTCCGCTGATCAGGCCTCCCCCGCCGGTGGCGATGAAGACAGCATCGAGGCTGCCAAGCTGGCGCAATAGCTCGACGGCGATCGTTCCCTGCCCAGCCACCACTTGCCAATCGTTGTAAGGCGATATGTAGGTCCGTCCGGCTTCTTCGGCAGCCGCTCGTGCAGCGAGTTCGGCGTCGAGCGGGCTGTTCCCGATCCTGCGAATGCGCGCCCCGTAAGATTCAATTTTCTTCCACTTGGCTTCGGGTACTTGAGACGAGAGAAACACTTCCGCGTCGATGCCACGGAATTTGGCAGCCGCGGCAACGCCCAGACCGTGGTTCCCAGTGGACGAGGTGACGACACCCGCTGCGGCTGCCTGAGGTGAAAGGCCCAGAATCTTGTTGGTCGCTCCGCGAAGCTTGAAGGATCCAGTGACTTGAAGCTGCTCGAGCTTGGCATAAACACGGGCTGACGCGGGCACGCGGGAGTCCGGCGACGAGCGTGCCACTGGAGTCTGCCGCACCAAGCCGTAAATCCGATTGCAGGCTGCTTCGGTGAGTTCTACCAAGTCGGGAGACCCGGCGGGAGCGGTTCGGGACGTCCTGAAGGATTCACTAGTCTTGTCAGCCGAAGAAGTCATGACAATGGTAAGGACCGGTTCCCTCGGGCACGAACATTCAGTCAATCAGGCTCGCGACTGTCTTCCATCTGCTCGCTTCTTTGCAGGCGCCGCAGGAATGGAAACTGCATGCGGCGCCGTGTGGTCAGCCAGATTGGTGACGTTCTCCCACAGGCGAAAACCGCCGATGAAAGCATTGGCATTGCTGCCGGCGCGACACTTCGGAGGAAGCACCTTGAGGAACTTCACATTGCCGCCGCCCAATACGACATCATCCGGTGCCAGGGCAGCGGTCAGCTTCATCACCACGTCTGCGACATACTCACGCCATTTCTTTTTTCCGAAGCGGAGCATGCCGCGCAGGCCGACGTAGTCTTCGTAGGTGCCCTTTCGGTACGGAAGATGCGCAAGTTCCATGGGCTGCAGTTGGCCATCTATGATCATTGCCGAACCCAGGCCTGTACCAAGCCCCAGGAAAAGCATACGTCCGCCCTTGTAGCTGCCTAGGGCCTGCATAGCGGCGTCGTTGAGGATCTTGACCGGACAACCGAAGGCCTTCTCAAAATTGAACCCGGCCCAGCCTTTGCCGAGGTTGTACGGCTCGGACAATATGCGGCTGTCGAGGACCACACCCGGGTATCCGATCGAGACGACGTCGTACTTCCAATCGGCAACGACTTTGCGCACTTCGTCGACCATATCTTTGGCCGTCATTTTAGGACCGGAAGGAAATTTGCGCCGCGCTTCGTGCCCCGAAGCCAGCAGCTTCACGTTCGTCCCACCCACATCGATGGCCAGTACTTTCATGAACGACTCCATTTACGAAATACCGCCGCCGCGGAGCCTTTGGGGCGGGACTCGTTTGCCGCATGAGTCTACACCACGGCTGACAAGCCGCGGTGCAGATTCTACGGCGTTTCCCCTATCGACCACTGCACGCAGTTTCGGGCGACGACTCGATGAAGGTAGCCCCGGCGCATTTTTGTGAAAAGGCGATGAATGAGTGTACTGCGAAAGCGCTTGACAACACGGCATATGGGCAGCAATCATCCGGTCATCGGAGTGTGTGGCCTGAACAGATTCGACGCGGCGTAGCCGCCGTTCGGCAATTGCTGAGTCATCTCGAAACTGTCGGCCGTTGTGGGGAAGATTCCTGGACTAACGCGCCTGTTGGGCGTTTAACAGATGGCATCACCGGTGCCGGGAGCAAGGTGTTGAAGCTGAACCTTACGACGGGTTTCTGGCTTGTAGGCTTGCAGACCGTGCTGGTTACCGGTGCGGTGAAGGCGTCAACCGCCGCTTCGCCCGCCGACCCAGCTGTGCCCAGCATATTCTCTCCGTCCTCGACGCCCGCATATTCCATCTATCATCTGTCCTTGTTCGTGCTCGCGGTGACCGGGTTTATTTTTGTCGTAGTTTTCTCGCTCCTGGCATACGCGGTTATCAAGTTCCGCCTCCGGGCGGAAGATGACGGCCGCGAGCCTGCGCAGATCTATGGCAGCAACCAGGTCGAGCTGGCTTGGACGGTGATTCCGGTACTCATCGTGGTCGTGTTATTTCTGGCGGCCGCGCGTGTCATCCATGCAATCGAAGATGCGAAGTTTCCGCCCGGCACGACGGAGATCACGGCCATCGGGCACCAATTCTGGTGGGAGTATCAGTACCCGGGCCAGGGCTTCGTAACCGCCAACGAGTTGCATGTGCCGGTCAGCGACCGTGAGCATCCCACGCCGACCCACATCACGCTGCTGTCGGCTGACACAAACCACAGTTTTTGGGTGCCACAATTGGCCGGTAAAACCGATTTGATTCCGAACCGCGTAAACAGCATGTGGATCGATCCGCATGAAACCGGCGTCTTTGTCGGCCAGTGCGCGCAATACTGTGGGACGCAGCACGCCAAGATGCTGTTGCGAGTCATCGTGGAATCGCGCGAAGACTTCGACAAGTGGCTTGCCAACGAGAAGCAGCCGGCAGCCACATTGGACTCGGTCAGGCAAGGGCGCCACATCTTCGAGACTACCGCCTGCGTCAACTGCCACACGGTTGCGGGCACGAACGCGAAGGGCAAGTTCGGTCCGGACCTGACGCATCTGATGAGCCGCGAAACCATTGCATCCGGGGCGACGGCGAACACGCAAGAAAACCTGCGCCTGTGGATCAAAGATCCGGACGCCATTAAGCCCGGCTCCCTGATGCCGGCCATGCAGATGAGCGATCAGGAAATTGATGCAGTAACCGGATATTTACTGACGCTGCACTGAGGACCATTCGACGAATGCTCGACGCTGACTCGATTTCGAAACCGATGTTCGTGCCGCCTTCCGAGGCGACGACGCTGCCACTGTTCGACCGCGTGCACGAGTGGATTGTCACTGTCGACCACAAGAAGCTGGGGCTGATGTATCTCGGCTACGGGATTTTGTTCTTGGTGATAGGCGGGCTGGAGGCCACGGTCATGCGGATCCAGCTCGCAATACCGCATAACCACTTTGTCTCGCCGCAGGCGTTCAACGAGTTATTCACGATGCACGGCACGACGATGGTTTTTCTGGTCGGCATGCCGCTGCTCTTTGGGTTCGCGAATTACATGGTGCCGCTGATGATCGGCGCGCGCGACATGGCGTTCCCGCGACTCAATGCCTGGAGCTTCTGGATGAGCGCCCTCGGCGGCATCATCCTGTACTTCAGCTTCATTGGCGGCAATGGACTCTATGGAGCAGGTGGCGCTCCGGATGTAGGCTGGTTCGCTTACGCGCCGCTGACTGCGCGGGCGTTTTCACCGGGTCACAGCACCGATTACTGGGCCATCGGCCTGCTGGTAAGCGGCTTCGGTAGCATCGGTACCGCGCTCAACATCGTGACGACGGTGCTGTGTATGCGGTGTCCCGGCATGACGCTGGGTCGTATGCCGCTGTTCGTGTGGCTGAACATGGTGATGTCAGCGATGGTGCTGATCGTCATCTCGCCGCTGACCGCCGCGCAAATTATGCTCCTAATTGATCGCTACCTGGGCGGACACTTCTTCGACACGCAGGCCGGCGGATCGGCCGTCATCTGGATGCACTTCTTCTGGATCTTTGGCCATCCCGAAGTGTACGTGCTCATCATTCCGGGATTCGCGATCGCTTCGGAGATTATTCCTGTCTTCTCGCGCAAGCCGATCTTCGGATACGCCATCATGGTGGCCGCGACCCTGAGTATCGGCTTCCTGAGCCTGGGCGTGTGGGCACACCACATGTTCACCATCGGCATGACTTCGTACTCCAATGCGTTCTTCACCGCAACCACCATGGCGGTGGGAGTTCCTACGGGTATCAAGATTTTCAACTGGCTGGGAACCATGTGGGGCGGCAAGATCCGCTTCTCCATTCCAATGATGTTCTGTGTCGCATTCCTGTTCCAGTTCCTGATCGCGGGATTGACTGGCATCATGCTATCGGCGGCGCCGTTCGACTGGCAATTGGGCAACTCCTACTTTGTGGTAGCTCACTTTCATTACGTCCTGATCGGCGGGCTGGTGTTCACCATCTTTGCTGCGCTGTATTACTGGTTCCCCAAAATTAGCGGCCGCATGTACAACGAGACTCTCGGCAAGTGGCATTTCTGGCTCTTTTTGATCGGCTTTCATCTGACATTCGACTTCATGCACATCCCTGGAGTGCTGGGCATGCCGCGTCGCATTTACACCTATGAGGCCGGCCGCGGCTGGGAGATCTGGAACCTCATCATTTCCGTCGGCGTCATCTTTCAGATTGCCGGAGTGTTGTGCTGGGTGGTGAACTTCCTGTGGTCGTACTTCAAAGGCAAACCGGCGGGCGATGATCCGTGGGATGCCTGGACGCTGGAGTGGTCCACCAGTTCTCCGCCGCCCGATTACAACTTCGCCATGATCCCTGTCGTGCGCAGCCGTCGTCCGCTGTGGGACTTAAAGCATCCGGAAGATCCGGACTGGAAGTACGAGTAAGGGAGTGCCATTTTGGCAGCGACCACGATCACCGTGCCACCGAATGAGATGCCGCTGGGACATGAACTGCGCGGCCGCGTCGGCATGTGGTGCCTCATTGCGGCGGAGTCGGCCATCTTCTGCATCTTCGTGGTGGCTTACCTCTACTACGCGGGCAAGAGCCTCAACGGCCCGAGGCCAAGGGAGGTGCTCGAAGTTCCCATCCGCATCTCAATTGCGCTCTTCAGCAGCAGCTTCACCATCGTGAGGGCGGAGCGCGCGATTGAGCACGGCAACAGCAAGCTGTTTGCAACTTGGTGGTTTGCGACCATTTTCCTGGGCGCGTTTTTCGTGGTGGGAACGGCGCGCGAATGGTACAAGCTGATCTACGACCACGGGCTGACGATCAGCTCCAGCCTGTTCGGGACGACGTTCTACTCGCTGGTTGGCTTGCACCTGTTTCACGTGCTGGTTGGGCTAACGGGATTGACGATCGTGCTGGTGTTCGCGCTGTTCGGCCTCGTAAGGCAGGAACATGCCGAGCGCATCGGCGTGTTCGCACTGTATTGGCATTTTGTCGATGCTGTGTGGGTCGTGGTGCTGACCGTTGTTTATTTCATCGCGCGTTAAGAAGAGCCGCAAGAGACGATGACAAATCTTGAACAACAGCGCGAAGCAACCCGACAGCCGGAGTCGGTGGTCATGCCTGCTCCCACCGCGTGGCCGTTTGTGTTTGCTTTGGGATCGGCGCTGATATTCGCCGGATTGCTCACCAACGTGTCGGTCAGCCTGCTCGGCGTAGTGCTGTGGATTTTCGGCGCCGTGGGATGGTTTCGCGAGGTGTTGCCACATGAGCACCACGAAGAGATTCCGGTTGTAAGTGAAGCCGTGGAGGCGGTCGCAGTTGCGCCCGCGCCGGAAGTGGTCCGGCTGGCAGTAGCGGAGAACATCCAGCGTGCGTGGTTGCCGTTGAAGATTTACCCGATATCTGCGGGTGTGAAGGGCGGCCTGGCAGGCGGAGTCG
>Ga0074046_10005140_pt1 | contig 10505 bp, 11 predicted proteins | sample BogForMeECP23OM3_FD_94441 | JGI IMG/M metagenome (GOLD analysis project Ga0074046, IMG submission 94441) | Bog forest soil microbial communities from Calvert Island, British Columbia, Canada - Bog Forest MetaG ECP23OM3 | ecosystem: Environmental > Terrestrial > Soil > Wetlands ...
GCCGACTGGAACTACGATCAGTACCTTGGCTATCCCGGCCAACCGCCCTACACGCGCGGTATTCACGCGACCGGCTACCGCGGCAAGCTGTGGACGATGCGCATGTTCTCCGGCTTTGCCTCGCCCGAAGAAACCAACCAGCGCTATAAATATCTCCTCGAACACGGCGGCGGCGGGCTCTCCGTTGCTTTCGATCTGCCCACGCTCATGGGCTACGACTCCGACCACCCGGCCAGCGAAGGCGAAGTCGGCAAGTGTGGCGTCGCCATCGATTCGCTCGAAGACATGGAGATCCTCTTCGACGGCATCAGCCTCGAAAACGTCACCACCTCGATGACTATCAATTCACCGGCGAGCGTTCTCTGGGCCATGTATCTGGTCGTTGCCGAAAAACAAGGCGCTGATTGGAAGAAGATCTCCGGCACCATCCAGAACGACATCCTCAAGGAATACATCGCGCAGAAGGAATACATTTATCCGCCCGCACCCTCGATGCGCCTGGTGATTGACACTTTCGAATTTGGATCGAAGTTTACGCCGCGGTTTAACACTATCTCCATCTCCGGCTACCATATTCGCGAAGCCGGATCGACTGCGCTGCAGGAACTCGCGTTCACTATCTACGACGGCGTCGAATACGTCGAGTGGGCGCGCCGCCGCGGCCTCGACGTTGACGACTTCGGACCGCGCCTCAGCTTCTTCTTCAACGCGCATAACGATTTCTTCGAAGAGATTGCCAAATACCGTGCCGCGCGCAAGATCTGGTATCGCCTGATGAAAGACCGCTTCGGCGCGAAAAACGATCGCACCCGCCTGATGCGCTTCCACACCCAAACTGCGGGAGTCTCACTACCCGCGCAGCAACCGATGAACAACATCGCGCGCGTCGCGCTGCAGGCACTGGCGGCGGTGCTCGGCGGCACGCAGTCGTTGCACACCGACGCCTACGACGAAGCTCTCGCGCTGCCCACGGCCGAAGCCGCGCGCATCGCACTGCGCACGCAACAGATCATTGCCTTCGAGTCGGGGGTTGCGCAAACCGTCGATCCACTCGGCGGAAGTTACTTCGTCGAAAAGCAAACCCTCGACATGGAAAACGGCGCCTTCGATTATTTCGAAAAGCTCGACCAGATGGGAGGCATGGTCCAAGCCATCGAGCGCGGATATCCTCAGAAAGAGATCGCTGAAGCCAGCTATCAGTACCAGCGCGCGGTCGAGGCGAATGAGAAGATCACGGTTGGTGTGAACGATTTTGTAATCGAAGAAGGGTCGCCACACATTCTCTACATCGATGAATCGGTAGCCCGAGCGCAGGAGAAGAAGCTAAAGATCCTGCGCGCCCGCCGCTCGAATGAAGAAGTCCGGCGTCGGCTTGATGCGCTGAAACAGGCTGCGAGCAAGGCTCCCAGCGCAGGCACCAACGGCAACATTTCCGACGCCAACACCATGCCATACATCGTCGACGCGGTCCGCGCCTACGCCACCGTGGGCGAAATCTGCGAAGCCTTGCGGCAGGTGTACGGGACGTATACGGAAGTGAGCGTCACATAATAAGGCACCACGCCACCGAACTCTTTTCATCACAATCGAAGCGCCCAAGGATCACATCCCCCGGCGGACATTGCACCTATGATAGTTGCATGCGAATCCGTTCGGCAAAACCCGTACGAACCCGGCGCGCCTCGGCAAAGTGTCGCGGAGCAAACGTGGTCCCCATCGAATCGCGAATAACGATTCTGCGTAATCAGAGAGTGATTCTCGACACCGCTCTGGCAGAGATCTACGGAGTTCCGGTGAAACGTCTCAACCAGCAGGTAACCCGCAACCGGGAGCGCTTTCCGGCCGACTTTAGGTTCCAGATAACCGCCCGCGAGTTCACCATCTTGAGGTTGCAAATTGCAACCTCAAGACGGAATCACGGCGGCCGGCGCTCCCAGCCCTACGCCTTCACCGAACATGGCGCCATCATGGCAGCGACGGTGCTCAATTCCAAACAGGCGGTAGAAATGAGTGTTTTGGTAGTGCGTGCTTTCATTCGCTTACGCGAAATGCTGATCACAAACAAGGATTTCGCGGCTAGATTGAACGAATTGGAAGAGCACTTGGACACGCATGACAGCACGATTCAGGAAATAATCAGCGCCATCAGGACGCTAATGAGCCCGCCACCCAGCCGCCGAGACAAAATTGGATTTAAAATGCCGAAGGCCCGGACGGCCTAGTCACAACTTCCGTATCTTGAGGTTGCAACTTGCAACCTCAAGATACGCAATGTGCATTGTTGGCCGCTGTAGTGCAACTCGAAGAGCGGGCGTGCCTTCCCGAACTACTTCATGCGGTTCCGATATAGGCTTCCATCCACCTGCCCCACCATGGCCTCGATGTCGAGCGGCACGTCTAAGAACGCAGCTACTTCCCCGGCGACTGCCTTGGGTTCGCGCAGCACGCGATGATAATGCACCCGCAACACATGCACGTTCGCCTGGCTCACGAGCCACTTGTTGACGTCGATCAGGTGACGCTGAAAGGCCTCCTCGATCGCGGACGTGTCGGCGGCGATTGAATCCGCGTTGCCGCGGCGTCGCAACATTTCGTCCTGAGACTTCAGCACCTCAGGCAGCGGACGCTGCATAAAAACGATGTGGTAGTCGTGGCCCGCAGGCAGCGACAAAATCAGCTGCGAGATGACCTTTACCACCTTGCCTTCGGCTTCCGCAATCAAGCCGGGATCTTTCGGAAGCTGCTTGATGCGCTCCCACTCGAAGTAGCCCTTGGGGTTGTCGATGTTGGCTTTGCGCTCGTCGTCAGAGAGAACCGGCAGGCCGCCCGCGTGCAGCATTTGCATCATCAACGATGTGCCCGACCGCGGCAACCCCGAAACTATGGTGATCATCCGTACCTTTCAAGAGACGAAAATAGGAGAAGCGAATTCCCTGCTCCGCCGGATCTCAAATCCAGAACCTTGAAAATGATAGTGGGAACTTGACCTTTGGGCAAAGCTCGGCGCGCGGCTCTACTCCAGACTCCCCTGTGCCGGATACCATTTCTGGATCATTCGCCCGGTCATCAAGCCTCCTTCGTACTCCGGGATGATGACCTCATCGGCCCCAGAGTTGCGAATCGCGTTGGCATAACGCTGCTGGCCGGCCCGCGTGATGATCTTCGCCTCTGCATTCAGCGAACGGGCGGTGACCGTGATGTAAAGATTATCCGCGTCATTGTCAATCACGATGCAAATGCCACGCGCCCGCTGGATGCCCGCCTGCAGCAGTACATCGTGCCGCTTGGCGTCGCCCTGGATCACGAGCACGTTGTTGTTCAGCAGCTCGCGGCAGAGTCCTTCGTTGGTCTCGATCAGCACAAACGGAATCTCCAACCGGGTGAGCTGGTCGACCACGGTCCGGCCCACCTGTCCGTAACCGCAGATGATGAAATGATTTTTGAGCTTTGCGATGTTGGCGTCGTTGACCATGGATTTCCAGGCCTCCAAGCCTTGCCGATTGAAGATCGTGACCAGTACCCGCTCCGCGATCCACACCTGAAAGGCAAACACTCCCACGTACACGAAACTCGAAAACAGCTTGGTGGCAGTCCGAACCGCCCGGTAGTCAATCGCATGCGGATGAAAAATCCAGAAGAATGCGTCAATGGCGCTGAGCCCTTCCAGCCGCATGTACACCGCGACACATACCAGGCAGAATGCACCGAACACGAGCGCGGGCTGCCACAACCGACGGAGAAAAAGAACTGTGATGCGGCCCATAAGGTTGACGCTCCGCTTTACCCACCAGGTACCGGCAGGCCGGCTCAAAAACCGCCTTGTGGAATCGGGGAAATATATCAGAGTCCGGGTCATCGAGAGACAACAACTAGTGAAGGATTGATTAGAAATTTTAATCGGCCGCATCGACGGCCCTTTACCCTCAGGATGAGACGATGAGACTAAAGAGATCGGCGACCACGAAAATGGCCAGCCCCATGACCATTGCGCCCCGGCCAGCGTTCTGATAAGGTGCCTGTCATCTCCAAGGAGGCTCTCGTGGCTTTTTGCGCAACCTGTGGAACCCAGATCGCCGATGGAGCGACCTGCCCGAAGTGTGCAGCCGGCGCCGGACAAGCCGCTGGCGCGGTCGCGCCCGCAGCCGCTGGACTCACCGATAACGTGGCCGGTGCTCTAGCCTATGTGACCATCATTCCGGCGATAGTGTTTCTGGTGCTGGAGCCCTTCAATCGGAGGCGCTTCGTCCGCTTCCACGCCTTTCAATGCCTCTTTTTCGCGGCCGCCTGGACCGTGCTCTGGATCGGCCTGTCATTCGTTGCCCACATTCCATTCCTCGGATGGGCAACGGTGCTGCTTTGGCCATTGTTCAGTCTCGCCGGGTTTGTCATCTGGCTGATTCTGGTGCTCAAGGCCTATCAGGGACAGATGTTCAAGCTGCCTGTAATCGGCGACATGGCCGAGCAACAGGCTGGCGCGTAGGCCGGGCAGCGTACAAGTCGTTGCCATGCCCACGATTAGAAGGGAACGATCGGTAACACCCGTCGTCACAAAACCTTTTCTTTCTTTGCGCGTCCGTCCTGTAAACTAGGGAGTGACGTGTTTACAGGTCTTCAGCCAACGAATTCGGCATTCCGGCGCCATCGTGCCGTAGGAGTGTCCGTGGCCGCGCACCTGGCGGTGTTGGCCGCTATCGTGTTCCATAATCCCAGGGTTGTCGACCTGAGCCCCGACTGGCTTGCCTACGGAGACGGCGCCCACACTTACCAACTGATCTACTCACCACCAGTCGCGAACGATAACCCGCCTCCAGACGTGGCCAAATTGCAGTTCCCGCCGCAAGTGAGCAAGCCGCGTCCACGCCTGCTTCTCAAGTCCAAACCGCCAAAGCCTGCGCCAGAGCCGCAGCAGGTAATTGCCGACGCGGAAGCCGCCGACCACAACTCCCACGCTGGATCTCCGCTGGGCACGCTGATCGACGGACCGATTACTGGCCATGAAGTCCACGTCGCCTACCCGACCGTATATCCAAACCCTCCCGTGGACCGCGCCGCGCTTCCTCGCGACCTGGTGGGCGATGTCGTCATCGAAGTGACCATCGACTCCGCCGGCAACGTCGTCGAAACCAGAATCGTGCAGGCGATCGGCCACGGAATCGACGAGAAGATCGAGGCCACGCTGCGCCGCTGGCACTATCAGCCAGCCACGCTCGACGGCACGCCGGTTGCCTCCAAACACGACGTGCACTTCCATTTCCCTTCTTGAGACGACGGGCTCATCAGATCATCGTGTGATAATTCGCCATCTGTTCGCCCTTGTGCTAAACTTTCTTCCCGTCCCGCAAGGAGCGAACCGCGATGAAAAAGACGAAAAAAGCGATCACTCACCTGAAGAAATCCGACCCCGTGATGGCCGCGATCATCGCACGCGTCGGACCGCTCCGTATGCAGTTTGGCGAGCCCACGTTTCACGCGCTGGCGGAGTCGATCCTGTATCAGCAGTTGAACGGCAAGGCGGCCGCGACCATCTTCGATCGATTCACCGCTCTAGCCGGCGATCCGCTGACGCCGCAGGGCATCCTCAAACTGACGGATGCTGAAATGCGCGGCGTCGGGCTGTCGCGGCAGAAGACAGCATATCTGCGCGATCTCGCCGAGAAGACTGCGGCTGGCCTGCTGGAATTCGAGCGCATCGCGGAGTTGCCGGAAGAAGAAGTGATCGCGCATCTCACTCAGGTCAAAGGCGTTGGCGTCTGGACGGCGCACATGTTCCTGATGTTCACCTTGCGGCGTCCGGATATTCTGCCCACCGGCGATTACGGCGTGCAGGCCGCCATCAAGAAGCATTACAAGAAACGTAAGTGGCCGAAGCCTGCGGTGATGGAGAAGATCGCGAAGCCTTGGGCTCCTTATCGCTCGATTGCCTGCTGGTATCTTTGGAAGAGTCTGGATATTAAGACGGTCGGGAAATAGGCGGTGTACATACAATAGGTGTAACTACAAAGTGTTTCACGTGAAACACTATATTGTGAAAAATGTACGTATAGTAATGTACGTATTATGACGCGGTACAGGCGAATGTAACACGAAACGGTGAGGCTGGTGAGACGTTTCTTAGTGACTTGTGGTCAGCTAAAATGGCCTTGTGGCGTTCCAAGTGATTGATAATGCTAGGGCAGTTTGTGGCAAGATAGACACAACAGTGTAATATTTACACTCTCATATTTGCATGCGTGCCAATCTGGAGGGATTGGGATGGTTTCTCTAGCTGCTTCCCGACGAGGAAGGAAACCGAGGACCGGCATCCGCGTGTCCCGGGGATTGCCCTTTTCGACGAGCGCTAGCAGGGGCATGTCAGCCCGATTTTTTCGGTCGACATCAGAAGATAACCCGTGGCGCTTCCCGGTCGATAGCGGTCCGCCTGCCGACCGTGTCTTGATTGTGGTGGAACGGGCCCGCCCAAGCGAAGCTTGGACGGGGCACCCTCGTGGGTTCGGAAGGATGCTATGGGCTGGGCCACCCGCCTCCCGGCACCCGGCGAGGTTGTCACGGTTGAGCTTGTGTAAAGTCTTGGTTCTTGATTGGGTTCGATGTAGATTAGGCGCATGGCGAAAAGGAAGGCCGTGCGTCCCAAGTTGTTCATTGGATCTTCGGCTAAGAGCGTGAAATTAGCTTATGCAATTCACGAGAACCTTGATGACGACGCCGAGGTCACGGTCTGGAAGCAAGGCATATTTAAACTAACCAAAAGCGCACTCGAGAACTTGGTCGGTGCCCTTGACAAGTTTGATTTTGCCGTCTTCGTGTTCGCCCCAGACGACACCGTTAAACTTGGCAAAAGGACGTACAGCGCGGTTCGTGACAATGTGGTCTTCGAGCTCGGCCTCTTCATGGGAAAACTGGGACGGGACCGAGTCTTCGTTGTTACACCTAAGCGAAGTAATCTTCGAATTCCTACCGATCTCGCCGGAATCACGCTCGGAAGGTTCGACCCTTATCGAAACGACAAGAATCTTGAGGCTGCTTTCGGCCCCTTCTGCAGCAAGGTTCTCACCTCGATTCGAGATCGCGGGCCGCGAGCCCCCTCTAGGGTTTTGCCAAGCCGGAACCGATCGAAGACTCGACTAACGATCTTCGATGCCGTAGCGGATTTTTCAATTGATCAAAATCCCAAAGGAGCGTGGTCGTACGGATACAGTAAAACAATAGGCGGACCATTTCTTCTTCACACGACAAGAGTTCCTGACGTTTTTGGAGGGAAGGTTGATAGGTGGAGTTCTCCTGCGGTTGAACCGAACATTGCTGTCATGCGCAACAAGAGCGACTCTACGATCCCCGGCGATCCACCTACGTACGAAATTCCACCCGACGTCATTCACATGCACCCTGGAGAGGGGGGGATTTTCGACATAGTCCGGTGGACCTGTCCGCAGAGCGGCCAATACAGCATACAGGGTGCCTTTAGGGGTCTAGACGGGGGCGCCGCAGCTGATGTTGACGTCCATGTCACAAGGAATTCAACAGCCGAACTTTTCTCAGAGGTCCTCCTAGGTCCTTCCGCCCCAGAGAAGCGCTTTGCCCTTAATTGTAGCCTAGGCAGGAATGAGACCCTTGATTTCATGGTCGGCGTAGGCCCGAGCGGGAGCCACGGGAGCGACAGTACGGGCTTCCGGGTGCGAATAACTCTGACGGCCGGTGGCCGGACCTGATGTTGTCTAATTCACTTGGGCGGGTGGGCCCGATTAACGCGGAAAGTACAACGCGGTTTTTTGAAACTTTGAGGTGAGGCCACTGCGGGCACCCTCAACACTAAAAGCAGGCTGGGTAGCCGCCCAACAACCTCAGCGTTTGTGCGCGTCAACATAGGAGGGCGGGTGGCCCACCCTCGCTTTTTGGTTTCCTCCTCCGATAAAACCAACCGTGGCTGCCCCATCCTTGCGTTTTTTGCAAGGGTGGGCAGCGATGCTGCCGACAGGAAATGCAAGCGCATGACTGTAACGCGAACCCAGAGCTACTTCTTCTCGACGACGTGCGCGTCAACATACGACCGCAAAACCGCGTTCATGCGCGTGAGATGGCCTTCGCCTTGTCTCTTGAACCACTCGAACACGTCGCTGTCAACGCGCAAATGCACGGAGGTCTTGCCGCTCGGCATAACGACCCGGGCGCGTTTCCAGAAATCTGCGCCGACGGCCGGGGCTTCCGGCGCGTTGGCTCGTGTCTTACTTGCGCCGCGGGCGGCTTTTCTTTTGATCGCGCTGAGTGAATACCTCACGGTGGTATTTTTCTGCGTCATGACGTCTGGATTTATAATACACAAATGTGTACACATTGTCAAGATTCACGGTGGGTGGGTCAGGTTGGGAAAGTGTGAGAATGGGCGCACGCGGCGTAAGAGGCAAGGCCCGTTGTGCGATCAGTCTGGTTCCCACCCCTTCGACTTCGCTCAGGGCAGGCTCTTGCGCAAAGGACGCGCAAGGATGGGGGCGCCCCCGGGCCGCCCCCAGTCAGCGTAAAAGAAGCCCGAACTATAAGAAAAAATGTTAAGTGAATGTGAACGCACCCGGCATTGCGGATACAATTGTTGGCCGAAGTTATGGAGTAAGGCGTGGCCTTCGGCACGAAACTCGAGCTTTGGCTGCCCGATCGTGAAAGTCTCTGGGGTCGCCGCCTGAAGTGGCTCCCCGAGCGCATTCGCGACATTCCAATCCGCGTACCCGAAGGTTTCAGCTTCGCCTCACTCGAGGGCTGCTCGAGTTTGCCAGGCCCGTTGCTAAGCATTCAGCAACGCCGCTGGCCGCGCGTGTTTGGCACGGCTCCTTATCAAGACGTTTTCTCTATGCTGACTCAGAACCCCGACGCACCTTGCGCCTTGCGCGTTCATATCAAGCGGAATCACGACGTTAAATACTGCATCGTCATCAATCGCGACACAACTCCGGTCGCCGTCGCACGTCGCGTCATCTGGCTCTCTCGCCGTTTCGCCTTCCATGACATGCTGCGCGTCACTCCCGCTTGCCAGGGAGGTGGACTCGGGTCGCAACTCCTCGCCAACGCTATCCCGCTCTATCGGTTGCTAAAAATCGAAGGCATCCGTCTCAATGCTGGACTCACCGCTGGCGGCGCCGTGTGGCCCAAATACGGCTTCCACCCCATCAACGCGGAAGCCTGGCGCCAAACCCACGCCCAGATTCTCCGCAATCTCCGTGACCTGGATTCTTCGGTCCAAATCGCCTGCCTCCCTATATTTTCTGGCCCGCTCTCACAAGTTATTGAATCGATTATGTCTTCCGGAGACCCAAAGGCTATCTGGAATATCTCGGATCTCGATGCCCGAGTACCTTCGGTTCCCCCCGACGGTCACGGCTTGGGATCATATTTGTTGAGTAAGACGCGCTGGAAGGGTATACTGCGATTTGACGACCAAGCGTGTTATCGGCGTTTGGCCGCGTATCTCCACAAAAAGGGCCTACATATATGAAGGCCGCGAGTCCGCAACCCACCACCCGGTGGCGTAATCTAATGAATGTGGCCATTCATCGTGTTGAGACTCTGATGTCTTTCCTTGGTCATCGCGACGCCATCCAAAGCGAGAGCGAGGACACTGTCCTGCTGCGCGAAATTGACGAGTTCAATCGCACCGACCCCGACTGGGATCACCCGGGCCGCGTCGTTGGCGCAGAACAGATGTTGCGCGACGGTAGCGACATGTCCCTGGTCATCCGTGCCTACGGTCAACAAATCGCATTCGAGGCCGCCCAAAACCTCCACGCCTCGAACCGTCCAGCGGGCGCTTATTCAACCTATACGCCGACCCCGTCATCGCGAGCGGAATAAGAACCCAACAATCAAGACGTGAAGAATCAGCGCCCTTAGTTTTTCACGCACATTCTGAAGCGTTGGGCTAAGCTCGGACGCCCCTCCGGGGGCTGGACCTAGCGCCCTCTGTGGGATCCTCGCGCACCCTTCGGGGCTGGATTCCTGGGCCGAAATAAAAAACCCTCCCGACACTCCGAGAGGGTTTGCGAACTGGTTTGGAGAAATTTTATGCCGCGCGCACGACGTTGCCTGCCTGGAAGCCTTTCGGGCCTTTGAGCAGATCGAACTCGACGGTCTCGCCTTCGTTCAGCGAGCGGTAGCCGTTCTCCTGGATGGCCGAGAAATGCACGAAGACATCCTCGCCGGTGGAGCGCTGGATGAATCCGTATCCCTTCGCCCCGTTGAACCACTTCACAGTACCCTTCTCTCTCACAAAGAAACTCCTTTCGCCTCTTCTAAGAATTATTCTTCCATCGCTTGTCTGTTTGCCCTGGTCTGCTAGAACTCGATACGGGGAAGCAACACCAAGGACACCCCCTCGAAGCGATGGTAAGAACTTTGGTGGCGTTGCCGGGCGCAGGGCGAAACTTCACCAACAGAAACGGCTCCCTCGTATTTCGTCGAACGGTTACCCGCGACGAAATACTGTGGAGCCGTGAAGACGAAGGCGCGATGTCGCACTGCTAAGC
>Ga0074046_10005143_pt1 | contig 10501 bp, 6 predicted proteins | sample BogForMeECP23OM3_FD_94441 | JGI IMG/M metagenome (GOLD analysis project Ga0074046, IMG submission 94441) | Bog forest soil microbial communities from Calvert Island, British Columbia, Canada - Bog Forest MetaG ECP23OM3 | ecosystem: Environmental > Terrestrial > Soil > Wetlands ...
CCTTATGAGGATGGGTTGCCCCCGCTTCAGCCTAGCCGCATCGTCCCCGCTAATGGCGAGCGCCGGGATGCCGTCCAGCGCCGTCTCGACAGGAATGATCGTGCTCAAAAGAGCATCTTGGCCGCCGTCACTATTGCTCAAACTTTCAAGCGTTTCCAGGGAAATCGCGTTTTCTTCGGCGAATGGGCCGACCGATGTGCGTCTCAGCGCGGCGATATGGCCGAAGCAGCCGAGCGCCCGTCCCAAATCGCGGGCGATGGAGCGCACATAGGTGCCCTTGCCGCAATCGCAGACGAGCCGGGTGAGATCGGGTGACGGCATATCCACGATTTCTAGCTCGTAGATCGACACGAGCCGCGGCGCAAGCTCGACCGCCTCGCCGTCGCGGGCCAGATCGTAGGCGCGCTCGCCATCGACCTTGATGGCCGAATAGGAGGGCGGCGTTTGCATGATGTCGCCGAGGAAGCCTGGCAGTGCGGCCTCGATGGCTTCCTGGCTTGGGCGCGCATCGCTGGTCTTGACGGCTTGGCCTTCCGCATCGTCGGTATCGGTCTCGATGCCCCAGCGGATGGTGAAATCGTAGCTCTTTTCGCAATCGACCACATGCGCAACCGTTTTCGTCGCCTCGCCAAACGCGATGGGAAGCACGCCTGTGGCGAGCGGATCGAGCGTGCCGGCGTGGCCCACCTTTTTCGGGTTGAACAAGCGCTTCAAGCGGCCGAGCGCCTGGTTCGAGGTTAGCCCTTGCGGCTTATCGAGAATAAGCCAGCCGTGAATATCGTTGCCTTTGCGGCGTGCCATCGTTTTCGCTTTGCTGGTTTACTTGAGATCGCGGGCGACATCGGGCGAGCGCAACAGCTCGTCGATGCGCCCGGCCTCCTCGGCCACGTGATCGCCCCGGAATACAAGCTCGGGGACATATTTCAGCTCGACGCGCCGCGCAAGCTCTCCGCGCAAAAACCGGTGATGCCGGTTGAGCGCGCGGGCAAGATCGTCGCTGTTCTTGCCGCTGAGCGCGCTGGCGAAGACGGTCGCGTGCTGAAGGTCCGGGCTCATGCGGACCTCGGCGACGGTGACGATCTCGCCTGCGAGATCCTCGTCCTCGATGTCCTCGGTGCGGAATATTTCCGCAAGCGCGTGACGCAGCAGCTCGCCTGCGCGAAGCTGCCGTTGCGTCGGGCCTTTTATTGCTTGGCGTTTCATGATGCGTTTCTCCGAAGCCGCATAGTTAAGCTGAATTCGCGCGGAGACAAGCGGTAGCGGCACGTCACTGAGGGCAATCCGATTCCCCTGGGCGCTGGCGTCAGGCGAAAAAGAGCAAATACATAGCGCCGACAAGCAGCATGTTGAGCTGCTCGGAAACCGACATGGTGCCGAAAGGTCTGCGGCGCCGCGCTCTTGCGGCGGCACCCCGGAGCTCCTTTCCGGCGGCTGGCGCTGGCAAGGCGCCGGGTGTCCCGCGTAGCCAGCGCCAGAAGAGGCGGAGGCCGAAGGTGCCGTAGCGCAAGAGCACGAGCGCGCCCGCCGTGAAGCTCCGGTAGCGTACGCCGAGGATTAGCCAGGCAACGATCAGGAGCCAAAGCAGCGAGGAAATCAAATCGCGGAGGATAAACCACGCGAGTTGCCACAAGAGCCCCAGGACGAAGCTCAAAACGCCCCAAAGGAGATGAAGGATTTCCATGAGCTCATACCAAATCCGGTTGAGTAGTTCACATCCGTTATTGCGAGGGGCTTTAGCCCCGAAGCAATTCACAGGCTGCAAATGCAAGCGTAAACGGCAAGTTGCACTGGATCGCCACGGCGGCGGAGCCCGCCCCCGGCTCGATCGGGGGCCGCCTCGCGATGACAGTTCTGGAATCGCCGCCGGAAGCGTTCAATCAGATTTGGTATCATCCGGTAAAAAAAGCGGGCAACTTGCCCGCTTTTCGAAGTGCGCTAGCGCTGTTGCTGGTCTCCGGGGCCGTCCATGGGATCGCCCGGGCCACCGGGGCCGCCAGGGCCATCCATCGGGGCAGCGCCTGGGCCGCCATTGGCGGAGCTGTACTGATCCGGACCCGTCTGCAGCAGCGGCGTGATCCGCCTGATAACCACGCGCCGGTTCCGGCGTTCCGGCTCAGGCGTGGGAATGAGCAAGAACTGCTTGCCGTAACCCTGGGTAACCAGATTTTCGGCAGGAATACCGAATCGCTGCGCGAGCAGGTCTGCGACCGCTTGAGCGCGCCGGTCCGATAAGCTCAAATTGTCGATATCCGAGCCGACCGCGTCGGTGTGCCCCTCGATGAGGAAGACCTCGCCGGGGTTTTGGTTCGCCATATCGCGTATGACCGCCGCAACGGGCTCAAGCATCTGTGCCTGATCGGGTCCAACCTCCGCCGAGCCGAACTCGAAATTGATCGTGTCGATGCTGATGCTGCGCATGCGGTTGCGCAGATCGACGCTAGCGAGGATCTCGTCGAGCGTATAACCGCGGTCGAGCGGTTCCACCGGCCCCGCCTGGAGGGCGGCATAGAAGTCATCCTCGGAAGCGACCTCCGCGTCGACGATGTATTGCGCAGGGGGAATTTCGATGTGCGGAGGAGCCAGAGCGACGATAAAAGCGGCAAGCGCGAAACCGGCGCCGATTGCAATGGCGCGGTTCTCGAAGAGCACAAACCGCCGGCCGTCGGGCATATACCGGACGCGGCGCATCGGCCGCCCGTAGGAATCGACCTCGACCTCGATCCTGACGCCGCCCGGGCGTACGAACGTCGAAACCATGTTTCCGTTGGGCGCCCGGTGCGTCTGCGGATTTCCGCCAAAGGCGCGGAAATTGGCGGTTTCGTCATGCTGCACGAAGGAATGGCCATTCGCCTGCAGGATCGTCCGGTTGCCGGGCTCCTTGATGAGGGTTTGACCGTGGCGGTCGACCGATTGCTGGCGCTGGCTGGCGATGGCGTGCATCCGCTCGTTTTGGAGCCGCAGCCGCTCGTTGAGTGCCGCCGGGCTGCGCTCCTGAGCCGCTACCTGCTTCTGATGCTCGATGACGCGCGCGCGGTCTGCGCCGTGTGCGTCACGCGCGGCCTTCGCCCTTTGATCGGCGGCGGAGAACTCGTGGTGCGGCGCGTTCTGTAACTGGTGCTGCTGAATTTTAGCCTGGCCGGGGCCGCCGTAAGGACCGCCGGGCGTCTGCGGGGCTGGATGATGCTCTTCCGCGCGGTGCAGCGGCAGCTGCGGCTTTATCAGTTCCTGCGCGTGGTGCGGCGCTTGAGGCTTTTGCATTTCCTGCGCGTGGTGCGGCGGTTCTTTGGGCTTTTGCGGCTGTGGTTTTTGCAGTTCTTGCGCGTGGGGCTTTTGTGGCTGAGGTTTTTGCTGTTCGTGCTTCCTACGCTCTTCTTCTTTCTGTTGCGGTGTCTGTGTTTGCGCCTGCGCAAGGATGATCGGCGTATCGGCGGCGCGCGCCACGCCTGACATCATAACGAAAGGAGTTATGACTGTCAGGACAAGCGGCATGACCTTCATGGGTGACATGACGTTTCCTTTAACAAAGGTGCTAAGTTGTCTGCTCCAGAGCCCCTACTGGAGAATGAAGGGCTGTTTCTGGCGGAATTTCGGCAGGTATGAGGGCTTCTAAACGCGTGAGACTTTCGGGATCGGAAAGTAGAGCCGCTTTTTCGCCCGGCTTTAGCAAATTCAACAATTCGGTCAAATTTGCGGAAACTTCGAGTTTGGCGCGTCCGATTGCCAAATTTGGAGAAATGCGGGATTCGAGGGTAATCGGCTGCATCTGAATAAGCTCGCGATGGAGCCGCCGAAGTTTGGTGCTTTGGGCAAGCTGCGTGATCGCCTCGCGCTGAAGAATGGCCTCTTCGAGCTTGGCCTGGGTTTCCGCCGCCTCACCGGCGATCGCTGGCGGGGCCTTTTCCTCCTCGATCTGAAGGAGCCCAAGCCGCCGGAATTGCTCTCCGGCCGATTTGCGCGCCGACCAAGCGGAGAGCGGACCGGAGAAGACAAGCCCTAAGGACGCCGGCAGCATCCACAAAAACAGAATGAACGAAGAATAGAGCGTGAGCGTGGCAAGACAGACGCCGATCACCATATGCGCGGCGTGGAAATGCATGATCTCGCGGGCCGGCAGCGACCCGTCGTCCCGCCGTTGCGGCTTCCAGCCGCTATCGCGGCCGCGGAACACATCGACGACCGCCGAAGACTGCAGCAGCATCATGATGTGCGCAAACAGCGACGACAGAACGATCTCGATCAGAACGCCCGCCAGCAGCGTCAACGCCCCGCCAAATCCTCGCCGCTGCCTCGAATCCATGATGGCAAGCAGATAGGCAAAGACCTTCGGCATGAGCAGGATTCCGAGGGTGAGCATCAGCAACTCGAGAGATCGCGCGCTGTCCTGCATCGGCCAATTCGGAAAGAGCGAGAAATTGTCCGAGAAATATTGCGGGACGGTATAGATCGACTGGAGCGTCAGCGAGAGCGCGATGACGAGGAAGAGCAGCCAAACGAGCGCCGAGACATAGGCCATGATGCCCATGGCCATATGCACCCGGCTGACCCAATGCAGGCCGCTTGCCAGTAGCACGCGCGAGTGCTGCAGATTGCCTTGCGCCCAGCGCCGGTCGCGCATCGCAAAGTCGATCAGGCTCGGCGGTATTTCCTCATAGGACCCTACGAGGTCTGGCACCATGCAAACGCGCCAGCCGGCCCGGTTCAAAAGCGCGGCCTCCACGAAATCGTGGCTGAGTATGGGTCCGCCGAAAGGCGGCTTTCCGGGCAGCATCGGCAGCCCCGCGCTCTCTATGAAGGCGCGCGTGCGGATGATGGCGTTGTGCCCCCAGAAGTTGCTGACGCCTCGATGCCAGAACGAGAGGCCCGTCGCCAGCATCGGGCCGTAAAGGCGGCCCGCGAATTGCTGCAGCCGCGCAAAAAGCGTGTTGCGCCCGATCGAGACCGGCACAGTTTGCACAAGGCCGAAATCTGGGTTTTTCTCTATGATCGCGGCGAGCTTTGCGACCGATTCGCCCGTCATCAAACTGTCTGCGTCGAGGACGAGCATATACTCGTAATTGGCGCCCCAGCGGCGGCACCAATCGGCAACGTTGCCGGCCTTCTTGCCCGTATTGGCGGACCGGCGCCGGTAGAAGATACGCGAGCCTTCGGCTTCGCGCTCGCGGACGGCTTGAAACGCGGCCTCCTCCTGCACCCAGATATCGGGGTCGGTGGTGTCGCTAAGAACGAACAGATCGAAGGCTTCCCGCTGACCGGTCTTGGCTATGGAGCGCATCGTAGCAACGGCCATCCCGAATATCCGTTCGGGAGACTCATTGTAGGTGCAAACAAGAATCGCGGTCTTGCCCGAAAGGGGAGCTGAGGCATCGTAGTCCTTCGGGTCGGCTATAGAGCGCCGGAGCCCAAGCGCTATAACCGCAAAGCCGGCCAGCGCGGTCATAAAGGATAGGGCGAGCCAGAAGATGTTGATAGCGAACAGTGCCATCAACGCCACTTCGAGCCCGGCGATGCTGCCGACGCTGAGAACGAGATACAACTCGCGGATGAGGTAGGCCGTGATGCCCAAAGCGCCGCCGAAAACGATGCCGCGCCGCCAGGGGGCTGCGGAATCGGGGCGCGGCTGCCGGCGGGTGGCGCGGTCGAACCGCTCGAGGCTTTGAGGCGCAAATACCGATTGAGCCCGCGAAACCGGGATCGGAGGCATATCGGAAAGAGGATAAGTATCGTGCATCCCTGACCTCAGGCCGTCCAGCGGTAAAGCCAAACTTCGGAAACCGGCTTCCCATTTAGAGTAAGCACGCAACGCAAGTCAGCCTGAGAAGACCCCGGCGCGGGTCGATATTCGAAACCGGCGCGATGTCCCCCAGCTATCCGGTTCCGGCGGATCGCCACGTTCACAAAACTACCTGTACTTGCACTGAGTTCCACATTTCCGTTCTTATCGGAACAAAAATCGTCAAAATCATCGCAGAGATTGAATTTTTCTGTCCCGGCGTAGTCGATATAGAAGACCCTCATGCCTTCATGGCGGGTGGAAGCGCCAATAAGCGTTTGGGTCACAGTCGCTAAGTCCCGGCGCACAGGCGGTTCCTGACACCACGTGAGCCGGTAGCGGTAAGTGTAAGCGCTGCCAGCTTGAAGCAGCTCCTTAGGATGCCAGAATGCGACGATATTATCGAAATACTCCGTCTGCGTCGGCAATTCAACAAGATCGACCGAGCCTTCGCCCCAACCGTCCTTCGGCTCCACCCAGACGCTTGGCCGCTGCTCGTAGCTGGCATCGAAATCTTGATAGCGATCGGCCCTGCGCTCGCGCTGCAAGAGCCCAAACCCCTTCAAATCGCCGTCCGCAAAGGCGGAAAACTGCACCCGCCCCGGATTGATCAGCGGCCGCCAAATCTGCTCGCCTTTGCCATTCAAGATCGATAGCCCGTCCGAGTCGTGTACGCGCGGACGCGCCTCATCGGTGCGGAAGCTGCTGCTTGGCGCGAAGTAAAACATACTCGTCAGAGGAGCGATTCCTGCGTAAGCGATTGAAGTCCGGGGAAAGAGCGTGCACTCCACGTCCATCGCCGTATTATAACCCGCTGAGATGACAAACTTATATGCGCCAGAGACGCTTATGCTGTCGAGAAGAGCGAAAACCGTCACAGATTTGCCGCCCGGCGCGGGCTTTACGAGCCAGAAGCTACGGAAAATTGGAAATTCATCTGCGGGCGGATGTGCGGTGTTGATTGCAAGTCCTCGCGCAGACATCCCATAAACTTGCCCGGCCGCCTTGGCACGGAAATAGCTTGCGCCTTGAAATACGGCGAACTCGTCCATGACGCCGGGCGTCTCGACCGGCGCGTGAATGCGAATGCCGGAAAAGCCTGGACGGGTGCTTTCCGGAGGGCGGCTCACCTCGGGACCGTAAGTGAAAAGCTCCGGATCGTATTTGAGCTCCGCAGCGCGGCCGCCATCCACCATGAAAATCTGAACCGGGGTCCAGTATATGTAGCCCGCGCTGAAAAACTCGGCGGTAAAGCCTAGATTATCCTGCCCCCATAAAGCCAGGCTTTTCTTGAACCGGATCGCGCGATACCGGTCGTAATTCAGGTCCTTATAACTCTGCGGAATTGTATCGTCCGGCGCACGATAGGGCGATTCTGAAAGAAGGCGGGCCAGCTCGATCACGGTGTCTTCCGCAAACGGCGCGGGCTCGGCGAACGGCAGCACGGGCAGTCCGCTCGCGGGCTCCGCCAGCGCACCGTTTGAGGACAATATCCGCTGAGCCAGAAGGAGGGCCGCGGAAAAACCTGCGCCGAGTTTCAGGACACCCCGCCGGTCCATTCTATTACCTCGATTGGAGCGTGGTCGGAAAATGAGATATGGAGAAGCCTGAGCCCAGGGGGGAGTTAGGGTTCCTTGAGCGCGCCCATCCTTAGCCGCGGCAGATTAGCGCGCCCACCGGAATATCCAAGAATCGGAAACGGGCTTTCCGTTTACCTGAAGCTGCGCGCGCAGGTCGACAGGCTCGCTGCCCGATGGTGCGTACTCGAACCGCAGGCGCTGCATGGCGCCGGCCGCCGGTGCGGCAGCGAGCCTTACATTGCGGATTTCACCGGCTGAGGCCGTCACATTCGCGTTCAGAGCGCCGCCGCTGCAGTCTGCGCAGGCTTCGGTGTTGAAAAAGTCGACAATGAAGAGAGCGTCGCCGGTTTTCGTTTCCCCGACCCGGGTTTGGGCCACGACCGCTTTCTTGTTTTCGAATGGCGGAGTCCAGCACCAGTGCATGCGATAATGGAACCGGTGGCCGATGCCCGGGCCAAGCCCATCCTTGGGCCGCCAGAAGCACACGATATTCTCGTTGATCTCCTCAGGGGCAGGCAGCTCGATCAGATCGATGGACCCTTCGCCCCAATCTCCGAGCGGTTCGATCCATAAGGATGGGCGCTTTTCGAATTGCAGGTCGGCATCCTGATAGCTCGCGAAGTAGCGTTCCCTTTGGATGAGGCCAAACCCCTTCGGTCCCTTATCGACGAAGACCGAAAATTGCAGCCGTTCCGGATTGAGGAGCGGCCTCCAAATCTGCTCGCCGGCGCCGTTCACGATATAGAGCGCCTCGGAATCGTGCACGCGGGGACGGTAATCGCGCCGCTTCGGCGGAACTCCGGGGCCGAAGAAGAAGCGGCTCGCGATGGGCGCGATCCCGGCATAGGCGATGCGCCGCCGCGGATAGATGACCGCTTCGGTCTCTATCACCGTATCGTAACCCGGCGTTATTGTGAATTTTAGGCGTCCAACGGCATTCACGCTGTCGAGCAGGGCATGCACGGTAAGGCTCTGGCCGGCTGGCGTTGGCCGCTCGATCCAGAAGCTTCTGAACAGGGGAAAGTCCTCCCCGCCCGGCTGGCCGGTGTTGATTGCAAGAGCGCGTGCAGAGACGCCGAAGACCTGGCCCGATCCGATCGCGCGGAAGTTGGTCGCCCCAATGAAACTTAGGAAATTCCTGAAAACGCCAAGCTTATCGATCTGTGCAAGGGCATGAAATCCGGCAAAATCGGATTGCGCGGGCGTTGCAGGCTGCTTGGCGGGCGGATAAAAATCGAACTCCTGCGCAGAGTAAGGGATTCGGATCGCTTCTCCCGCCTCTACGGAGTAGAGTTCTACCGGATACGCATAATAAGAACCAGCGGTGTGATAGGGTTCGAGCCAGAACGGCACCCCATCCTTGCGCCAGAGCGCCTGGTCCTCTTTAAATACGATGGCGCGGCTGTACTGGTCGTAAGGGACACTCGCCAGCGCTTCGTCTACGCGCTTCTCGAAGGGCTTGTAGGGCCGGTTCGCGAGCTCGCGGGCTCGCGCGTCGAGGGTGTCCTCTGAAAAGGGCTGCGGATTACCGGAGCTTCCCTGACCGCGGATCGGGAATGGAAATGCGGCCAGAGCAGCGGTTGAGGCGGCAAGCTTTAGCCAGGTGCGACGGTCCATCTCCAACTCCCGAAAACCGTGCCGTTGCACTGCGAATAAGGACTACGAACAAGACAAAATGCTTCCAGCGGACCGCATGACAAGATGGGTCTGTAGGGACTGGATACAAAATTTTGCTTGCCCCGCTTAATTCTTGAGCGTTCAGGGGTTTTTAGGGCGAATTTGAGGCGGTTCTCGCATTTGCAAAAATTGATCCCAAAACTGTGGCGAAGCGATATCGCGAAGATTTCAAGACCGCGTGAAGAAGGGTGCAAGTTCTTAGGGGGCCTAGGATTTTGAGACGATTTCACGCTCCGGCCCGCGTACAGGACACTTGATCTTCAGTTGCAGGCGAGCCTATCTCAGCAAGCCGCACGCATCTTACCCGATTGGAGAGCAATTCCGGATGGCAAACTGGCAGGTTACGTCCGTTTTGGCGATCGTCTTTACCGCCTTCGGATGGGGGAATGTCATGGCTGCGAGCCAATCGCCTCACCGTCATGTAACCACCGATCTTATCGCTGAGACATCGTCCGCTAGGCCCGGCAAAACGCTTACCCTCGCGGTGCGCGAACGCATGGAGCCAGGCTGGCACACCTATTGGGCCAATCCCGGCGACTCGGGCGAGCCCACTACGGTCGAATGGGCCTTGGCAGGCGGCCTTAAGGCGGGGCCGGTCCTTTGGCCGCTTCCCCACACCATCGCGGTCGGCCCGCTCGTCGAATATGGTTACGACGATGAAGTGCTGCTCCTGACGGAGATCGAGGTGCCGGAAGAGGCTGCAGGCAGCATCGCGCTGGCGGCGAAAGTCTCCTATCTCGTCTGTAAGGACATTTGCGTTCCTGAGGAAACCCAAGTTCAGCTGACGCTTGCCGTTTCGAACGAGGCCGCGCCTTCGGAATTCGCAAGCCAAATCGCAACGGCACGCAGCAGGCTGCCGGTGCCGCTGCCGGGCACGGCAGCTTACGCCGCCAATCCCGCTAAAGGGGCGCTGCGGCTAACGGTTTCGGCCGAGCCTGCGCTCTTCAAAGGCGTGACGAACGCCCGCTTCTTCCCCCTCACTTGGGGCCCGGTCTCCAATCCAGCGGCGCAACCCCGCGCGATCTCGGGCGGCCAGCTCATCCTCGATATGCAACAAGGCGACAGCAAAGAGACGCCGGAAAAGCTCGAAGGCGTGCTCGTGCTGAGCAAAAGCAGCGGGGAGGGCTCGCGCACCGGCTACGCAATCTCCGCGTCGCGCGGGCCGGATTCGGCGGCCGCCGGCGGGCTTTTCGGTCATACGGACGCGGCGGGCCAGGTGAATTCCGGCTCGCAGGCCGCAGCTTCTGGCGGCGTGTCGGGTAATGCGGGGATCGCGGTGCTGTTCGCGTTCCTCGGCGGCATCATCTTGAACCTCATGCCTTGCGTGTTTCCGGTGCTCGCTCTGAAGGCGCTCGGTTTTGCCAAGGCGGCCGAAGGCGGGCACAGGCAGCAAGGCCTCGCCTATCTTAGCGGTGTGCTGGCGAGCTTCGCCGCGCTCGCGGCCACGATCGCGGTCTTACGCGAAGGCAGCGCG
>Ga0074046_10005144_pt1 | contig 10500 bp, 9 predicted proteins | sample BogForMeECP23OM3_FD_94441 | JGI IMG/M metagenome (GOLD analysis project Ga0074046, IMG submission 94441) | Bog forest soil microbial communities from Calvert Island, British Columbia, Canada - Bog Forest MetaG ECP23OM3 | ecosystem: Environmental > Terrestrial > Soil > Wetlands ...
CTGGCAGAGGACAGGCGCGCCTCACCCACATGCCGAAATGAGCACTTCATCCGTGGGCATATCTATGCACGAAGTGGAATACTCACTCACACGCTCTCTCGACCTTGCGGGCGATCGCCGTGGAGCCTTTTCCATCGTTCTGGTAGGAAATCAGATCGAATATTTGCGGCTGCTGTGACGGTGGGTGGGGCGTAAGTCTTCGGAAATCGTGTGACGTGACTGTCGGCGTCAGCGGGGGCCTGTGGCCGCGACACGCTGGCGCGGGTGTGTGATTTGCGGCCGCTCAGGGTGTTTGCTGTGCCGCGTGGCGGTTGCGGCTGGCGTGGTCCGGGATGCGGAGGGTGCTGGGGCATCGTCCGGTGATGCGCTGGCCGTGGCGCTGGAGGCGAACCGGGAGCTGTCGGAGCTGGCGGAGCGGCAGCGGGCGGAGATCGCGGGGCTGCGGGAGCAGGTCGCGCGTCTTGTGGAGCGGGATGCGGAGCGCGACGCTGAGCTGGAGGAGCTGCGCGCTGGTCTGGCGGTGCTGCAGCGGATGCTGTTCGGCCGGTCGTCGGAGAAGTCTTCTGCGGAGCCGCCGGCCGGCGGTGGTGATGATGGCGGCGGCGGGGTACGGGATCGCGGCAACGGGAAGGATGTTAAGCGGGGTCCGGGGGCGCGGGCGGGGCGGCGGGACTACTCGCGCCTGCCGCGGTTCGAGGTGTCCTGGGATTTCCCGGGGGGCGGGTACTGCTGCCCGGAGTGCGGGGAGCCGTTCACGCCGCTGGGGGATCACTGGTCCGGGGAGCAGCTGGACTGGCGGGTGACCGTGCGGCTGGTGGCGCACTGCCGCAGGCGGTACCGGCGGGCCTGCTCGTGCCGGGTGCCGGCCACGGTGATGGCGCCGGGCCCGCCGAAGGCGGTCGGGAAGGGCCTGTTCTCCAACGGGTTCATCGCGATGCTGCTGACGGAGCGCTATGTCGCGGGGCGGAGCCAGAATTCCCTGGTGACGGGCCTGGCCCGGCAGGGAGCGGAGATTTCCCCGGCCACTTTGGCGGGGACGTGCGCGCAGGCCGGGACGCTGCTGGTCCCGCTGGCGGACGCGATCACGGCCAGGTCGCGGGATTCGTGGCACCTGCACGCGGACGAAACCACGTGGCGGGTGTTCGCCCGGCGGCGGCCCGGCGAAATGGTGGCTATGGGTGTTCATCGGCCCGGACAACCTGCTGCTTCGTCATGGATCCCACCCGTGCCGGGCAGGTGCTGGCCCGTCACGCCGGGATCGACGAGAAGACCGGGCAGCTCACGGCAGGTGAGGACGGCGGGCCGCGCCGGCTGGTGATCTCCAGCGACTTCTACACGGCGTACGAGTCCGCGGGCAAGAAGGCAGACGGGCTGGTCAATCTCTACTGCTGGGCTCATATCCGCAGGTACTTCGTCCGGGCCGGGGACGCGAACCCCGCCCAGCTGAAGTACTGGACGCAGGCGTGGCTGGACCGGATCCGGGACCTGTACCGCGCTCACGACGAGCTCACGGCCGCCTGGCGGGAGGCCGCCGCGCCCGCCCCGCAGCAAGAAGCCGCGGCCGCGGCCCGGCTGGAGAAGGCTGGCCGGGCGTGGGACGGCGCGCTCGCCGTGATCGACGAGACTAGGAAGAAGCAGGCGCAGGCCCCGGGCCTGGCCGAGCCCGCGAAGAAGGCGCTCGCCACCCTGGACCGGGAATGGGGCGGGCTGGCCGCGCACCGCAGCTACCCGCTGGTGAGCCTGGACAATTATCCCGATGTCGCGGAAAGAGCGATCCGGGGCCCGGTCGCGGAAAGAGCGATCCGGGGCCCGGTCGTGACCCGGAAGAACGCCCGCGGCTCCCATAACGGGGACACCGCCCGCAACGCCGCCGTGATCTGGACGGTCACCGCCACCGCCCGGATGGCCGACCTCAACGAGCTGACCTACCTCACCGCCTACCTCGGCGAATGCGGGCGCAACGGCGGGAAGCCCCTGTCCGGGCCGGCGCTGGAACGGTTCCTGCCCTGGAACGCCAGCCCCGAAGACCTCCGAACCTGGGCACAGCCCCCGCCCGACGGGTAAACCCCTCACCGGTAATGCCGCTACCGGCGTGGCCACCGCAAACCGCCACGTCGGCTGTCGGCATGCCCGTTCACAGGACTTCCGAGTACTTACGGTGGGGCTTGGTAATTGTATGCCGATCATCGAATTATGCAGGTCGTCTGCTTGGCTGGGTTGGCGGTGCCGGTGGCGTCGTCTTGTGTCGTCGCCCGGGCGAGCCTCGCGTCAGCCAGATACGGCACCTGACCGGCGCCGCCGCGTCGGTGACGCTGGGTGAACGGCCTGGTCATAGCCGAGCCCGCCCGATCGGGGGTGATCGGACGGGTTCGTTTCACTGTCGACTTGAGGCCAGCGACGGCCGGTAAAGGCCTCCCGGGCCGATCTGGCCTAGTAGCGGATCTGCCCATCGGCGACAGCGGTGACGCGGCTCGTCTGGCTGGTCGAGGTGACCGAGACGACCACCGTACTGATCGTGTCCGTGTATGTCCCGCTGGCCCCGGCGAAGCGGCCGGTGCCACCGGTGATCGTGTCAGTCTCCGTGCTCTTGGCGGTGGTACGGGTGAACGTCCCCTTCCCCGTGATCGCCGAGAGTACCTTGTCGCCGTCGGCTGCCACGAAGGTCCTAGTGCCCGTATAAGTGAACGTGCTGGGACCGGTGAGGGTGAATGTCAGGTCGTCATAGCCGGTGTCCGCTCCCAGGACGGACAGGTGACCGGTGAACTCGGAGGTCGCCGCCCCCGTGAGGAGGTCGAGCGTCATGGTGCCCGTGCCCGTGCCGGTGAACGGCCGGACTGGGCCGTGTGCCGCCGGCGCCGCCGACGGGCTCAGGGCGGTGACGACGAATGCGACGACGCCTGCGAGGAGGACAAGCACCACGCTGGCGAGGATGATGATCCTGCGACGCGGCGTGCCTGCTCTGCCGGTGGCGACGTCCGGGGGCGGCGCCGCGGCCGTGTCAGCTGGTTGGTTGATGGTCATTGTCGTTTCCTTTCCCTCCGGGCCGCGGCCTGTCTCGGCCTCGCGGAGCCTGCGCCTGGACGCCAGGGCCGGCGGACTTCACCATGCCAGCCTCCGGTGTGCTGACGGTGTGCTGGCGATATCGCGGCAGGTCACGAGCTCGCCGTGCCCAGGCAGGCCGGGCACGGCGATGGAGGAACTTGCGGGTGGCCACCGGAGCGGGCCGGAAAGCGCGGGGGCGAGCCTGACGATCAGCCCGCTGGGCTATGCGGGCTGGCCTGCTCGAGCCTGGCCCCAACTCCCATGAGGTCCGGCCATCCCAGGTCGCGGAGGACCTGCAGGGCCTGCTGCCAGGCCGCGACGGCGGCCGGCAGATCACCGACGGCCCGGCAGGCGTCGCCGAACTCGGCCAGCATGATGACCAGCACCCCGCGGGCCATCGGGTGCTTCCGCTCGCCCACCAGGGCCAGGGCCTGCCGGTAACAGCTGATCGCCTGGCGTGGCTCGCCGAGCTGGGAGTGCACGAAAGCCCGCGCATGCCACGCCATGGCCAAAACGGTGGGGTCGCCGGTCTCGGGGGTCACCTCCAGGGCCTGCCCGGCGTAACCGCGGGCCCGCTCGTAGTCCCCTAGGTGAGCGTGGCATGTCCCGAGAGTAGCCAGGGCCCATCCCTGCCCGGCCTGGTCGCCGGTCTGCCGGAACAGCGCCAGGGCCTGCTCGGACTGCACGACCGCCTCGGCCAGGTCGCCCCTCATGGTGTAGGCCCCGCTGGCGAACAGCTGCGCATAGGCCTGGCCGGATATGTCACCAGCTCGGCGGAAGTGGTCCATGGCCCGGGCCAGGTGGGCGCGATCCTCGTCATGCGCGCCGGTGAACGTGCCGTACCTGCCGACGGTCGCGTGGGTCCAGCCCAGCGCGACCTGGTCCCCGGTGGCCTCGGCGGCGGCCAGCACCACCTCGGCAATGGCCAGGCAATCGGCCCAGTACCCCTGGCCGCCCAGGGACCAGGACTGGCCGAAGAACATCTGCCAGGCGCGGGTGACCAAGCCCGCCGTGGCGGCCTGGGCGATGGCCTGGAGCTGAACCTGCTGGTTGGCCTGAGCCCAGTCCTGCAGCTCCGCCTCACCGGGCAGCTTCTCGGGCAGCACGCCCGCCACGGGCGGCGCAAGCGTGAACGGCGGCGGGAGGTCGCATGAGATAAACCCGGTGTGCAGGTAGTGGTCCACGCTGCGTTCGACCGCGGCCCGGATCCCGGCGTCGCCCAGGGCCTGCCGGGCTACCCCGGCGGCATAGCCGCGGACCAGGTCGTGCAGCACGTACCGGCCCGGCCGGTGCTCGGCGGCCAGGCTGGCATCGGCCAGCTCGGCCAGCGCCCGCCCCGCCTCGGCGCGGGACACCCCGGCCAGGCTGGCCGCGGCCGGGACCGTGATGTCCGGCCCGCAGTGCACCCCCAGCAGCGCGAACATCTGAGCCGCCGGCGGGCTGAGCTGGCGGTACGACCAGGCCAGCAGCTGGCGCAGGCTGGTCGCTGGGTCCCCGGTCTCCAGTACCTCCAGCCGCCCCGTGCCCGGCCCCGCGGCGCCGCCCGCGGCTTCAGCCTCGGCGCCCACGGCCTCGGCACCGGCGGCCACGGCCAGCTGTTCGGCCAGCACGCCCAGCGGCAGCCCGGGATCGGCGGCGGCCCGGGCCGCCGTTACCGCCAGCGCCAGCGGCAGGTGCCCGCACCGGCTGATCAGCTCGGTGACCGCCTCGGGCTCGGCGGCCACCCGCTCCGGGCCCAGCCGGGCCGCCAGCAGCCGCACCCCCCCTCGGCGCCCAGCGGGCCCAGCCGCAGCGGCCGGGCCCCCTCCGCGGCGGCCAGCCCGGCCAGCGCCGACCGGCTGGTCACCACCACCAGGCACCCCGAGCTGCCGGGCAGCAGCGGCCGCACCTGGGCCGCGTCCCGCGCGTTATCCAGCACGACCAGCACCCGCCGCCCGGCCAGCACGCTGCGGTACAACCCGCACCGCGCCTGCGCATCGGCCGGGATCTGCCCGGCCGGCACCCCCAGCGCGACCAGGAACCACCCCGTCACCTCCTCCGCGGTGACCGCCGCGCCCTCGGCGTCGTAGCCGCGCAGGTTCACATACAGCTGCCCGTCCGGGAACCGGCCCGTCACCCGCCGCGCCCAGTGCACCGCCAACGCGGTTTTGCCCACCCCGGCCATCCCCGCCACCGCCGAGATCACCACCGCCCCGCCGGGCCCATCCGCCCCGTCCTCGCAGTCAGCCTGGTCCAGCAGCTCGTCGAGCTCTTTTAGCTCCGCCTCCCGCCCGGCGAAGAACCCCGCCCCGGCCGGCAACTGCCGCGGCACCATCACCGGTGGCGTTGCCTGCGCTGCGGCTGGCGCCGAGCCGCCCGGCACCGCCGCCGGGGCGGCTAGTGCCGGGTCATCGGCCAGCACCTGGGCCTGCAGCCCGGCCAGCTCCGGCCCCGGGTCCAGCCCTAGCTCCTCCGCCAGCACCCGCCGCGTCGCGTCGTAGACCGCCAGCGCCTCCCCGCGCCGCCCGCACCGGTACAACGCGGTCATCAGCAGGGCTGCCAGCCGCTCCCGCAGCGGGAACTCGGCCACCAGCCCGGCCAGCTCCCCGGCCACCTCGCCGTGCCGGCCCAGCGCGAGGTCACACCCGGCCCGCTCCTCGACCACGGCCAGCCGCGCCTCCTCCAGCCGCGCCGCCTCCCCGGCCAGCCGCCCGCACAACGGCGCCGCGTCCGCCAGCGCCGCCCCTCGCCACAACCCCAACGCCCGGCCGAACAGCTCCCGCGCCGCAGCCGCGTCCCCGGCCCGCGCCGCCTCCCGGCCCTGACCCGCCAGTTCTCCGAACACCGCCACATCCAGCTCCCCCGGGCCCAGCGCCAGCCGGTACCCGGCCCCGGCCCGGGCCAGCCGCGCCCCGCCCCCCGGCTCCAGCCCGGCCAGCCGCCGCCGCAGCTGATAAACCAGCGCGTGCAGGTTCCGCTCCCGCGTCGGCGACCACTCCTCCCCCCACAGCCCGTCCACCAGCGCCTCCGCGGTCACCATCCGTCCCCCAGCCACCCCCAGGAGCCCCAGGAGCACCCGCAGCCGCGGCTGCGCCACCGGCGTCATCACCCCGCCCGCGGACCCGATCTCTATCGGGCCCAGCAAGGCCACCGCCAGGTCGGCATCGGCACGATCCCCGCCCATGACAGCCATCGTAAATCCGCTACTCCCGGGCTGCCATGGCCAGCGGCCTGGCGCGCCCAGGCCGACGAGCAGCGGCCGGCCGGCCGGCCCGGGCGGCTCGCCTGCCGCCCGCGGGCTGGCCGACAGGTGGCCAATGCGCCTGCCCTGCACTCGCCCGCGTGACGAACCCGGCCGCATATGGATCAGGGCGAGCGGCCAACGATCGGGCGAGAAGACGATGCTGTCGGAGCAGACCATTGAGGCGGCTGGCGGAGAGGGCCAGGAACTCCGGTTCGAGCTCGGCGCGACCGACCGCCGAGCCAGACGCCTTATCCCGGGTGATTTTCAGCAGCGAGCCCACGGCCGCCATGGACGCCGCGATGTCGGCCTGGCTGTGCGTCGTCCCCACCGGACCCGCTCGGGCACCGACGCCTGACGGATGGGGTCCGCAGCGGTGCACCTGGCAGGCGTGAGCGCGACGCTGCCGGTCGCCGCCCGTCGTTCAAACCGCTCAGCTACGCCGGCTGACGGATCAGCGGCGAGGTACCCGATCGTGTTCGTGTCCGGGCTCCGCCCGGCGCTGCCTTGGCGGCCTGACGCGCGGCGGGCGCATTCGCCGAGACCCACCTGAGCGCGGTTGGCACCACTACTGTCGGAACGAGCAGGGGCAGAAGCAGCAGCCCGAGCCAGTCCCAGAGGGTATTTCCCTGGTAGCCAGTCCAGGTCCAGTGCCATGAATACCCGCCGACGATCGTGAGCGCCCACGCGACGGCGACGGTGGTGATGCCCCACTTTTGACAAGGACGTAGGGAGCGAACTACCGCAGGCAGGAACCGGGCACTGGCCACTGCGACCGGCAGCAGCATCAGTCCGATCCAGTCCCACAGCGTATTGCCGGGGAAGCCGGTCCAGTTCAGAGGTACCAAGTAGCCAGCGAGGACAAGCGCGGCGAATGCCGCCGCGGCTGTCACATACATCAGGCGCCGAGTCCGGCTCATGTACTCCGGATGCTGGATCCACAACGGGAGCGTGCCAACGACCACCGGCAGCAGAAGGAGGTGAAGCCACTCCCACAGCTGCTCGTTCCCCTGGAAGCCCGTCCACGTCCATCCCTGGATATAGCCTCCCCACAGGACGGTCAATGCCGCGACGGCCAGACCGCTAACGACCAGCTTCCTGGCCCGGTCGTTCTGCATGAGCGCAATCACCGGGCCGGCTGGCCTCATCTCCAGGGCTGCACGCTGCCGGACCGCCTCGGGGGACGGGTTCCACCGCAGGCCGAGTTCCTCTAGCCGTGCCTCGAGCGCCGCGTGCATAAGTGTCATCGCACTCCACCTGAGGTCGGCCTCGCGGCCGCTGGCCGCCGCTTCCACTTCGGTGATGGCGCGAAGTCCCTGCAACTCATCCGGCTCCAGCGAGACCACCAAGGCTGCCATGCGGACAGTTTCGTCCAGGTGATTCGTCGTCATCGCCATGCCCTTAGATGTCCCCGCGGCTCTGCGAGCAGCACGGCAGCCGCGATGACGATATGGCGACTGATCACGGAAATCCCCTTTCGTGCAGGCTGGCGCGACGTACCTGCCGCGGCGGGAGCGGCGGCCGGGACCACCGCGGCCTTGCTAGTCATTCCTTTGACGGTCACTGTCGTTTCCTTATCTTTTCGGGCCTGGGCCTGAACGCCGGGCCGGCAGATCTCACCATTCCAACCCCCGGTGTGCTGACGGTGTGATGGCGATATCGCGGCAGGTCACGGGTTCGCCGTGCCCGGCATCGGGCCTGGCGCCGGGCGTTCTCAGGGCGGTGATCCCACCCAGCGGGCCGCGCACCGGTGCCCGGCGAGCCTGATTACAGCTATCCCGGCGCCCGATCCGCGGATCGGCCGGTCCGGGCCGAGGCGGGAACGACCGGCGAAACCGCCGTGCCCGCCGGCCCAGCCTGGGGTACCGGTTCCGCCCCAGGTGCCATCAGCCGGCGGCCTGGACCGGAACGATTCACCTGCGCCGTGCAGGTGCGGGGCGGCTAAAAATGGCCCCCTCACCCCTCCGCCCCCGCTCGGCGGGAGCTTCGCTGGCCGGGTTACTGCACCTTCCTGGGCCGGCCGCACTGCGCCCCGGCGCTTCAGGCCATTGGGTCGATGTTGTGGTTGAGCCGGAAAATGTTGTCCGGGTCGTAGCGACGCTTGGCCGTGACGAGCCGTTCGTAATTCAGGGCCCAGGCGCAGGTCCGGCGAGATCCCGGCGGCAGCCGCTTCCGCGGCCGGGAGAGTGAGCTGCATCCGGATCTCTTCCAGGCTGGGCAGGGCCTCATCCAGTGCGTCGTTGACCATCGCCGGCATGCTGCGCGAGCGCCCGCTGGCGGCCAGCCGCAGCCGCCGCGCCACCTGCGCGGCAACCCGCGGGGTGATCTTCACCGTCCGTTCCATCCGCGTCCTTTCCGGCTCCTCGCGCCGCCGGGGCGGCACGGCGCCTTCCCGGCAAGCGACTATACACCATCCTGACGGTGATGCAGATCATCAAATGGCGCTAGGGGCTTCCGCTCCCGGCAACAAGGCGTCTAAGCTCAGGATGCTGAACAGTGATGCAGTTCGCCGCATGGAGGGCAGATGAATAACGGGACCACCGAGCTGGACCGGCCGGTCCCGCTGTACATGCAGGTCGTCCGGCAGCTGCGCGCCCAGATCGCCTCCGGCGAACTCCGCGACGGCGACCGGCTGCCATCCCAGCGGGAGATGATGGCCCGCTGGCACATCTCCATGCAGACCGCCTCCAAGGTCATCGGCGCCATGAAAACCGAGGGAATCGCCGTGCCCAGCGTCGGCCGCGACACCCTGGTCGCCCCCGGCGCCGCCGCCCGCATCGCCGCCGCCGCCCAGGGCGCCGCCCACGCCCCCGCCGCCAGCGTGCCGCCAGCGCCCGGCAGCACGGTCACCGCCGTGACAGCGGGAAAAGCCGCCGCGCCCGCCCCAGTCGCCGAGCTCCTTGGCATCCCCTCCGGCCGCCGCGCCCTGCGCCGCACCGAAACCCGCGGCGACGACGGCCAGGCCACCAGCATCACCGTCACCTGGTATCCCCCGGCCATCGCCGACCGGGCCCCCCGCCTCGCCGGCGACCAGCCGCTACCCGCCGGCACCCTCGCCTACATCGCCGAGGTGACCGGGAACCGCGCGGCCCGGGCCGACGAGGACCATGCCGCCGGCCCGGCCGGGGAGGACGCAGCCGCCGCGCTCGGGATCGCGCCCGGCTCGCCTGTCCTGCTCACCCGTACCCGGCACTACACCGCCGACGGCAAGCTCATCGAGTACGCCGAAACCACCACCGCCGCCGGGCACCGGCACACCCGCGCCTACACCATCACCGGGAACTGACAGCCACCTGCGGGCGCCCGCACCGCTGATGTCGCCGGCACGCCTGCCCGCCAGCCCGCGCCAACCTCCCGGTGGCCGCCCCGAACCTTGCGACCACCCCGGCCGGCACGCGGCCGCGGTCCTTGACCTCCATCCCCTGCGCCCTGGCCCACTCCCGGACCCCGGTGGCGTCCAGGCTGCCGGCACCGGCCCGCCGCCCGCCCCGGGCCGGCCGCCGCCCCGCAGCCGGGCTCCGGCGGGCGGCACCGATGAATGGGGCCAGCGCCCTGCGGAGCGCCCCGGCATGCTCCGCACTCAGGTCAATCTCGTACCCGGCGCCATCCAGGCCGAAACGAACGGTGCCCTCCGCCTCACGGCCATCGAGATCATCAATGAGCAGGACCTGTATCTTCTGGGCCACCGGCGCTCCATCTCCCTAGCTGAATGGCCTTTCAGCGCGAACCCAACTCTAGCCAGCACGATCTCGGCCCGCACGGCCAACGCCCCGAGCTGCCCTGCCACCTGGCCCCGCACCCCGGCCGGCACTTCCCTCGCGATCCGCCCGTTGCAGCAGGCCGATGGTCTCATCCGGCAGACCACGACAGGAGCATCAGCCCGTCCGGCCAGGGCATACCACCCGGGACAGGTCCGTGACACCACAGACCCGGACTCACCGCCGGGCGGACCGCGGCCGCGGAGCTTCCCGCGGCAGGCTCACAGACCGTCACCCGCCCGGCATCCAGCGGCCGCCGGCGCGGCTTCGCCTGTGGGGTGCCAGAAGTCTGCATGCTCCGTGAGCTGCAGCGATGGCCAGGGTCAGCCGTAGGGCATCATGATCATCTGTGTCCCTGCGCCTGCTCTATCTCGTCTTCGTCCGGCTCTGCGGCTGGCTGATTCTGCTCGGCCGGTCGTCGGCCTCCAAGGACGCCGAGTTGCTCGTGCTGCGGCACGAGGTCGCCGTGCTGCGCCGCGC
>Ga0074046_10005145_pt1 | contig 10500 bp, 7 predicted proteins | sample BogForMeECP23OM3_FD_94441 | JGI IMG/M metagenome (GOLD analysis project Ga0074046, IMG submission 94441) | Bog forest soil microbial communities from Calvert Island, British Columbia, Canada - Bog Forest MetaG ECP23OM3 | ecosystem: Environmental > Terrestrial > Soil > Wetlands ...
CACGGTCTCGACTCAGACCAACAAGGTGTTGACCGCGCCGATTGTCGACGACAACGCGAGCAGGATTTTTATCGGGGACGGCTATGGCTACTTGTACGGGGTCAACATGACCAACCCCGGCACCGCCCTGGCCCAGTTGACGGTCGGGTGGGTGGGGAACGGACCGGGGACGGGGATTGTAGACCCGCCGATTGCGGTCACGGATCCCGCCAATCCCACAACCGACCAGGTGTTCGCCTTTACGGGATGCAGCATAGTGCCGGGCATCGGCGGGGCGGTCAGCCAGCTTTCCGCGAACTTCACGAGTTCCAGCACACTCACAACAAGCAACACGGTGGATCTGGGATCGGGGCACGGGAACGGGGACTGCACAACGGGCAACGTACACTCGGGGACGTTTGATAACACGTTCTGGCTGAACGGGACGACGGCGGGGCACATGATCGCGTGCGGATTCGTGTCGGGGACGTCGGGCAACCCGCTGATCCCGTCGAATCCACTGATGTATTTCTTCCCCTTCGCGAGTAACGTCATCACGAGTACGGGGTCGTCGACATTTGTTATAAATAATACGAAAGGGGACGAGTGTTCGCCGCTGACCGAGTTTTACGACGGCACCACAGACCGGATGTTCTTCGGAGCGGGCGGCTTAACCGATGGATTTCTGGAGAGCTCGACGATTACAACTTCGTTGACGACACCGATCTGTACGGGCGCACCGACTTCCAGTTGCGTGACGTCCTCGAGCGCCCTCGGAGGAACCAGCGGGATCGTGATCGACAACCAATTGTCGAACGGCGGGACGAATATCTACTTCTCGACCCTGGCGCCGGGGTCGGTTAACGGCCAGCAGTGCAATGTGTCAGGCGGAGCTGCGAATCCCTATTGTGCGGTGAAGCTGACCCAGTCAGCTTTGCAGTAAAGAGATCCGCCTTATAGAGCGTCCTTTCTTTTGTCGCTAGAGACTTCCTGAATAATTCCTAAGTAGGCCAAGCTCGGTAGCGAGAAGGAGATGCCCCATCTCCATCGTGCCAAGAGCCGATTTTTCTTCAAAGTGCAATCGAGGTGGCCTAACGTTTAGCCGTTCCATGGGGAGTGCTGCGAAGCTCGTAGTAGCTGACGAAGGATCTCGCTGCGTCTCTTCTGCCGGGATACAAAAGCGACTGTTCGAACCACTCCACTCGTTTATCCAGTGGTTAATCGCTCGTAGTTTACTCGCGAGCCTTTCCAATACCTCACTTGTTTCGTCGTTTAAAATCCGTCGCATGCTCTTCTATTCGCAAATATTGGACCATGATTCTCTTCCTTACTGTGCAACAGTTTGGAAGCGGCTTGCGGGGCGAAAACTGCCGAAACGTCGGCACCCTGCGGATACCGGCACAGTTTGCGCGTGAGGGAGCGGTGGAGTCATCGCCCGAGACCCGACCTTTCCCGTCGCACAGTGGCGCTTTGGGGATCCAAGTCTTCCCGCTCAGTTCTTCGCGCGGAGCATCATCGGGAGGCAGATCAACAAGTACCGAGACGTAACGTTTCCCGTCGCAAGAGGGACACACCCTGGCTGTCAGCATGGCGAAAGTCGAGCAGGCTCTACGGACTTTATAGCACTGTGTTACGAATTCCGAACAAACTCTTAACCCTGTGAGCAGTTGCTTCGTCCTGTGTTAGCATCGGTTTGCAGTTGCCGCGCCTCCGCAAAGGAAGAAGTGCTGCTAGACCGTGGCGGCGGGAAGAGCGATAACTAGCCTCGGCCGAACGGTCGCATGATCGTTTAGAGGATTCGACATATGCAATTCAGCGCTGCAAATGGCGTCCGCCCATCCAAGAAGAAACAACCGTATATTCGGCCGAAAGCGACCGCCGTCACCCCCGATCAGGCCGAAGAAGAGGTAAAGGCCAAAGCAGCACCACTAAGTCAGGAGTTCGAGTCTTGCTCCGAGCTCATTGCAGAAGCTCGAAAGCGCCAAGAACATGGCCGAGATTCAGCTTCACGAGGCGGGGCAAGCTCTGCCGTGAAGACGTAGCTTGATCTCGAACTTGACCAGGATCTCGTAATCTTGATGGGAACTAAGAGTCCCGTGCTTCCTTGCCGTCAACACCGACCAATCCCAACAGTTCTCCTTACCGTGCGGTCGCAAGGCTTGTCAATGCCTGCGTCACCCTCTGGATCTGATCGTCTGTCATTTCCGGATACAGGGGCAGGGAAAGGACTTGATCTGCAGCTTTCTCAGACTCCGGGAAAGTGAGTCGCGCATATCCCAGGTCCGCATAGGCGGGTTGGAGGTGAACCGGTGCCGGATAGTGAATACCGGTCTGAATGCCTTTTTCTTGCAGAACCGCTTGGAGAGCGTCACGGTCGTCAGCCCGCAGCGTGTACACGTGATAAACGTGTCGGGCCCAAGGCATCTCTGAGGGTAGCTCTACCTGGGAGTCCGCTAGGAGTTGGTTATATTTGGCCACGATTGCGCGCCGAGCCTCGGTCCACGGCTCGAGGTGGCGGAGCTTCACGCGCAGAATGGCGGCCTGCAAGCCTTCCATCCGATAGTTGTATCCGCGCAGCAGGTGATGATATTTACGATCCTGCCCCCAGTCGCGAAGCATGCGAATCGTGCGAGCATACTCCGCACTACTGGTCGTGACTGCCCCGCCCTCGCCGTAAGCTCCCAGGTTCTTGGTGGGGTAGAAACTGAAGCACGCGATGTCTGCGAGGCTTCCCGCCGGCCGCCCTTTGTACTTTGCGCCGTGGGCCTGCGCGGCATCTTCAATGACGACCAATCGATGTTGGCGCGCCAGTTCCATGATCGGATCCATGTCGGCGCACTGGCCGTAAAGATGAACCGGCATGATCGCTTTCGTGCGCGGCGTGATGGCTGCCTGCACTGCCGCAGGATCCAACGTGAAAGAACGCGGATCGATATCTACCAAAACCGGTCGCGCCCCGGCATAGATGACCGCCGCGACACTGGCCACGAACGTGAACGGCACCGTGATTACTTCATCGCCGGGACCTACTCCGGCGGCTAGCAATGCCAAGTGGAGGGCGCTGGTGCCGGAATTCAGGGCGATGCACTCGGCCGTGCCGCAGTATGCTGCGAACTCTTGCTCAAACCCGGCGACTTCGCTGCCGAGAACAAATTGACTGCTCTCGAGGACTCTGGCGATCGCCGCATCAATCTCAGGCTTGATGCTCTGGTACTGTGCTTTCAAATCGAGATACGGAACTCGGAGGGAAGAATCGGCCATACAGCTTGGACGATACAACAGAACCTGGACCGCATCAACTGAAGTAGAAACTCGATCCAAAACTTGCGCGGCAAGGATACGAACGGGATTTACACCTTTCGGATTCGGTCGGAGGGCAATATGTCGAGGATCGTCAGCATCATGCCACGAGCCAGGGTGACCTCTGACTTCGCATCGTTACGTCCTTTCTTCACAGGAGCCTCCAAAATCCAAACAGTTTGCAGAAAGCCGAGTCGACTGAGATGGCAAGGAGAACAATTCGGCCTTCATTCATGTAGTCCTCGAATTTATGCTTAACGCTAAGCATATGCATAGCGCTAAGCATCGTCAAGAGATTCTTGCTTTTAGGACCACCGGCAGGCTAAGGTTCACATCATCCGAATGGAGACGAAGAAAGAGAAGGATCCACACGCTGTTCATCTCGGACAGTTGGGCGGTAGAGCGCGGAAGCGCAAGTTAACCCCCGAACGACGCCGCGAGATTGCACGAAGGGCAGCCGAAGCTCGGTGGGCCAAAGCGAAGATAAGAAGATAAAGTGATTGTTGATCGGTCCTGATGTCGCTTTACTTCTTGCCAGGCCGGTCTCAGTGCGGAGAGGGAGCCCCCGCACACCAACTCAGATGTTGCCATCACACAGAGGAAGCTTATGTCTCTGCACTTGTGTTTATCTTACAGATGCCGGGGATACTCGGTTGGCCCACGGCAGATTTTGCCGAACGAACCCAAAAGTGCTTTATCTTCAGCGCGCCGAGAGACTAATCCGCGCCGCCTTGACCAGCAAGGACCGTGGGGCAGTAACAAGGGATACCCCAGGGCGAAGGTTTTCTTCCCAAAGATTGAGATGATAAATTACCGAACGAACCCAGGAAGTCCTTTATTTTCAACACACCGATAGAATAATCCGTCCTGCCTTGACCAGAAAGGACCGTCGGACAAGTAAGACGGATACTTCCGAGGCGGAGATTCTCTCCGAAAGGGTAAGGTTGAAATTACCAAACGAACCCAATAAGTGCTTTCTTTTCAGTCTGCTCGTGGAGTGCATCCAGGAATTCAACCTCTACGCGCAACAGGAATTGCCGGGCGCAGACAATGTCACCGGCTAGTTTCAAGGACGCCGAGTGTGGGCCGCACGCACTCGGCAATCGCTCCATCGTTGCTCATCCCGGCTTACCTGACATGAAGGACGTATTTAACGCCCGCATCAAGCACCGCGAGTGGTCAAGCCCGGCGTAGAAAATGCCGGAACCGGGACCGCTTCTACAGCGTGAAGAAGCGGCGGAGCTTAGCGCAGGTTGGGCTCTTCCGCGCTACTCCCCCATCACTTTTACAATCACCCGCTTGTCCCGCTGTCCGTCGAACTCGGCATAAAAGATGCGCTGCCACGTGCCCAGGTCGAGCTTGCCCGCAGTGATGGGAACGATCACTTCGTGATGAATCAGCAGCGCTTTCAGATGGGAGTCACCGTTGTCCTCGCCAGTCTCATGATGTTTGTAGTTCTCGCGGAAGGGCGCGAGATGCTCCAGCCACTGGTCGATGTCCTCGATCAAGCCGCTTTCGTTGTCGTTCACATAAACGCCAGCGGTGATATGCATGGCTGATACCAGCACCATGCCTTCCCGGACGCCGCTCTTGCGGACAATCTCTTCCACTTGCGGCGTGATGTGCACGTATGCGCGGTGTGATTTGGTGTGAAACTTCAGATACTCGGTGAGGGTCTTCATGGCTGTGAAACCTCGGTCAGATCAGGGCTGGCTAGCTACCGCAGTACTGCCGCCAACTTTCCGCTCGCAATCAACTCGGCAATCCTTGCGAAATCGGCGTACATCACGCGGTCTTTTTCCATCGTGGGGCACACCGAACGGATCGCCGCATGCGCCGTCTGTCCGGGCTTCGAGACCTGCAGCGGAGCCAGGAAATCCAGCGCCTGAGCGACTGCCATGGCCTCGATCGCCAGCACGTTGCGCGTGTTTTCGCCGATGCGCTTGAGCTTGAGGGCCGCGGTCATGCCCATGGAGACGAAGTCTTCCTTATTGCCCGATGTGGTGATCGAATCGACTGAAGCGGGATGTGCCAGAACTTTGTTCTCGCTGACCAGCGCGGCAGCGGTCACCTGCGGCATCATGAAACCGGAGTTCAGTCCCGCTCCCGCTGCCAGGAACGGCGGCAATCCTTCGTTGAGCGCGGGATTTACCAACCGCTCAATCCGCCGCTCGCTGATGCCGGCCAGCGCGCTGAGCGCAATGGCCAGGAAATCCAGGGCGAAAGCCAGCGGCTCGCCATGAAAGTTTCCACCCGAGATCACGTCGCCTTCAGCCTTCTTTGCGTCGGTGATAAAGACCAGAGGATTGTCAACCGCTGAGTTGGCCTCGGTTTCAAATACGGTGCGGCAGTGGGCGAGCGTGTCGCGCACCGCGCCGTGTACCTGCGGAATGCAGCGCAGAGAGTAAGCGTCCTGCACGCGGCCGCACTCGCGGTGTGATTCACGAATTTGGCTGCCGCCAAGCATGCGCCGCAGGTTGGCCGCACTCTTCATCTGTCCGCCGTGTGGACGTGCCTGGTGGATGCGCTCGTCGAAGGCCGCGTCCGTCCCCTGGAGCGCGTCGCAACTCAACCCGCCCAGCACGTCCGCCGTGTCTACCAGTATCTCCCCGGCCAGCAGAGCCAGAGTGCCGACGGCCAGCATGGCCTGGGTGCCGTTGATCAGGGAGACTGCTTCCTTGGCCTCAAGCACGAGCGGCTTGATTTGCGCACGTTTCAGAGCTTCCGCACTCGGCATACGCGCGCCTTTTTCGTCGCGGCATTCGCCCTCGCCGATCAGAGCCAGCGCCAGATGCGCGAGCGGAGCCAGGTCTCCGCTCGCACCCACGCTGCCCTGCGACGGCACGACCGGAGTGACGCCGCGGTTCAGCATTTCGCAGAGCGTGTCAATCACAACCGCCCGCACTCCGGAATGACCCTTTGCCAAAGAGTTGGCCCGCAGCAGCATCATGGCCCGCGTTTCAGATATGGCAAGGGGTTCTCCGACACCGACCGCATGGGAGCGAACCAGATTGATCTGCAGTTCACGAATCTGGTCGCCAGCAATGCGCACCTCGCTCAACTTGCCCACGCCGGTCGTAATGGCGTATGCCACCTTATCGCCCGCGACAATGTCGTCAACCACGGCGCGTGCTCGATCGACCGCCTCGCGGGCGTCAGGAGCCAGCAGGACCGCGCGCCGGGCTTCGATGTTCGCGACCTCGCGAACGGCCTCCAAGGTGAGATCGTTTCCGTTGATATGCAGCGCGTTCAAGTCAGGATCACCACTTGTTCTAACGATTGGCCGTGATCAAGTCAGAAGGCAGAAGTCAGAATGCAAAAGTGAAACCCCACTTCTTACTTCTTACTTCTTACTTCTGCGTTCCCCTACTTTCCCATTGCATTGCGGAACGCCTTCAAATACTTCTCCGGCAACGCCGCCACCTTCATGTTCAAATCGGTCACGATGTGCGTGGTCTCCCCTTCCGCCAGCAGTGTTTCGCTGTCGGCCCGCAACAACTCGTAACTGAAAATCACGACCGATTTGCGCACGTTCTTGAGCCTGGTACGCACTACCACTTCCTCGTCGTAATACACCGGGGCGCAGTAACGGCACTTGGCTTCCGCGACGGCAATGAAACGTCCGTCTTCGCGCTCCAAGTCCCGGTAAGAAAAACCCAGCTGCCGCATCAGTTCCACGCGCCCAACCTCGAACCAGATCAAATGATTGGAGTGATAAACCACGCCCATCTGGTCGGTTTCGGCGTAGCGCACGCGCAACCGCGTTTCATTCACGGCGTGATGATGGTTCGAACTCATTTTCCCGTCCATACCGGCCTGCGCTTCTCGAGAAATGACGCGATGCCTTCACGAAAGTCGGCTGTGGTGCGAATCGCCGCATTTTCGCGCACCGCAATTTCAATCTGTGCATCCAGCTCAGCGCGCGCGTGGTCGGTAAGCAGTTGCTTGGTCGCACGCAACGACGCCGGGCTGTTCTCCCTGATGAGCGCAGCTAACTCGCGCGCCCGCGATATCAATTTCTCGGGCGCAACAATCTCGTTGATCAGCCCCATCCGCAACGCCTCTTCCGGTCCGAAGAGCCTCCCCGTCAGCAGCAGGTCCCGAGCCTGTTTCTCACCCACCTGCCGCAGAAGGAATGTCGAGACAATCGCGGGCACGAAGCCGATGCGCACCTCGGTGTAGCCAAACTTCGCTTCGGGAACTGCCAGCGTGAAGTCGCAAAGCAACGCCAGGCCGGTCCCGCCCGCGATGGCGGGCCCGTTGACTGCGGCAATCGTGATCTTGGGAAATTCATAAAGCGAACGAAACAACCGAACCATAATCTCGGAATCTTTCACATTCTGTTCCGGCGACCGGTCCAGCAGAGCTTTCAGATTTTCCAGGTCCATGCCCGAACAGAAAGCCTTGCCCGCGCCAGTCAAGATGAGGATGATCGATTCCGACTTCGCGATCTCATCGAGGGCGCGAAGCAAATCGTCAATCAACTCGAAGCTGATGGCGTTGCGCTTCTCCGGACGGTTGAGGGTGATGGTCGCTGTGCCGCCGTCGTACGCGAGCTGTATCGTGTTGAAGTTCATTCGTCACAACCGCCACTGATTTTACGGATTCTCACTGATCTAATTCAAAGCATCTGACAAATCCGTGATAATCCGGGCAAGCCCGTGGCAACCTAATCTGCGGCGTGTGAGGCAGAGAACTTTGCGCTGATGCCAGCCGTTGCCTTCAACAGCGCATCCAGCGGCTTCAGGCGCGGCAACTCAGCACCACGGTTGCCCAGAGTTTCGATGACTTTTTCCGTCGGGATGTTACCGACCAAAGCGTCTTGAGCAAAGGGACATCCGCCCAACCCGCCCAATGCAGCATCGAAGCGCCTGCAACCCGCATCGTACGCGGCCAGGATCTTCTCGGCAGCCTGTTCCGGGCGACTATGCAAGTGCAGCCCAATCTCGAGGTAGCTGTACTTGGCCAGGACCGCACTCACCACTTCGCTGATTTGCCGCGCGTCTGCCAAGCCCACGGTGTCGGCCAACGAAATCATGTGCAAGTCTTCCACTTCCAGCAGGGCGATCGCTTCCAGCACTTCGTCCACGCTCCAGAGGTCGCCATAGGGATTGCCAAACGCCATTGAAATGTAAACCACGACGTCCAGCCCAGCGTCGTCGGCTCTCTTCTGGATTTTCTCGAGTTCCTCCAGTGCCTCCTCGGCCGACTGGTTCTGATTCTTGCGCAGAAACGTCTCCGAAATCGAATAAGGAAACCCCAACGTAGATACTGCTTGTGTCTCAATCGCCCGCTGCGCGCCCTTCTCATTCACCACGATGCCGATGATCTCCGCATCATCGGGAGGATCGAGTTCCTTCAGCACCTGCTCCGAATCCGCCATCTGGGGAACAGCCTTCGGGGACACGAACGACACTGCGTCAATGTGCTTGAACCCCACGCTGATCAGGGCTTTCAGGTAATCGGCCTTCAGATCGGCAGGGATTGTTCCCTTCAGCCCTTGCCAGGCATCCCGCGGGCACTCGATCAGTTTGACAAAATCAGCCAATCATTTCACCACGGAGACACGGAGGCACGGAGATCAAAGAACTTTTCTGACAATCCCGCCTCGGGTTAAGACGGGCACGTTGAAATTGAGAATCAGACCGACCCGCTTGCCGGTCATCTTCAGGTATGTAAGAAGTTGCGCTTCATGAACTGGCAGAACGTGTTCCAAGCACTTGATTTCGAGAACCAGTGCTCGCTCCACGATGAGATCTAATCGATAGCCGCAGTCCAACTTGACGCCTTTGTACTCCACTGGGAGAGGCACTTGTCTCTCAAAAGAGATTCCCCGAAGATGGAGTTCGTGGCACAGGCACTCTTCGTAAGCCGACTCAAGGAGGCCGGGACCGAGCGCACGATGGACCTCGATCGCGGCGCCGATTATGCACTCGGTGAGTTCTTCATGAAGAAGTTTGCTCCGTGTCTCTGTGTCTCCGTGGTGAATCATGTTTGCAGCACCCCCACCTTAAACTCCGGCACGTCCGGGTTCAGCGCCGCTGCTTCCAGCGCCTCGGTGATCGCATCCCGCGTCTCGATCGGATCGATGATTTTGTCAATCCACAAGCGAGCCGCACCGTAGCGGGGATCGGCCTGCTCGTCGTAGGTGCGCTTCACCGATTCGTAGAGTTCCTTCCTCTCCTCATCGCTCAGCTTCTTGCCGTCGCGTTCGAGTTGCTTGAGTTTAATTTCAACCAAGGTCCCCGCCGCTGACTCACCACTCATCACCGCGTAGCGAGCCGTCGGCCAGGCGAACACGAACCGCGGATCATACGCTTTCCCGCACATCGCGTAGTGGCCGGCGCCGAACGATCCTCCTACGATCACCGTAATCTTTGGCACCACGGAATTCGACACGGCGTTCACCATCTTCGCGCCCGCCTTGATGATTCCGCTCCACTCCGCGTCGCGGCCGACCATGAACCCATTCACATCGTGGAAGAAAACGAGAGGGATCAGGTTCTGATTGCAGTCCATGATGAAGCGCGCCGCTTTCTCCGCCGACTCGGTGTAGAGCACGCCGCCGAATTCGATTCGTTTGTGGCCCTCGTGATCGGTCTGCTGCGCGTGGAGTTTCTGATTGGCTACGATGCCCACGGCAAAGCCGCCGATGCGACCGTAACCGCACACCAGTGTTTTGCCGTACTCCGGCTTGTACTCGTCGAAGCGGCTGCCGTCCAGCACCCGCGCCAGTACTTCCTTCATGTCGTAGGGCCGCGCCGGCGACGAATCATAGATTCCGTAGATTTCCTCTGCCGCCAAAGCCGGTTCGACCGGTTTTTTCCGATCCCAGGGAGACAGCCGCCGGTATCCCCATTTTTCGACAATGGAGCGAATCCTCTCAATGCAAGCTTGGTCGTTGGGCTCGCGGAAATCAATCGTGCCGCTGATCGCCGAATGCATCGCCGCGCCGCCCAACTCCTCCGCCGATACTTTCTGGCCGATCGCCGCCTGCACCAGCGCCGGACCCGCGAGGAATAATCCGCTGCCGTCGGTCATGAGCACGTGATCGCACATCACCGGCAGATATCCGCCGCCGGCCACGCACATGCCCATGATGGCGGCGATCTGCGGAATGCCCATGGCCGACATCACCGCATTGTTGCGGAATACACGCCCAAAATCGTCGGTGTCAGGAAATACGTCTTCCTGCAGCGGCAAGAAGACCCCAGCCGAATC
>Ga0074046_10005148_pt1 | contig 10497 bp, 10 predicted proteins | sample BogForMeECP23OM3_FD_94441 | JGI IMG/M metagenome (GOLD analysis project Ga0074046, IMG submission 94441) | Bog forest soil microbial communities from Calvert Island, British Columbia, Canada - Bog Forest MetaG ECP23OM3 | ecosystem: Environmental > Terrestrial > Soil > Wetlands ...
TAAGCGGTCATCCTCCCGGCCTCCGGCAAAGCCGATGCCCCACACGAATCTGACCACAAACCCCAAGGCGGACTATCACGACCGTTCCTCAACCACTTCCGGGAACGGATGCGGAATCGCTGCCGACAAAGGCTCGTGGTTGCATTCTGAGCCTGGATCAAATAGACTCCCGCGACGGCTGGCGTTGGGCATTGCAGGAAGGCTGAACGTGGCGCCGGCCCGTAGAGACATTTTGGAGGTTTCATGGGCGGTCAAATCGGTTGGGGCCTAATGCTTGTCTTGCTAGGTGGCGCGCTGAATGGGAGTTTCGTCGCTCCTATGAAGCGGCTGGCCAATTGGCGGTGGGAGAACACGTGGCTGATCTATGTGATCACAGGCCTCATTATTGTTCCCTGGCTGGTCGCGATGGGAACGGTTCCTCATCTTGCAAGCATTTACCACCAAGCCTCCTGGCCCGTGCTGGCCAGGGTCATTCTCTATGGGTTTGCTTTTGGCATCGGGGTCACCATGTTCGGCTTCGGGATCTCCCGGATTGGACTGGCCCTGGGCTTTCCGGTGACCCAGGCCGTCGCCACGGGGTTCGGTTGTCTGCTGCCGCTTGCCGTGCTGCATCCCGACCAATTCCACACGCATCGCGGGCTGGCGCTAATTATGGGCACGCTGGTGGTGATCGTAGCACTGGTCTTTCTTTCCATCGCGGGCTGGCGCCGCGAACGTGAACAGAATCCCGGCGCGGCGGGTCCGGCACGCTCGGGTTTCGGCGTCGGCCTCGTGATCTGTATTCTTTCCGGGATATTCTCCTCCATGTTCAACTTCGCCTTTGTTTTTGGCGACGAGTTGAAGCAGCGCGCCCTCGCGGCGGGGTCCTCCCCGGCAATGGCTAGCAACGCCATCTGGTCGCTGGCTCTTAGCTCCAGCTTTATCGCCAATGCTGCTTATTGCATCTATCTTCTGAACAAGAATCACACCTGGGGCGTCTTCATCATCAAAGGGACTGGGACTGCCTACTGGCTGGGGGGCGCCTTGATGGGAGTGGTGTGGTTCGGCGGCGTCATTCTCTACGGAATGGGAGCGGTGGCCTTAGGCCCCTTGGGAGGCATCGTCGGCTGGCCCGTGTTCTTGAGCACGGTCATAATCGCCGGCGTCACCTGGGGAATTGCCAGCGGTGAGTGGAAAGGATCGAGCCGTACTTCCATGGGCTACTGCCTGGTTGGACTCGGCATCCTGTTCCTTGCCATCGCCGTTATTGCACGCGGTAACGCTGCGTGAGTGCAGGCGGATCTTTCAACCGAGAGAATCGCCCTGGCTCCTGTTGGTCTTTTGAAGCAAGCAGGTGGCGCACGCTCGCACACAGGGAGTCTGCGGCTCTCCTCTCTTATGATATTTCTTCCCCTTCCTTTGCTGCAACGCAATTGACCAAGCTCATCGTTTGCTGGGATACTAACGCCCGTAGGCATGGGCATAAAGGAGTGAGAAATGGCGCTCACTCGGCGAACCTGGCTTTTGATGGACCCGGACGAGTTCAAGCAACTGCTCGCTCTGGCGCGGCGAAGGAAAACTTCGGTGGCGGAGTTGATTCGCGGCGCCGTTCGAGAATCCTATCTCAAGGCGCCAGCGGATCGAAAACCTCTCCTCGAGGCCATCCTCGATCTGAAGTTGCCGAAGATCGACTGGAAGAAAGCCAAAAAAGAGATCGAGGCCGCCCATGCAGGTCTTTCTTGATCGAAAATCAGAAGTCAGAAATCAGAAGTCAGAAGACAGTAGCTCAAAAGTGAGAACTGATTGCTGAGAGCAAGCGGGCCGTGACGAGTGACGAGCAATCGAAAATCAGAAGTCAGAAATCAGAAGTCGGAAGCCAGTAGTTGAAAACTGAGAACTGATTACTGAGAACTGGCGAGCCTTCGTGGAAGAGCCGCAGGTCCGTAGAGCGGGACCTGCGCTACAAGGTCTGTCAGTGCGCGGGCGCGGCGGGGGCTCCGTGGAGTTTGATTTTCTTCATGAGAAACATGCAAGGGATCATGGCGAGGAAGGTGAGGCCGAGAAGCCAGAAACTGTCGATGTAGGCCAGCATGGTGGCCTGGCGGATCAGGTTGCCATAGACAAGGCCATGCGCTTGGTTCACGGCCTGCACGGAGTTTGAACCCTGCGACATGAGAAAGTGGCTGGCGCCCGACACGGAAGCCGTGTACGCGGGATCGAGCGGGGTCAGGTGGCTGACCAGGGTGGACTGATGCACTTGAGCCCGGCGGGCGATCATGGTGGTAACGTTGGCAATTCCCACGCTGCCTCCTATGTTCCGCGCCAGGTTGATGATGCCCGTGGCGTTATTCATTTTTTCTTTGGGAATGAAGTAGAAGGCCATGACGTTGATAGGGGTAAACAGAAACGCCATCCCCAGTCGCGAGTAACTCCAAGCGATAACGGCGGTGCGGAAATCAATGTCGAGGTTGAAGTGGGCCATGTGCAACAGCGCGAAACCGGTGATGGCGAGTCCGATTGCCACCAGCCATCGAGGCTCGATGACCTGCGTCAAGCGACCCACAATGGGCAGCGCGATCAGGACCAAAAACCCGCCCGGGGAAAGCACCAATCCGCTGAGCAATGCCGTGTAACCCATAAGCGTTTGCAAGAGCAGGGGCAGCAGCACGGTGCTCCCGTAGAGCACGAACCCCAACATGAACATGGTGAAGGTGGCGACGGCGAAGTTTCGGTCTTTGAGCATGTGCAAATCCACCACGGGATCATCGCTGTAAAGTTCCCACAGGACCGCTCCGACCAAGCCGACAAACGCCACCACCGAGCATCCGATGATGAAATTCGAGCCGAACCAATCGTCGCGCTCGCCCTTATCCAGCACAATCTGAAGAAAACCCAGCCCCACGCTCAGCAGGCCGAGCCCCATGTAATCAATCTTCATTTCCCGAAGGTTCTTCCTGACCAGGTACGGGGGATCGAAGATCAGCAAGTAGGTGAAAAGCAGAGAAAGCACACCGACCGGGATGTTGATAAAGAATATCCAGCGCCAACTGTAATCGTCCGTGATCCAGCCACCCAGCGTGGGGCCAAGGATCGGGGCCACCACCACGCCCATGCCATAAATGGCCATCGCCATCCCCTGCTTCTGTTTCGGAAAACTCTCTACCAGGATGGCTTGGGATATCGGTTGAAGAGCGCCCCCGCCCGCCCCTTGCAGAATGCGGAAGAACACGAGCAAGGGCAGCGTGGGGGCCAGGCCGCAAAGGAACGAGCTGACGGTGAAGAGGCCTACGCAGGTCATGTAAAAGCGCTTGCGGCCGAACAGTGAGGAGAGCCAACCGGTAAGCGGCAGCACGATGGCGTTGGAAACGAGGTAGGAGGTTAGGACCCAGGTGCTCTCGTCCACGCCAGCCGAGAGGTTGCCGGCGATGTGTGGCAAGGCCACATTGGCGACGCTGGTGTCCAGCACCTCCATGAAGGTGGCCAGCATCACCGTCAGGGCAATCACCCACGGGTTTGTTACCCCGCCTCGCCGGGCGCGGGCGAATAAACTTCTCATAAGGTCAGTTCTCTGCTGAGGCCGGGCGAGCCCATTCGATACTTCAGGCCGCAAGCGGCCCGGCCGCCTTTCCAATCGTCGAGTTCAGTTCTCAGGATGCCCTGATCTTTATGATGCCCATGGCGCTCAGAATGGTGGACAGCACAACTTCCTCGCCCAACATGGAGGAGATCATCAGGTCGTACAGGTGACGGTTGGACCAGTCCTGATTGAAATACCGGCGGATGAGCGCCGCGCGTTCCTGGTCCCGCGCATCCATGGCCTGTTCAGCTTCCGCGCCGCTTGCATGCCGGCTTAGAACACGCCGCAAGCGTTCGGCGCGGGGAGCGTATATGAAGACATGAAAGGCATCGTCCCGCTTCTGAAGGATGCATTGGCTGGCGCGCCCAACAATCACGCAGTTTCCGATTTCCGCTGCTTCCTCAATCGTGCGCTGCGACAGCGAGGCCATGGTGTCAGCGTCGAACAATTCGGGGATGGGGCCGGCCATGGTGCCCCGCATTGATCCCCCTTGCCAAAGCGCCCTGACGAGGCGATTGACCCAGGGATCGGGGCGTTCATCGTATTGCTCTGCCACTTTGGGTTCCACCCTGGCGACCTGCGCGATCTTCTCGACCAGGCATCGGTCCAGCAACTTCCAGCCCAGCTTATCTGCCAGGAGTTGCGCGATGCGGCCGCCACCGCTGCCGTATTCTCTCGCCACCGTGATCACGCGAAACATGGTTCACCTCATTTCGTGATGATGGTCGCGTCCACATTCATGCCGGGGCGGAGAACGGCTTTGTCCGGCGGAATGGGATCGACAAGAATCTTCACCGGAATCCTCTCCACGACCTTGACGAAATTGCCCGTGGCGTTTTCCGGCGGCAAGAGGCTGAGCCTTGCGCCCGTGGCTCCTGCAATCGAATCCACGTGGCCTGTGAAGGTCTCGCCGTACATGTCCACGTGGATTTCCGCCTTCTGTCCCGGCCGGACTTTGGCCAACTGAGTCTCCTTGAAGTTGGCCGTTACCCAAATATCCTGAAGGGGAATCAGGACCAGCAGGCTTTGGCCGGGCTGCACGATCTGGCCGACTTCAACTGCCTTCTTGGTCACCACGCTATCCACAGGCGCAACCACGGTGGTGTAACTCAAATCCAACTCGGCGGCCTCGAGGTTGGCTTTGGCCTGCCTGACCGCGGCGGCAGCGGCAGCAGCATCAGCCTGTTTGATGGGGACCTGTTTGTGGTTGGCCCGCGCCTGCTCGACCCCGGCGCGTGCTTGGTCTACCCTAGCCTTGGCTGCGAACATCGCTGCCTTAGAGATTTCAGCCCCTCTTTCTGCAGCGGTCAGTTGGTCCTTCGCTGCTTTCAGTTCGCTTTCAGCCACACGCGCGCCCGCCAAGTACGCATCGAACTGCTGGTGCGAGATTTCCTCCTTTTCCACCAGGGGCTTCATGCGCGCAAGGTCAGCCTGGGCGCGGTCGTTATCGGCTTGCCGCGCGTCGACGTTGGCGCGCGCGTATGCCAGTTCTGCTATGGAATCCTTTTCGTAAGTTGTCTTGGCCTTATCGTATTCCGCCTCCGCATTGGCTAACTGCGCGTCGGCTGAGGAGGAATAGCTCTGCGTCGTTTCCTGCGTCAGCGGCACGCCCACTTGAGCTGCCTGAGCCTGGCTTTCTGCCAGCGCCAGCGCGGCTTTGGCTTGGTCCACTCTCGCCTGGTAATCGCGCGGATCGATGCGGACCAGAACCTGGCCGGCTTTGACCGGCTGGTTGTCATCCACGCGCACTTCGGCGATGTCACCGTAGATCTTGGAAGCCATCGGAACGAGGTGCCCGTCCACCTGGGCGTCGTCGGTGCTCACCCGGTAGTAGTAGTGCCGGATCAGAACAATGCTCAGAATGCCCACCACGGCCAGCGCCCACGCGAAGCGCCGTCGAAACTTCGGGTCTGCCCACCGACTCGCATTCCCCTGCCTTTCCGGCTCCTGCTGGGGCGGGACAGACGGCCTACGGTTCGCATCTTTTTCGAGTTCAGCGACGTTCGCATCCATAGTCTTTCCACCTCACTTTGCGTAAAGGCCTTCGGTCTGACCGATGGCATGTGCTAGATCGGCGCGTGATTGGTTATAGCCGTACAGCGCTGCGATCTGATTGTCGTTGGCGCGCGCCAGAGCATCCTGCGCGGTGATCACTTCGATGTTGTTCGCAACTCCGGCTTGGAAGCGGTCACGGGCTTGGCCTACTTCTTCCTGAGCCAGGTTGACGCCCAAATTGGCGACATCAACTTCGTGGCGCGCGGACTGGAGTTGGACAAGGGCGGTCTTCACTTCCAGACCGATTTGGTCGCGTAAATCCGCTCTCTCCAGTGCGACTTTCCTCAGTTCAAGGTCCGACCGTGCAATCTGGGCGCGGATCCTGCCGCTGGTGAAGAGCGGTACGTCCAGAGAAACTTGGAATACATAGGAGGGAATAACGCTCGGCAACGAAAGGCCCTGGTAAGCCCAGTTTCCGCTGAGGTTGATACTGGGGAGCCGGGATTCGCTGGCCGTCTTTATTCCAAGTACCGCAATCCTCTCTTGCGCCTCCAGCGCTTTCATCTCCGGTCGAGTTATGAAGGCCTGTTCCAAGCTCTGGCTGGCCTCGAATTCCGGGGTTTGGAAAAAGCTGGGTTTGTCAGCCAATTCCACCTTCTGGTGCGGGTCGAGGTTGAGGAGTCGGACGAGTCCATAAAGGGCCACCTCCTCCTGCGTCTGCGCTTCGATCAGGCGCTGCTTTTCATTTTGCAGCTCCACATTGGCCCGCAGCGTGTCCAATCCCGTTCCCACCCCGTTTTTTTGCAGGTCGAACGCCTGGTCGTAAAGAGCCTGCGCCAAATCGACCCGCGACTGCGCCGCCACCACCGCTGCACCCGCCCGCAAGGCTCCCAGATATTGTGAAACCACCAGCAGCACGGTCTGTTCCCGGACGGTCGTTTCCTGGGCCTCACTTGCCCGGATGCCCTGGTGCGCAGACTGCCAACGCCGCCAGAGGGTGAGATCGAATAGCGGCATGGAAAAGTTCGGGCCCGCCTGAAAAAACTGAAAGGGCCCGCCGTGCTGTGGAATCCCGGGGAACTTGCTGCCAAACAGCGCATAGATGTTATAGCGCTCAGCTCTGTCCACGGTCTGGAAATCAGCCTGCGGAAGGAGGCCGGCGCGCGCCATGTTCCGATCCTGTACGCTCTGCGCCAGATTCAGGTTGGCGACTTGCACTTGAGGGTTCTGTTTCAACGCAAGCTGAACTGCCTCTTTCAGCGTCAGCTTCAGGGGATTATTGTCTTGCCCTCGCGCCCTCCCAAAGCAGAAGAACATGGGGAGGATCAGGAGGATGAGCGTCTTAAGGATGGTGTGGTTGGAGCCACGCGATCCATTCGTGTCTCTTTTCTGTTCCCCGCCACAGCCCGCAATTTCTTCGATGATAGATTTGGTCATAAGTCCCGCTCCGATCAACTTTGCCCCCTGGCCGTGAATCTTTGCGAGTAGACACTTACCTTTAGAATCGATGAACGTCACGCCCTCGAGTTCCACAACAAGGTTCTTCCACTTCTCGACAGCTAAGCACCAGCAACGCTCGAACTCGTCTACCCACGGGCCCGCGAGCTTGCCTTCGAGCTTTAGAGTGATTCTGTGTTGTTCTTCTTCGATTCTTGTGGTAACTCGGAGCATGATTATGATTCACCTCGTCCACAGAGGTTAAGGGCAAAGCCCTTACCAAAGTCTCTCTCATTCTAACCAGGGTTAACTACGTGTTGCTAAAGGACTTAATCAAAGTTAGGTGATTGGGCAGGTTTCGTGTAGGAACTGGATCAGCCGGTATTTCGGCACCTGCCGATATTTCGGCAGATCGTAGGGGCGAACCTTGTGTTCGCCCCTCCCCGCAGGGGATGCGAAAACCAACAGGGCGAACACAAGGTTCGCCCCTACGATGGCCACATGGGATACTGGTTCTGCCACGACACCAACAGGGCGAACACAAGGTTCGCCCCTACGATGGCCACATGGGATACTGGTTCTGCCACGACACCAACAGGGCGAACACAAGGTTCGCCCCTACGGTGGTCCGCAGGGCGAGAGGGATCCACGCACAATGGTCTGCGGTCCAGCGAATCCGGTCGAGCGAATCCATTCAGCGAATCCATTGTTGTGTCGTCGCGAGCAATCTGTTATCGTTCGCGAGGATATCTCTATTCTCCTAAGATTCCATCCAGAGGAGCACAGCCCAATGGCAGATGAATCAAAGCAATCGAGCGATTTCCGGCGACAGAGAGCGCTGGACCGTCGAGAGTTCATGGCTCGCACCGGAGCCGCAGTAATCTCATTCTCAATCATGAGACCCGAACTCGTGCGCGGGTCACAGGCTAATTCGAAAATCGCTCTCGGCATGATTGGCTGCGGCGGCCGAGGGACTTGGATTGCCGATCTCTTTCAAAAGCACGGGGGATATGAAATCGTGGCCGCGATGGATTACTTCCCGGATAAAGTGAACGCCTTTGGCACGAAGTATAGTGTGGCGCCCGAGCGCTGTTATTCCGGCTTGCTGGGATACCGCCGAATGTTGGAAGGGAAAGTCGATGCTGTAGCAATCGAAAGTCCGCCCTATTTTCATCCTGAACAAGCAGCGGCTGCCGTGGAGGCTGGGGCTCACGTGTACCTGGCCAAGCCGGTCGCAGTTGACGTGCCGGGCTGTCGGAGCATCGAAGAAAGCAGCGGCAAGGCTTCGGGCAAGAAGCGCTGCTTCCTTGTGGATTTCCAAACCCGCACCGACCCTTTTTACCAAGAAGCGATCAAGCGCGTGCACAACGGTGATATCGGCGCAATTCTCTGCGGCGAAGCCGCGTATTGGGCGGGATCGCCGTTCATACGCCAGGTGGAGCAATTGCAGCCCGACCCTGCGGACCCGGAGCGCCGCTTGCGCGCTTGGGGGGTGGACCGGGCTCTTTCAGGGGATATCATCACTGAACAAAACATTCACTCCATTGATGTCGCCACCTGGATAATGGACAACCATCCTGTTCGCGCCTCGGGGAAGGGTGGCTTGAAGTCGCGAAGCGAGGGTAGCTGCTGGGACCATTTCTCCGTAATCTTCACCTTTCCTGACGAAGTGATTGTGACCTTCGCTTCCAAGCAATTTGGACAGGGCTATGATGACATCGTCTGCCGCATGTATGGCGCCAAGGGCACGATCGATACTCATTACGCAGGAAGCGTGGCCATCCGAGGAAAAATCCCTTACGAAGGCGGAACGTCAGAGAATTTGTACGAGGAGGGGGCGGCAAGCAACATTGCTACCTTCTATGACGACGTCACACAGGGTCGCTTCTCAAACTCTACCACCGCACCGAGCGTGAGGAGCAACCTGACAACCATCCTGGGTCGCACGGCGGCCTATAAACACGCCGAAGTTACCTGGGAGCAGTTGATGAAATCCAAGGAAAGGTTGGACCCGAAGCTTCGTGGTCTGAAGGAATAATTACAATGAAACTTACACGACAGACCCGGCGTGAGATGATGAAGTCCAGCGCCCGTCTCAGTCTCGCCGGGCTCTCCCTGGGCGCCGGATTCCTGAGTTCTCCATTCCTCAGGGCTAAACCAAGCCAGCGCTCCGGACAGCGTTTCAAGATCGGAGCGTGTGATTGGACATTGGAAAAAAGGACCAACCCAGCGGCGCTGGAAGTTGCCAAGCGATTGGGGCTCGACGGAATCATGGTGGACATGGGAGATCCCCAAAACGGTTTTCCACTTCTTAAGCCGGAACTGCAGAAAGATTATTTGACGAAGTCCAAAGAACTCAAGGTGGAGATTGCCTCTCTGTGCTTGGGTATCTTGAACCAAGTCCCTTACAAGAGTGACCCGCGCACGCAGCATTGGGTAGCGGACAGCCTCGAGGCCTCGCGTGCCTTCGGGACGCATGTGGTGCTGATTCCGTTTTTCGGTAAGGCCGATTTGAAGAACGATAAGAACGGCACCGAGGTGGTCATTCAACGGTTCAAGGAGATTGCTCCCCAAGCGGAAAAAGCTGGCGTGGTTTTGGGTATCGAGAGCTGGCTCAGCGCTGAGGAACACATGGCAATAGTGGACAGGGTAGGCTCCAGCGCCGTCAAGGTCTACTACGATATGGGGAACTCCCACAAAATGGGTTATGACATCTACAAGGAGATTCGCCTCCTCGGCAAGCATATCTGTGAGTTTCATGCCAAGGACTATGACGGCCTCTTTGGAAAGGGGACGATCAATTTCCCGGAAGTCCGCCGGGCCATAGATGATATTCATTACCGTGGATGGATGCACATCGAAAGCGGCGTAAGCGAAGAAGACATCGCTTACAACGGACGGTACTTGCGGACCGTATTTCCAAAAAACGCATAGCACGCAGCGCGGTCCCGCCGCAACCAAAACGGGATTCTCCGTGTTCTCCAACCCTTCAAAGCCTCACCACAGAGGCCACAGAGATCACGGAGAAGAGACGCAGGCTCAGGCTGTGGGTCAACAATCAAGGAACCGTAATCTCGCAATCTCTGCTGGCCCGAGCAGAAGTACTTTTCTCTGTGGTCTCTGTGTGCTCGTGGTGAATTTTTTCTTCGCGGTAGGAGAAGAAGATGGACCCTAGTGCTACAGAGAGCACGGAGCCCCGTACCGGATGGAGATCGTTTAGACGGCGCTTGGAAAGCCGGCCACGACGCAGACAAAAGCGCTGGGGCAGGCGCATCCTTTCCTATCAAGATCCGGAGGAGAGCACATGATTTCCGAGAGGATTGTGGTGATAGAGGGCGACATCACAGAACAGAAAGTGGAGGCGATTGTGAATGCGGCTAATTCAACCCTGCTGGGAGGCGGCGGAGTGGATGGCGCAATCCATCGGGCTGCCGGGCCTCGGCTGGTTGAGGAATGCAGGACGCTGGGAGGCTGCCCCACCGGCGAGGCAAAGACAACCAAAGGCTACA
>Ga0074046_10005149_pt1 | contig 10495 bp, 9 predicted proteins | sample BogForMeECP23OM3_FD_94441 | JGI IMG/M metagenome (GOLD analysis project Ga0074046, IMG submission 94441) | Bog forest soil microbial communities from Calvert Island, British Columbia, Canada - Bog Forest MetaG ECP23OM3 | ecosystem: Environmental > Terrestrial > Soil > Wetlands ...
TACAGCTCCCACTTGAGAGGCGCGCATGAAACGTCGCATTCTTATTGTCGACGACGATCTTGCCGTCCTGCTGACCCTCAAGGCTGTTCTCGAACTCCACGGATTTGAAGTCGACACCGCCAGCAGTTCCGCCGAGGCCTTTGCCCGCATGAAGTCCGGCGTCTACCAGATGGTCATCAGCGACTTGCGCATGGAAACCGAAGAGGCCGGACTGGAAGTCATCCGCGCCGCGCGCCGCCAGGCTTACCAGCCCGCGACCGCTCTGCTCACCGCCTATTCACCATCCGCATCCGGCGAACATTGCGACGGAAGACATGGGGACGACGGGGAAGACTGGACCGGAGAAAACTCCGACTCTTTGCTCATCAAGCCGCTCGGCACCGGCGAACTTCTGCGTCAGGTGGAAGCCCTGCTCATCCGCCACGCCGACAAGCAACTCCGCCAGCGGAACTCCGCCTCGAAGGCGCAAGAACCGCTCCGCCACGCGGGATGAACATCCCGTTGGCCGGGCCTCCCCCCAAGGATCGCGCCCTCTACGATCAAAGATAATCAGGCGCTCGCGACCTGCCGCCCGTGCTGAAAGCACTCGCGGCACAGCACCGGACGTCCTTGCGTCGGCCGGAACGGCACCGTGGTCTCTTTCCCGCACTGCGAACAGTTCGTCCGGGTCTCCGTCTTCGCGTACGAATGCCCGCGGGACGACCCGTGCGACGTGGCTCCCACCACGGCCACACGCTTGCCCTTGCAGTTCTTGCAGCGTTTGGGTTCGTTCTTGAACTGCTTGTCGTGGAAAAACAGCTGTTCACCCGCTGTGAACACGAAATCCGTGCCACAATCGATGCACTTTAATACCTTGTCCTGGTATTCCATTGAAGAGGCGCTCCCCTTGCGCGTCCCTGCTCTGCACGGGAGACCCGAATAGGGAAGGATCCGGTTCACATCGTGGGCAGGGGACTTACATCCCCCTCATGCTGACCCCTGGATTCGGCCCGCCATACGGTGTGCACCGCATGGTTACTGATTTACCGCTTAAGACAACTACTGGGGAAATTCAATCAATCTTACAACTAAACAATCCGTAGAGACGCGGCTTGCCGTCTCACGTCCAACTTTCAAGTGCAAAGAACGGGCCGCCCCCAGCGAACGGCCCATTCTTCCTTAGTCCTGTTCCTTACGCGCTTTCTTGCGGCTGCGCTTGCGAGCCAGTGCTTCCTTGACTCGTTTCCTTTCGCCGGGCTTCAGGTAAAACGAGTGACGCTTTACTTCCTTGATAATGTCCTCGGTTTGTACCTTCCGCTTGAACCGCCGGAGCGCGTTTTCGAGGGATTCACCCTCTTGAAGTCGAACTTCCGCCAACGGACAACACCCCCCCACTCGTCCTAACCGGACTTGTTAGTTATGGCAAGCATTGCCCCACTAAGTCAAGCGGAATGTGCAGGAATCTTCGCCCACCTCAGAAATTCAGCCGCATCGACAATTGCAACTGACGCGGAGCAAACGAATTTGCCGGCTTCATGAAACTCGTAGGTTGCTGAAAATAAGCCGGATAGTAAGCTTGCCCCGCTTGTTGCGTGTACTTAACAAACTGTCCCGCCGAATTATAGAACCCGTTGTCGGTCAACCCGAGCCTCTGATTATCGCGATTGAACAGATTGAACGACTCCGCGGTCAACTCCAGATGATACCGTCCGGCCAGATTCATCTTTCTTGTCATCCTCAGATCCATGCTGGCGTAGTCCGGACCGAGCAGTGCATTGCGTCCATACTTCGGCAAGCGGTCGTTGCTTGTGTTCCCGTCCTGATTCGGATCGCCCGACACCGTCGCGTTCGCCGGGCGTCCGCTGCCATAGGTCATGATCCCCGAGATTTTCCAGTGATTGAACATCGTTGCCAGAACTTTCTGCCCCTCCGCAAACGGGTTCGGCTCCTCGATCGCTGAGATCGTCAGACGGTTCCGCTGATCCGTCACACTCGGCCCCTTCTCACTCTTGGTTGCGTACGAGTTCTGCACCGTTGCCGGCGCTCCCGCCACCAGCGCATCCTGTCCGGTATCGACCGCGTGCGCCCAGGTATATGCCAGCCGGAAATACATCCCCCCCGATATCCGCTTGTGCAGCGACACCGTCAGGCCGTGATACACGCTCGAGGCCGCGCTCTCGAACTGGTCGATTGCCCCCAATTGCGATATCGGGCGCGCCAATGGGTTGATACAAGGGGGAAACGGGCAACTGAGGCTGGAGCTGGTCTGCCACGTGGCAAACGACGCCACGCTATAGAACGCGTTTTGAAAAGTATTGCCGGTCGGGTCGAAGATGGGATAGCTGTAATAGGACGGCGGCGGCAGATTGACATCGCGCGCACGGATCATGTCCACCCCATGCACATAAAGGTAGGACACCGCCCCAGTAAAGCCGTCGGCCAGTTCCCGCTCCAGGCTCAGACTGCCCTGCTGCACTCGCGGCGTCTTGAAGTCCGGCGCAAAGGCCGCGACTTCGTTGGTCGCATACTGCTTCCAGGCATCGGGCACGGTGCATGAAACCGGACCCCGCGGACAGTTCACCGCCGCATTTGGATACGTCGGGAATACTTGGTGCTGGTAGTAATCCGTATTATCCAGGTCAAGAAAGGTATCGGTCACCCCGTTGTCATTCATCACCGCCGACTCATAAATCTGCGGAATGCGGGTATAGAAGATTCCGAATCCCGCCCGCACCATCAGGGGACGATCGTCGCCGAGCGCATACCCGATTCCCACCCGCGGCGCGAAATTCGTCTCTCGCAGCGGCATCTTTCCCGCCGCCGGCCACAGCGAATTACTGACCATTCCCGCCTTTGAAAACGTCTGCAAATCGTAGCGCGCTCCCATGCTCAGGGTGAAATGTGGCGTCAGACGCGCGGTGTCCTGCACAAAACCCGCGTAGTCGCGGCTGTCCGGATGCGACACCGGATTCCCGAAATTCTGGATGTAGTAGCGCGCCAAGTTGGCAGTCGGTCCAGTCCAGCTACCAGCATCCCAGTCCCAGCTGGGCATAATCGTGTGCGCGTATGCCCGCAGCGGCGTCAGCGCTAGCCCCCCGTGCATGGGCACAAACGTAAACGGATTCACCACAATGTTGTCGAACAAATACTCGCCCCCATACAGCGACGGAAAGTAGTTGTAGTCCCATGTGCGCATCGTGTCGCCGCCGAACTTCCACTGGTTGCGCCCGCGGCTCAGACTCAAAGTCTCGGCCAGATGCAGCCGGTGTTCCCGCGTCTGCCGCGGCAAGATCGATGATTGTCCGAAATCCTGCAACCAGTCGTAGATGCTGGTCCGCGTCCCCGTCGTGTTTGGAAACGATTGTTCCAGGTCGCGCGAAAACTGCGCCCGCAGATGGCTCGTCAGCCGCGGCGTTATCTCGCTCAGCAATGCGAGCGACGCGCTTTCCGTCTTCACGTCCTCTTCCCCATTCCCGCTGATCGCATTATTTGTAATCGGACTCGCCGGATCCAGGAAGACATTGTTCGTCCCGTAATACCGGGAGGTACTCAGCCGCGCCGAAAGATGCTGATGCGGTGTCAGTACCCGATCCAGTTTCAAAAATCCCGCGTTCCCCAGCAACTTCGCGGGAAATATCCCGCCCATGGTAGAAAGCTGCGCCGCCGCGGGCAGCATGTTTGGCTTCACACAGGGCGGCCCACTCGCACTGGGAGGAGGGCAACCAGGCACAATTGCCTCATCGCAGGCCGTCCCCCCAATATGCGGATCGCAGACCTCGTAGTCCAAAATACTGGGGTAGGTGCCCAACTGCGGCACCGCCACCGTCGAACCGTTCTCGAACTGCACCACCGCGGGCACATGGAAAATGTGCTGATCGTATCCCGCAAATAAGAACGTCTTGTCGCGCTGGATCGGCCCTCCAATGGTGGCGCCGAACTGGTGTTGCTGCTCGCTGGGATTGGAGCCCACAAAGGCCGGGGCCGCGCCTCCCAGCGAACTGTCGCGCAGATAATAGAAAGTGCTGCCGTGCCACTGGTTGGTGCCCGACTTGGTCACCACATTTACGACCGCGCCGCCCGCCCGCCCCGACTCGGCCCCATACCCGCTCGACTGCACCCGGAACTCCTGCACCACTTCGTCGGAAAACTGGTAAGGGGCGCGATATCGTCCCAGCGCCTGGGCAAAGAACCCGTTATTGTTGTCCCCGCCATCGACCAGAAAGCTCGTGTTGTATCCGCGGATTCCACCATAAGAAAGATCCCCGTTCGATCCCGACGTCAGTCCTCGCGGATCCTGCGTCACCCCCGGCATCAGCAACAACAGATCCGTGAACCTGCGACCGTTCAGCGGCAGATCCTTAATCGCGCGCTCATCCACCAGCGCCGAGACCGAACTCGGATTCTCATCCAAAATTCGCGGCGCCTCGGTCACGCTGATCGTTTCCTTCGGCCCCGCCACCCTTAGCTTGAACGTCAGCTCCGTCGCCGCTCCGACCTCAACCTGCATCAAGGGAGAAATCTGAGGCGACATCCCTTCCGCCTCCGCCCGCGCCGAATACTGCCCCGGCGGCAGCAGATCGACCGCGAAGCGTCCCGCCGAATCTGTGGCCGAGTGATAGCGGATCCCCGTCTCCACCCGGATCGCCACAATGTCCGCGCTCGTAATCGCCGCTCCCTGGGCGTCCAATACCACGCCCCGCAACGCGCCCGTGGACGCATCCTGCCCCCAAGCCACGGAAGCCGCAAGAATGAGTTGAAAGAGGAATACCCGGAAGACAACTACGCGAAAAATATTGCGAATCGTAACCAGAAAGGGCTCACTGCAGCGGCACATACCAATCCCCTCGTGTCCGAGACTTCGGAATCGGAGGGGATTCCAGAAACCCTACGAATCTATATACCATTGTGCAGCTCATGGGAAATGTGACGCACGCACTTGCAATATGTTCGGTTTTTGTCGGTCGCTGGTCGTTAGTTGTTGGTCGTTGGCGAGCGGGGGTGCCGACGACCAACAACTATCGACCAACGACCTTCCCCACCACAAGTAACCACCCATTTCCCGCCCGCTCCGGCTAGGTGTGCCATCGCTTTTTCTCTCCATCCCCATGTCATGTGCAACTCTTTTCACATGGGGGACATCCCTACAACTGCAAATGATTGATACTTATGTGAAATCAATCTGGTCCTGAGGTTGCATTTTAGGAATACATCGGGCGATCCCCTCACCGCAACGTGAACCGAACAGAGTCAGTCGGGAAGTAACTTCAGTAACCAGAGGAGCTCGTGCCATGAAAAACCGCAAGCGGAATCAGAAGGGCTTTTCGCTAATCGAGTTATTGGTCGTCGTCGCGATCATCCTGATCATCGCCGCCATCGCAGTCCCGAACCTGCTGCAGGCGCGTGTCGCCGCCAATGAAGCCTCCGCCGTCGCCTCGCTGCGCACCATCAACATCGCGGAGGTCAGCTACTACAGCAACTATCCGGCGGTCGGCTTCGCGCCCACGCTCGCCGCTCTCGGCGGCACCAGTTGCGCTCCGCCCGATCAGACCAGCGCCTGCCTCATCGACACGCTGCTCGCCGCCGGCACCAAAAGCGGATACACCTTCAACGCCACCGGCATCGGTTCCAACCCCGCCGGCGCATACTTTGCCGTCGGATTGCCCATGTCGGGCAGCGGCAACCGCAGCTTCTGCTCCACCGAAGACGGCGTAATCCACTACGATCCGACCGGCGCCATAATTCCCGACCACGATTCCTGCATCGCCCTTACGCAGCTCCAGTAGAAACCGCCCGCCGAACTCCGATATTGGATGTGGTGGCAAAGTTTCCGCAGCCACCACATCCACTTTTTTTGATCGCTCCGGATCTCACCCACTGCAATCACTCGTTCAATGTGCCGGAGCCGTCGCCGGTGCTGCCGCCGGTGCCGCCGGCTTCGTGCCAAAGTCCACCTTCGGCGTCGCCCGCGAAGCTTCCGAAGCCTGGAAGTACGCCGGATTCTGCTTGTAGCCCGCAAACCCCGCGTACAGATTGTTCGGGAACAGCAGCACATAAGTGTTGTAATCCTTCAGCGTGTCGTTGTAGCGCTTGCGCTCGACGGCGATCCGGTTCTCCGTCCCCGCCAGCTCATCCTGCAAGCGCATAAAATTTTCATTCGACTTCAACTGCGGATAATTCTCCACGATCAACAGCAGCCGACCGATCGCCCCATCCAACTGCCCGTTCGCGGCCATCTTCTCGGACGGCGTCCCCGCCGAAAGCAGCGCCGACCGCGCTTTGGCGATGTCTCCGAACACCGTCACTTCCTGCTGCGCATATCCCTTCACCGTCTCTACCAGGTTCGGAATCAAATCCGCGCGCCGCTGCAGCACGATGTCCACCTGCGACCACGCCGCCTTCACCGCCTGATCCTTCGCCACCAGTTGATTGCGCACTCCCACGTACTGTCCCAACAGCGCCAGCACGATCACCACCAGCACCACAAATACAATCAATCCCTTGCCCATGTCAGTCTCCTGAATACAAAATTAATCGCAAACTAGCCTGTGGAGAGCCGGGCGTCCCCGCCCGGCCCACCCGACTTTGACGGGCGAGGCGCCCGTCGCTCCACCGTAGAACTCATCTACGCCGCTGGATCGAGCATCTTGTCCACCGCCGCCGTCACCTGCTCCACCAACTTCAGGTAGCGCGCAAACACCTCATCTACCTTCGCCGCCTTCCGGTCTTTCTTGCGCTCGCGAATATCCAGCAGCTCGCCAAACACGCGCGTATCAATCCCCAGCTTGGCCGCGAGCGCAGCCGCCGCTTCCCGCTTCGACCCCGCGCCCGGATCACCGAGCGCAATCAGCGCATGACGGAACAGTGTTCCAAACGCCGGCAGCGACCGCAGCAACAGCTCCCACTTCGCATCCGTGTTCCCCGACACCATCAGCAAATGCTGCCGCAACAGGATCGTCTTTTCCCGCAGCTCATACTCCACCTGCGCCCGATGCAAGCGCATCGGTATCTCCAAAGGCTTCAGAACGTCTTCTCCCCACAGCACGCGATAGTGCCGCCGCATGTCCAGAAATTCGATGGAGAAGACGTCCGCCGACCGCCGCATCTCCTCCGCGCTCATCAGCAGCGGCACGCGATGCTTCTGCTTCCCCCACCATTCGATCGCCGGGGCCAGCGCCTCAATCGCTGCGAAAGAAGTCTCGCCGAGCACGCACAGCAGATTCACGTCCGAGTAGCCGGCAACATAATCGCCCGCCGCCGCCGACCCATAAAGAATCACCGCCAGCAGATTCGTCCCCGCCGCTCCGCGCATCCGTTCGACAAACTCGTCAATCAGTTTTTCCGGAACCATTCCGCGCCTCTCACTCTCTGGCAGGTGGAGCGACGGGCGTCTCGCCCGTCAAGATTGGGCGGGGCCGGGCGGGGACGCCCGGCGCTCCACTACCAACTGCCACCTGCACCGCCGCCGCCCGTACTCCCACCGCCAAACCCTCCGAACCCGCCGCCGCCAAATCCACCACCGCCACCACCGAAGCCTCCAAAACCGCCACCACCATATCCACCACCCCGGCCAAACCCTCCGCCGCCTAGCAGCATCCCAAGCAAAAATCCCAGACCGCCGCCGCCCCGACCTCGTCCTCCACCGCCGCCCCGAAAGATCGCCCGCAGGATAGGAATCACAATAAAGAAGACAAGGAAGATTACAAGAATCACGGCACCCGGCCCACCGCTGGGTGCAGGTTGTCGGCGCATCGGAGTCAACCGAGGCTGATTGTCCAGCGTCACGCCCGCATCCTGCACAATTACTGAGGCCACGCGCGTAGTCAGCAACGTGACCGCTCCCGCATAATCTCCGCTGCGCAGCAGGGGCACCATTTCCCGTCCGAACCCGCCCACCTTGCCGTCCGGAAGAATCGGCTCCAGCCCGTAGCCCACCGTGGTCCAATACTTGTGGTCCTCCGTCGCCAGCAGGATCAGCACCCCGCGATCCTTCCCCTTCGCCCCGATCCCCCACTTCTGATATAGCGCCACCGCGTAACTCACCACGTCCTGCCCATCCAACGACTTCACCGTAACCACGGCAATCTGCGCCTGTGCCTTTTGATCCACCTGCTGGCAAAGAGCGTTCAACCGCGCCTGCGTAGCCGCATCCAGAACCCCCGCGAAATCATTGACGTAATTCGTGGCGCGCAGAGAAGCAATGGGCTCCGCGGCAACCCACACCGCCGCCCCCAGCACAATCCAGAGGATTGCCGAAACTCTCACCCGCCGTTTCATTCAGAAAAATTGTACAGGAGTGCCCGCCGCGAAAGGTTGGACACGACAACTTGTCTTATCGTGGGGGTGTCGCAGCGGTTGTGGAAGCAAAACAGCCGGTGTGGGGCGCGTGCTGCTGGGCCACGGCCAGAAACATATCAGGCGGCGAAATTGGAATTCGTGGAAAGATGCAGACCGGGAGCCAGCGCGGGTTCCGCTATTGCTCGAACGTCATTTCTTAGCCGTGACCCGGTCTGCAATTTTGTCATACTCGATCTTCGGCAGGATGCGTCGCGTCACCAATTCGCCGGGCTCGTTATAGGGACGCCCCGCAATCACCCGGCCTGCTTCTGCCGCGGTCATCCCCGGCAAACTCAGCAACTGCTCTTTTGTGGCACTGTTCAAATCGAGTGGCTTGTCGCGACTCCAGCCCTCGCGTATCCCTGCCGCCACAGCCTCGGCATCGCGCTTCACCTCCGCAGTTGCTTCGGCGGTCTTCTCCTTCAAGTTCTGCGAGTTTTGTGGTTGAGTGCAGCCTGCGAGCGCGGCCAGCAGCAGAATTGTAGAAACGTGCCAATATCTGAGGAACTCCATTTTGCACCGCTTCTTTCCGCTTGTCGCGAAAGCCCTGTGCGAAATTCCGGCAACTCCTTCAGCGAGCGCCCAGCAACCCCGGAACGGTTTGCGACGGCACCACTGTGTTCACCGCCAGAATCCTCTTACTTGGTTTTCTGCTCGCCAGCCGTCTCCTCCTGCTGGTCCTCAGCCTTTTGCCAACTGGAATTGGGGTTGTATTCCTTCATGGCCTTGGCGAGAACATCGGTCTTCCTGCCAAGATCCTTCTGATACACGACGCCATCCTCGCTAACGATGAATGTCATCACGCCGGACGACCTGTATTCCGCTGGATAGGCCACGAAAGCGAAACCCTCGGTCATTTTGCCGTTTACGATGTAACTCTTCGCGCCGCCTGGAGCATTCCTTCCCTGACGCGTCAGGATCAGGTAATAGTAACCGCGGTAAGGAGTCGGAGCGCCCTCCACGCTTTTCCTATAGCCCTGGGCAACGGCCGATGCCACCAGCGGCCCGATTGGACTCTGGGGTTCGCCATCTGCGGCTTTCCAATACAGGCCGTTGTGCTGCCCTTCATCACTGAAGATTTTCTCGGCGTACTCGTTGTGCTGCGTGCCGTAATATTCTTTTTCCGCCGCCACGAGCTCCTGGCAAACGCGAATGGTCGATATTTCATTGCGGCCAATTCGCCTGTACAGAATTTCTCTCTTGCCCACCTCGGTGTCGAAATACCACGAATTCCCTTTGTTCACGAGCGGTATGGGGGTGGGCCAATTATGGGCGCCGATATACAGGACAGTGGTTCCATCCGGTTCTTTGACCAGACGGTGCATTTCCTCATATCTCTTCACGAAATTAGCGCGGCTCTGGGCGTCCTCGGTTTCGTCTCCCGACGAGACGATTTGCTTTCCCTCTGGTCCGAGGATATCGAGCATCGCTTTTTCGTCGTTATTCCGCGCTGCCGTAACCAGTGCGTTGCTCGCGTGTTCCGCCGATGAAAATGTTTTCTGGCCCGGCTGCTGCGCCATGGAACGGGTGGGAAAACACACCGTCACAAGGAGTGCGACCGCGACTATTTTAGGAAGATTGGCCCAATGAAATTTGTTGAAGTTCAGCTTCGTTCGCCGCATATGGCTCATCTCCATCTCCAAATTTTTCGAGCTACCAGGAACCAACGAATCCTCGGTCAATGACTTCGATCAATGACCTCAATCAATGACGCCCGCCACCGCCGCCACGAGGCCCAGCGCCGCCACGCGCTCCTCCGCCACCCATGCTGGCGCTTCCGCGTGAGGAAAAGCTCCTGGTCTGTCCGCCATGCTCGTAGCCGCTGAAGGCGCCCGAGCGTGTGCCGCTCTGACCGCGGGGTTCAGCGTATCCTCGAGCCGCCTGCTTGTTTCCGTTGAAAGGCCGGGTGGTTGCGCCGGGACGGTTGTCAACTCCGCCGCGCGCGCCGATGTTCCCGGGCCTGTTCCCTGCGTTGGTGACGCCACGAGCTCCGCCGCGGCCGCTGTTAACTCCACCGCGCGCGCCATTAAATCCGCCGCGCCCGCCTCCTGCTCGGTAAGCATTGCTCCGGTTATAAAACGTTCTGCTCCCGGAGTAGTACCTGCCGTGGTTATACATTGGGTATCGGTTATGCCAATCGAATCCCCAATGACCCCAGCCCCATCCAAAACCTCCGAACCAA
>Ga0074046_10005152_pt1 | contig 10493 bp, 5 predicted proteins | sample BogForMeECP23OM3_FD_94441 | JGI IMG/M metagenome (GOLD analysis project Ga0074046, IMG submission 94441) | Bog forest soil microbial communities from Calvert Island, British Columbia, Canada - Bog Forest MetaG ECP23OM3 | ecosystem: Environmental > Terrestrial > Soil > Wetlands ...
GCCTTCGAGCTCACCGTCGATGGCCTTGCCGATCTCGACCTCAAGGTGGTGGGCGACACCACGACCACCGGCCGCACCGCGGTGATCGCGGTCGGCCCCGATCAGACCCGCGAGCTACGCGCGCTCGTGGGCACCTATTCGTCGCTGCCGCCAGGGGCTTCCATCCCGCTCACATTCCGCATCTCCGACACGGAGACAGGGCAGCGGGCAAGCGCCGTCGATCATTTCCGTGGACCGTGAGCTCGATCATGTCCGCCGACAATTTCACCAGCGACACTAGACGCAATCCACGAGAGCTCACCGGACGCACGGTGCTCATTTGCCTTGTTTTGTTCTTCGCGCTGGTAGCGGGAGTAAACGCGGTCATGATCAAGGCCGCGGTCACGACCTTTGGCGGGGTCGAGAGCGAGAATTCGTATCAGGCGGGACTCGCCTTCGCCCAGCAGATCGCCGCGGCCCACGCGCAGGATGCGTTGCGCTGGCGCGTGGAGGCCAAGCTGTCGCCGAGCGAGCGGACGACCGTCATCGAGTTGACCGTGACCGACGACGGCGGTTGGCCGCCCGCCGGCTTGCAGCTGCAAACTTTCTATCCGCAACCTGACCATTCGCTGAACCCGGCTCCGCCGGCGGCGGGCACTCATATTCTGAAATACGTTCCGTCGGCTGGAACCAATGCTGGCGGGCCGGACATCTGGTGGGGCGAGTTGACCACCGATCAGAAACCTGACGACGCGTTCAGCCTGGTCTATGACTCAGATCCACTGAGCGAGGAGACCGCAATCCTGGGATTTCCAAGCGTCCTGCTTGAGGCATCGGCCACGGCTCCGCTGGCCGACTGGTTCGTGCGACTTTCTGATGTGGCTCCAGACGGCACGGTAATCATGCTTACCGGAGGCGGTCTGAACGGTGCGCAGCGCGATTCAGAAAGTCAGCCCACCGATCTTGAGCCCGGCCGGGTGTACCCGCTCAAAATCGACATGCACTTTACTTCCTGGGTATTTCCGCGCGGACACCGCATCCGTCTGGCTGTCTCCAACGCTCTCTGGCCCATGATCTGGCCTACACCGTACACCATGACTACCTCCCTGCAGCTTGGCGGACAACAGCCGTCGCGACTGGTATTGCCCGTTGTGCCGGTGAAGAGCCAACTGCCTCCGCCGAATTTTGTTCCTCCGGAACCTCCAAGCCAGCTGCCCGGAGTGCATTCAAGTGGGGATTGGCTGCCTGGAGAGCTGTGGACGAAACTGCGTGACGAGCTTCACCAGGCAACGACGTGGGAATGGCACGGCGGCGCCGAAGTTACGGAATTTCCCTGGGGAAGTACCAAGCACCAGGACAAGCTCAGATTCGAAGTCCAGGACGCACATCCCGAGAACGCTTCGTTCCACGGGGAAGGGGAAACCGAAGTGAATCTCCCGGGCAGGAAACTGCTCTGGACGGACACGCTCGATTTTCGTAGCGATAAGGCTAATTTCTATTACCAATTTCGGCGCCAATTGCTGAAGAACGGTCAGGTCGTTCGCGAAAAGAACTGGCAGGAAACAATTCCGCGCGACCACCAGTAGGGAATATGCGAACTTTACTCCGACAAACAGTCTGGATCTGGCTTCTGCTGGGTGCGATGCCAAGTTTGGCGATTGAGCCACCGTCGCCTCCCAAGTACGGCGTTCGCATGGAGCAGGCATGGATCCCCATGAAAGACGGTGTGCGCCTGTCCGCAACTCTTTACATGCCGGGCGGCGCCCAACCGGACGAGAAGTTCCCCGCGCTGCTCGAATACCTGCCTTACCGCAAGGATGACGGCACCGCAGCCGGCGACTACCCCAGGCATGCCTACTTCGCGCGACGAGGCTACGCCAGCGTGCGCGTGGACATTCGCGGAACTGGCACGAGCGAGGGTCGCCCGCCGGATCGAGAGTACTCCGAGCAGGAGCAGATTGACGGCGAACAAGTGATTGCCTGGCTCGCGCACCAGCCCTGGTCCAACGGCAATGTTGGCATGTTTGGCATTTCCTGGGGTGGGTTTAACTCGATGCAGATGGCGATGCGAAATCCGCCCGGTCTCAAAGCCATCATCGCTGTGGCCGCCACGGATGAGCTCTTCCACGACGACGTTCATTACATCGACGGCATCATGCACATCGACGAGTTTGAGTTGAACATGGACATGGCGCCCGGAATTACCGGCGCGCCCGACTACACGCTCGATGAAAGAATCCTGGGGCCGCGGTTCGACACGCCACCCTGGTCATTGCTTTATATGAAGCATCAGCACGATGGACCATTCTGGCGCAGTCCGGTCCGGCCGCAGAGCGAGATCAGAGTTCCTTGTTTCCTGATCGGCGGTTTCGCCGACGGCTATCGCGACAGTATCCCGAACATGCTGAAAAATGTGACCAAGGTTCCTGTCAAGGCTGTGATTGGTCCCTGGAACCATTCCTTCCCCAACGATGCCGACTTCGGACCGCGCGTTGAGTGGCGCGATCAGGCCGTGCGCTGGTGGGATTACTGGCTGAAAGGCCGCGACACGGGTGTGCTCAATGACCCGAAGCTGGTCGTTTTTATGCGCGAGTCGCATCCGCCCGATCCGAACCTGGAGACCGTTCCCGGCGAATGGCGTGCTGAGTCCGGTTGGCCGCCCCCTCAGTCGAAGGACTCGACTCTTTACTTGCAGCCAAACCACACACTGGCGGATTCACCCGCGGCGCAGGATGTCCACCAGTTAAAGTACGTCCCTTCCATCGGTGTGGAAGCCGGATTCTGGTGGGGCGAACTCTTGGCCGATCAGCGTCCCGTGGACGCCTTCAGCCTGGTTTACGACTCGGCTCCGCTCGAAGCGAACGTCGCGATCCTCGGCTGGCCCCGCGCCCGGCTGCAGGTATCGGCGCCAGTTCCGCTGGCGGACTGGTTCGTGCGCCTTTCCGACGTCGCGCCGGACGGAAGCGTCACACAAATCACTGGCGCCGGGCTGGACGGTGCCCAGCGTGATTCGATGGCTGATCCCCACGACCTCGAACCGGGCAAGACTTATTCGTTGAACATAGAGCTGCACCTGACTTCATGGATCTTTCCCAAAGACCATCGCATTCGGGTTGCCGTTTCGAACGCTCTTTGGCCCATGATGTGGCCGACGCCTCATCCCATGACTACTTCACTGATGCTGGGAGGAGAAGCCGGTTCGAGGCTGATCCTGCCAACATTGCCAGAGAAGGGCGCTGCTCAGGTTGCTCTTTCTCCGCCACAACCTTCTGACCAGCGGGCCGACATCCAATCTGCCGGGTACCCGTGGCCCGGCGAATGGACTTTGCAACGTGATGAAGGGCGTCAGAAAGCAACGGTTGTATGGAAAGGGAAGTCGGAAATCAGCTACCCATGGGGCAAGGAAAAGGACTTTGAACAGTTGACCTACGACGCTGACGATGCACACCCAGCGGTGAGCTCAGTGCACGGCGAAGCGGAGTCGATTTATGAATTGAAAGGACGCGTGCTTACCTGGCGGGGGCACCTGTCCGTTACCAGCGATGAAAGAAATTTCTATTACAAGTACACGCGCGAACTGCTCAGGGATGGACAAATGCTGAAGCAGAAGACATGGGAAGAAACCATACCGAGGGACCACCAATGATTCGGTGCCGGTAGCGAGGATGGCAGCTTCCAGTCGCCCACCGACATTCCGACACCAGACTGGGACGAAGGGAGTCCTTATGAAAAGCCTGAATTCACTCGCCATTCTGCTTGCGGTTTTGATAGTGGCAAGCATGGCCTTTGCCGACACGACTGGCAGCATTCGGGGGACCGTAGCCGATTTCAGTGGGGCATTGATTTCCAAAGCGCACGTCATCGTTACGAACGAAGAAACGAATGAGACACGAAGCGCAAACACAGACGTAAGCGGAGCTTTTCAGTTCCTTCTGCTTCCGACCGGGACCTACGCCTTACGCGTGGAACAGCCGGGCTTTCGAAGTTATATCGTGCGCAGCATCCATCTCACCGTGAACCAGGTGGCCACTTTTAATGTCAGTTTGCAGGTTGGTCAGGCACTAGCCAAGGTAGAGGTGGTAGCGAACGCTGCGCAGGTTGACACTGCAACGACCCAGGTAGGCACCGTAATCGACACCAAGCCCATCATGGATCTTCCCCTCAACGGCCGCGATCTTTACCAGCTCATTGGCTTGCTGCCCGGCATTACTGTTCCCGGCAATGCCGACGCCAACAATCCGGTTTATGGGGTTACCACCGGTTCGAACCCAGCCATGGTTTTTTCCAGCGGTGGCGGCCGCCTGGTGATGAACAACTTCATGGTGGACGGCACCGACAGCAACGGCACCTTTTCCAACCAGCCGGTAATCAACCTCATCCCGGACGCGACCGAGGAATTTCGCGTGATTACCAACACATTTAATGCGGAATATGGCAGGAACGCTGGATCGGTGGTCAACATCATTACCAAGTCGGGCACCAATCAATGGCATGGAAATGTTTTCGAGTTTCTACGGAATAATGCTCTGAATGCCAGGAACTACTTTGAGCTGACGAAGGCATCTTACAAACTCAATCAGTTCGGCGGTACTCTAGGCGGCCCCATCCGGAAGGACAGGACTTTCATCTTTGGCAGCTTTCAGGATTCGCGTGAGCGAAAAGGCGCTGATACCACGCGTGACAGGGTCTTTAGCGCTGCTGAGCGAGGTGGTGATTTCAGCGACCGGGAGTCGGACTTCACCGGCGCGCTAACCACTTCGCTCTGCTTCCCGCGGGACAGCACCGGAGGGCAGTGCTATGCGGGAACACCTGCTAACCCTATCCTGTACAGCACGATCTTTCCAGGGGCGGTCATTCCAACCTCGTCATTTGATCCCGTCTCCCAAAGCATCCTTGCGAATCTTATTCCTCAGCCAAACGTAGGAGGCCTTTATTTTTCTTCAAGCCCGGTGCAGCCGAATGATTCTTATCAATGGACGCTTAAGGTAGACCATCAGCTAAGCCCGAAACACAAACTGTCAGGCTTTTATTTCTTCGATGACAACACAACCACTAACTTCGGTGTGTACCCCCTGCAAGATCTTCCCGGGTTCCCGGCCACAAGCAAAACCCGGTCTCAGCAGATCAACTTGGCGGAGACCTGGGTCAAGAGCCCCACTACTTTGAATGAATTCCGCGTTGCCTACGTCCGAGTGGCCATGGGGCAGGAGGCGCAGCCACTGCGCACCGGTTCCCCTGCTTCTTTTGGCTTCACCGGCATTACTCCCGGCCCTCCGGAGAATCTACAGAGCTTGCCAGTCATTGACATCGTGGGCGGACCATATTTTCAAAGCCAGGGAAGTGGATCCGGGGGAGGAGAGGATTTTCAGAATGTCTATCAGGCTGAGGACAACTTCTCCAGGATCTTGGGACGCCACGCGCTAAAATTTGGGGCCGATGTGCGCTGGATTCAGTACAAGCAGCAACTGGCCTACGTGTTCGATGGCGATTTCTACTTCGCAGGGGGCGGACCGAACAGTACGGGGGATCCGTTTGCCGACTTCTTCCTGGGGTTGCCGGACTATTACTCGCAGGGAAGCGACCACACGCAGTACTTGCGCTCCAAGCAGGTCGGGATATATGGACAGGATACCTGGCAGATTCACCCTAACCTGACATTGAATTACGGCCTGCGTTGGGAGTTGAACACGCCATACGTCGACCAGAATAACCAGCTCAACGTGTATCGATTCCCGGCGGGTCCCGGAGAACCGCCGCCACAATCCCAGGTCTTTTCCACCGCGCCCCCTGGCTTCTTGTTCCCCGGCGATCCCGGCGTGCCGCGCGGACTGACCCAGACGTATTACAAGTCTTTTGCGCCTCGTATCGGTCTGGCTTACAGCCCGGACTGGCTCGGTCCGAATAAGCTGGTCATCCGGTCAGCTTATGGCATTTTCTATAATCCCGTGGAACAGTACGTGCTCCTGGAGTTCAACGGTGAACCGCCGTTCGGCGGGAGTACGCTACTTACTGGTCCCGGATTTGCCACCCCCTTTGTTGGACAAGACGGTACCGAGTACACGAACCCCTATCCCTTTATTCCTGCTTACCCGGGCGAATCGGTCGACTTCAGCAATTACTACCCCATCTTGCTATATGGAAACTATCGACCCAATCAGCGCACCCAGTACATGGAGCAGTACAACCTGAGCGCTGAGTACCAACTTGGCGCGTCCATGGTTCTGGGCGCGGGCTACGTGGGCAGCCAGGGTCATCGTTTATTGGCCACCTATGACGAAAATCCAGGCAATCCCGCGCTGTGCTTATCAGCAGTGCTTGCTGCGCTGGGATGCGGTCCGTATTACGAAGACGTAACATTCGTAGACCCAGTATCAGGACAGACCCTCTACTACGGCACTCGGCCCGCCGGTGCGATATCCAACGACCCAGTCCATGGCCTGGAAGCTTTTTCCAGCATGTTTACGATCGATTCGATCGCCAATTCAAGTTATAACTCCGCGCAGATTCATCTCGAGCGTCGGGCCAGCGACTTCCAATTCTTGGCCTCATACACATTCTCAAAATCACTGGACAATTCGTCCGGATTCCAGAACCTCCTGAATCCATTCTGCTTCAAGTGCGATAGGAACTTGTCCGCCTTTGACGCCCGGCATCGTTTTGTCTTCAGTTATACGTACGAGTTGCCTCTGAAGCGCTTCGTCTCTGGCGGCGGTATCCGGAAAAAACTCGTTGACGGCTGGGAAATCGGTGGCATCTACTCGTATCAGACTGGGGTCCCGGTCCACCTGACCGACACTTCTTCTGACTACTCATTGACCGGGGGATACGATTTCGAACCGGCAGATCGCCCTGAGATCGTCGGTCCGATTCAGACCCAGGACCCGCACAAATCTGGGTGTACATATGGAACTGGACCCGGGACTAGCTCGCCCTGCGCACCGGTTGCCAACCAGTTTTTTGTCAACTCAAACGTATTCCAAACCGAGCCTCCGGGCCAGTTTGGGAACGCCAGACACAATATGTTCGGCGGTCCTCCAGTTAACAACTGGGATTTCACAATCATTAAGCGAATTGCGTTCAAAGAGCGCTACAGCTTTGAATTCCGGTCGGAGTTCTTCAACCTCCTGAATCACACGCAGTTCTATAACCCGGATGGTGACATCGGCGCGGGGCCTCAGTTTGGCGTGATCAGTCAGGCCCGAGATCCACGGTTCGTCCAGTTCGGAGCTAAGCTTGCTTTCTGAGAAGAATGAATCGCGGAAAGCAGTTTGCCGCATTCGACTATTGCGGGATTATCTGCTGCTGCGCGCGAGGCGCTAACTAGCGTGGACGATCCGATGCAAGTAACGCTGCGAGAGTCATCCTCGATCCTGAAGGACTGGCGCAACGGACTGGATGTTGACTCGGTCTTGCGCGGCCAGGGCGCGGATCCAGCAGTAATCCGTTCGCGCAGGCCTGCGATAGTGAGATTCGCTGAACGTGCCTTGGCAGAAGGCACGCCGCTGCTCGATCCCATCGTGATTTACCGCAGACTGCCGGTTGAGTCGGTGCGGCACGAGCGGATCGCGCTGCGGGGTGGGCGACTCTTAACCGGCAAACTGGTGGCTGAGCATCTGGCTGCTGCTCAAGAAATAGTGGCCATAGCGGCTACCATCGGCAGCAGAGTGGAAGACCTCATCTCGCAAGTGCTCCAGCATGACACAGTGTTCGCACTTGCCCTGGATGGGTTTGGCAATGCCGCCGTCGAAACCCTTGCGGTCACCATCTGCCACTATTTTTCTGAGGCAGCGGCCGCGGACGGAATGGACGCCACGATTCCGTTGGCTCCCGGAATGATTGGCTGGCCCACAGAAGTGGGACAGAAAGAGATCTTCGCTGCACTGGACACTGATGCAATTGGTCTGAAGCTCACTTCCCATGACGTGATGATCCCGCGCAAATCTCTTTCCATGGTTGTAGGTTTGGGGTCCGAGGTGATGAAGGGCGCCAAGTCGTGTGATTATTGCTCCATGCAGGCAACCTGCCGTTATCAGGACCACTACGGAATTTAAGTCTGAAACCAAGAAGGGCGCTCCGCGCACCATGGCCGATCAAGCAACGTTCAAGGTAGATCTGCAGCCGGTAGGCCGCCGGGCTCAGGTCGCGGCTGGCACAACGCTGCTGGCCGCAGCTCGCTCGGTGGGAGTGGAGTTGCAGTCCATCTGCGGTGGCGCGGGGACCTGTAGAAGTTGCCGGGTGCACCTGGCAAAGGGTGTGATTTCGCCCCCGACCACGGCAGAGAAAGATGAACTGGGCGGCGAAGAACTCGCGGCTGGTTATCGCCTCGCCTGCCAAGCTGTTGCCCTCAGTGATGTGCGCCTGGACATACCGGCCGAATCGTTGACCGCCCCGCAGCGCGTGCAAGTCGAAGGGGAAGATCGCAAGATCGTGCTCCAGCCCCTGGTGTCGGCAGCGGACGTGCACATCGCTCCGCCCAGCCTGGCTGATATGAGATCGGATCTGACGCGCTTGCGAAGCGTGCTTCCTTCGGATAACGGCGAAGTGGAGTTTCCTCTGCCTGTCCTAGCCTCTCTGGCCGAGAAGTTGCGTCGTCAAGACTGGTCGGCCCGGCTGGTTGTACGCCATTCTGATGGTCGCCGCTGGATTGCTGGTGTGCTGCCGCCGCGCAGCCGGATGTTTGGCCTAGCCGTGGACATCGGTACCACCAAGCTGGCTGCGTACCTTATCGATTTGGAAAGCGGCGAGACCGTCGGCAGGGCGGGAGCGCCAAATCCCCAGATCGCATACGGCGAGGACGTGATCAGCCGCATCTGCTTTGCCAATCAGACCCCGGAAGGGCTGCCCCTCCTGCAGAACAAGGTCGTCCAGACGATGAATCATCTCGTGGCCGAGCTTTGCGCCGGGGCTGGATCGCCAGAACAGATCGTGGACGCTGTCGTGGTCGGCAACACGGTGATGCACCACATCTTCGCCGGGCTGCCGGTCGACCAATTGGGCACTGCACCCTTTGTGTCCGTCGTCTCAGAGAAGCTCGAAATTCCCGCCGCGCACGTCGGACTCTCACTGTCATCCGGCGCGACGGTCTATCTGCCGCCGAACATTGCCGGCTATGTTGGCGCCGATCATGTAGCGATGCTGTTGGGCATTGGCATCGACCAGGACCGCCGAACGGTTCTCGCGATTGACATTGGAACGAACACCGAGATCAGCCTGATCCATCACGGGCGCATCCTGAGTTGTTCCTGTGCGTCGGGCCCAGCCTTTGAAGGCGCCCACATTAGGCATGGGATGCGGGCCGCGCAAGGTGCGATTGAACGGGTGCGCATCATCGACGGCAAAGTCCATACCCACACGATTGGCGGTGTGCCCCCGGTGGGGATCTGTGGATCCGGCATCCTCGATGCCGTGGCTGAAATGCTCGCAGCCAACGGGTTGGACAAGCGGGGAAACTTCCGCAAGGATAGTCCATGCATTGGTCAGTCCGGGAGTGAGTCCGGGTTTGTTCTGGCGCCGGCGGTAACTACCGGACACGGGAGCGACATTGTGATTACGCGCCAGGATGTGAACGAGATCCAGTTAGCCAAGGCGGCAATTCGCGCCGGCATCGAGGTACTGTTACAAGAGGCCGGGCTCGAGCAGCGCTGCCTCGACGAGATCGTGATCGCCGGCGCATTCGGTTCCTACCTCGATGTCAGAAGTGCTATTCAGGTGGGCATGGTTCCCCCGCTTCCGCGCGACCGGTTCCGGCAGGTAGGAAATGCCGCAGGAACCGGAGCCAGGCAGATGCTGCTTTCAGGCGAGCGGCGGCGCATGGCCGAAGAGATCGCTCAAAGGGTAGAGTATGTCGAGTTGGCCAGCCATCGTGCGTTTTCAGACTGGTTTGCCAGCGAACTGCATTTCTGACCAGAGTAACTCATGAGTCCAGCTGAATTCGATCGCTTCGCCACCAGCTACGATCAGGACCTGGCAAAGTCTCTCGCCATCACGGGTGAGGACAGAGGTTTCTATGCCCAGGGAAGAATCGATTGGACGGCACAATGCATCGCGCAGCTTCGAAGTGAAGTGCGACGAGTCTTAGATTACGGCTGCGGCGACGGTGCGAACGCACCGCTGCTCGCAGCCAAGTTCAAGGCTGACCACGTGCTGGGAGTGGATGTCTCGAGCGCCTCGATCGCCGTGGCCCGCCAGGCGAATCATGGCGCTTCAGTGTCGTTCCTCTGCAGCGACGAGTGGACGCCCGACGGCACGATGGATCTTGGCTTTACCAATGGCGTTTTCCACCACATACCGCCGCGCGAGCGCAGAGAGTGTCTGGTGGCCATTCGTCGCGCTCTTCGTCCCGGGGGCCTGTTTGCTTTTTGGGAGAACAACCCTTGGAATCCGGGCACGCGATATGTGATGTCGCAGTGCGCTTTTGATGAGGATGCGGTTACGATCAGCCCGCGTGAGGCGCACAAGATTCTGTCGGAAGCCGGGTTCAAGCTTCTGCGCACCGATTCGCTGTTCTACTTCCC
>Ga0074046_10005153_pt1 | contig 10491 bp, 7 predicted proteins | sample BogForMeECP23OM3_FD_94441 | JGI IMG/M metagenome (GOLD analysis project Ga0074046, IMG submission 94441) | Bog forest soil microbial communities from Calvert Island, British Columbia, Canada - Bog Forest MetaG ECP23OM3 | ecosystem: Environmental > Terrestrial > Soil > Wetlands ...
CATACTTCTTCAGGAGCTTGCGCATCAGTTTCAGTGCGGCGTGCTTGTTTCGCTTGGACTGGGCCAGCACATCGAGGACCTCGCCTTCGGCGTCAACCGCTCGCCAGAGATAGACCATACGGCCGTCGATTTTCAGATAGACCTCGTCCAGATGCCAGGTCGTGTGAGGCTTCGGGCGACGCTTTCGTAAGTGGGCCGCGATCATCGGTCCGAAATGGTTCACCCAACGCCGAACAGTCTCGTAAGACACCGCCACTCCGCGTTCCGCCAACAAATCCTCGACGTCACGCAGGCTGAGGGTGAACCGGAGGTAGAGCCATATCGCTTGCTGAATGATCTCAGGCGGGAATCGATACCCGCTGTAGCTGATCTTGTTCATCCGCGTGGGGCTACCCGGCCACCGAGAACGCCGCAAGCCCGGAGCGCCGTGACAACGCCGTCCCGGTACACCCACCGGGTCGCCATCTCGAACCGCCGCCTCGTCGCAGCCGACGACGCCGGCGTCGCGTTCCGCTGGAAGGACTATCGCATCGACGGGCCGGAACACTGGAAGACGATGCGCCTTCACCCGCACGAGTTCATCCGCCGCTTTCTCATGCACGTGCTGCCCAGGGGCTTCCACCGCATCCGCCACTATGGGCTCTTCGCCAACGCCAGCCGGGCCGGGAACATCGCGAAAGCCCGCGCGCTGCTCGGCGCCGACCCGCCTGCCGCCGATCCGCAACGGCAGCCGGATGTCACACCGGACGCGCCGCGCGCGCTGCGCTCCCCATGCCCGCGCTGCGGCGCACGCATGATCGTCATCGAGGTCTTCGCACGCGGCTGCGAGCCGAGGCAGCGGCCGACGCCGAGCAGGTTCGACACGTCATGAGCCGGACCGCCTGTCAGCGCCGCCGCTTTCCCCTTCCGTTGCGCTGGCTCCGTCCCGGCGGCGATCTCTCTCGACCCGATTCATGGCGATCAATGCGCCGGCGCCCCGTTGACACCCTTCAAACCCCGCCCGGGACGCTTCTTCCACTCTCCCGCCCGCCGCCGCGTGCAGCCATGCAGGTCGCATCGCCCCAGTGTCCCGCCTCCATCGAATGCGCCGCTAACCCGAAATCCCCATAGCGCTCGCCGCCCAGCCCCTGCCCAGCTGCCCGCGACTTCGCGCCCTGGCGCTTTTTGGACGCCGGCCGCCGGAGCAGGAGGCACCACTGGTGAAGCCGGCGTCCAAAAACCTGCACAGGAGCGAGCGTTCCCGAAAGAAGCCGCGAACGCGTCCGTTCGACCCGAGGCGGAAGTTCACGGCGGCGGAAGAGTCAAGAAGTCGCTGTCGCCGCCTGGTGGATTGAGATCCGGCATCAAGCCCTGATTGATTCGAAGGGCGTTGACGATGATCTGAGGTGTCGATGATCTGAGGATGCCGTCCCGAATAATTCAAGCTATGATTGCATTCGGAAGTGCGGGGCGGGGTTTTGTTTTGAAGACTTCGAAAGTCCGCGCGTGCAGGGCCCGGGGTGGGTTCTCGTCTATCAAACGTGGGCTTGAGGAAAGTTGCGATGCCAGAGCTCATTCGGGTGCTGATCGATACAGATGTCGACATCGACGACTGGATGGCGATCCTATTCCTCATGCAGCATCCTGGGGTGCGGGTGCTGGGGATCAGCGCCACCGGCTGCGGCGCCGCCCACCTCACGGCGGGCGGCCGCAACGCCCGCGACCTGCTCATGCTGACCGCAGCGCCGGAAACGCCTGTGGCGCTGGGGACTAGTGCGCCGCTGATCTATTCCAATCAATTCCCCAACTCCATTCGCAACGGCGTCGATGATCTGTTCGGCCTGACCTTGCCGACCAATCCTGCGCCTTTGGATCGGCGGCCGGCGGTAGAGTTCCTGCACCAGACGCTAAGGGATTCGCCGCAGCCCGTGACAGTTCTGGCCATCGGCGGGCTGACCAACCTCGGGATGCTGCTTCGCGACTACCCGGACGTGCTATCGAAGATTGCGCGGCTGGTTGTGATGGGCGGCGCCATGGACGTTCCCGGCAACGTCTATGACGTCGACAGCAACTACCTGAACAAGGTCGCCGAGTGGAACATCTTCCTGGATCCGCTCGGCGCGAAGATCGTCTTCGAGTCCGGCGTTCCGATGACCCTGGTTCCCCTTGATGCGAGCCAGTTCGTGCCGATCGACAAGGCCTTCTACAACCGCTTTGCCGCGGCCGCGACCACCCCGGCGGCGCGCTTTGTCCACGACGCGCTGACGGCCGATCTCTCATTCGTGCTCAGCAACGACTTCTTCTTTTGGGACCCCCTGGCGGCGGCGATCCTCGTCGATCCCTCCCTGGCGGTCTCCACCAGCCCGGCCTCGCCGCAGTCGATGTACCTGTCGGTGCTTCAGGCGCTGGACGAGGAACAGGACACCTCAGGCCAACTGGTTCGCGCCGCGTCCGGCCCATCTGTGGAGGTGGCGATGTGGGCCGACAAGGCCCGCTTCTATGACCAGTTCATCGCCACCCTGAACCGGACCTGAGAGCATGACCGACACCGGAAACACCCTGGTCTTCGCCGTCAACGGAGTTCTGCAGGTCATCGAGAACCCCGATCCCACCGCCCTGCTGGTCGACTTTCTGCGCGGACCATCGCTGGGCCTGACGGGGACCAAGCTGGCTTGCGGGGAGGGGGGCTGCGGCGCCTGCACGGTCACGCTTTCGACCTGGGAGCCGGCGACCGACCGGCTCAACCACGCGGCCGTCAACGCCTGCCTCCGCCCGATCTGCCTGCTCGACGGCCAGGCGGTGACCACCACCGAGGGCATCGGCAACGTGCGCGCCGGCCTCCACCCGGTCCAATACGAGATCGCCGCCAACAATGGCTCGCAGTGCGGCTACTGCACGCCGGGCTTCGTTATGAACATGTTCTCCGGTCTTGCCGAAGACTGGCCTCTCACCGCCAGCGAGATCGAGGATCGCTTCGACGGACATATCTGCCGATGCACTGGCTTTCGGCCGATCCTGCAGGCGATGCAGACCTTCGCTTCCGACGCGTCGAAACACCATGACTTCCACACCAATCATCCGCCGACGATCGCGCCCGGAGTCCAGGCCCGGGTGGCGGCGCACCCAGCCGGCGTGGTTTTTCCAGAAACGCTCAAGCGCAGGGTCCTGGAACGCCGGGACCTGAGCTTCGCGGCCCGCGGCTACCAGTGGATGCGTCCCCAGCGGCTCGAAGCGGTCCAGCAGGCGCTCCGCGACCATGGCGGCGATCGCGCGCTCGTAAAATTGGTCGGCGGCAACACCGACATCGGCATTTACAAGGCGCAGGTGAACGATCCCCGGGTGCTGATCGACACCAGCGGCGTTCGCGAACTCCACGGGATCGGCCTGGACGAACACGGCGTGCGGATAGGCGCAGCGACGACTCTCGAGGCGATTGTCCGCTTCATCAAAACCCAGGGCGCAGACACGCCCGCTTGGGCGGGGTTGAACGACCTGCGGCGGCATCTCGGCATCGTCGCAAACCTCCAGGTCCGCGATGTCGGAACGGTCGGGGGTAATCTGATGATGACGTGGCTCCGCGCCTCGACCGCCGCGCCGTTTCCGTCCGACCTTCTGCTGACCTTCGAGGGGCTGGGCGCGACCTGCCGTTTCGCGTCGGAGTCCTACCCGGGCGGGCGGGCGGGATTTCCCATCGGCGCGGTTCCCGTCCCCGCAGAACTGCCGGTCGACGCCGTGCTGGTCGACCTCCACCTTCCCTGGGCCGGTGCCAATGAGGCGATCCGCTCTTACAAGGTCCGGATGCGGGCGGAAGACAGCCACCCGATCGTCAACGCGGCGTTCCGGGTCGCCATCGACGCCGAGAACAGGGTCCTGACCGCGCGCCTCGTGCTGGGTGGGCTGGCGGGGTTGCCGGTGCACGCCAGACGCGCCGAGGCTGCGATCGAGGGCCAGTGCTGGGCGGAGTCGACCTTGCAGCACGCGCTCGACGCCCTGGCGCGGGACGTCACCGAACACATCCGCGAGTTCGACGGAACCGAGTTCTACCCGCCAGACTATCGCGCCTCCCTCTGCCGGACCCTGTTCTACAAGTTCTATGTCCACGTCGCCGAGCGCCTGGGACTTGCTGTCTCGCCGGCGGTCGCATCGGCGGGACGGTTGGAGACAAGGCCCTTGGCGCGGGGCGTGGAGCTCACAAAGGTCTATCCGCGGGAGGCGTCGGTCGGCATGCCGATCCTCAAGCTGGACGCCTTCCTTCAGGCCAGCGGCGAGGCGGTCTACACCAACGACCTGCAGTTGCCGCCGAACGGGCTGCACGCGGCCTATGTGCTCTCGACCATCGCGAAGGGCAGGTTCGGGTGGCATGGCGGAAGCCCCGCCGCCACCCTGCGGGCGGTCGCCGCCCGGGTCGCGGGCGTGACGGACCTGATCACGGTCGAAGATGTCGCGATCCTGACAGGACCCGACGCCGCGTCGCGCCCGAACAACAACATCGGCATGTCCAACGCCGACCCAGTGTTCGCCCAGAACGGCGAAATCATAGCCTGGGGCCAGCCGATCGCGCTGGTCCTGGCCAACGATGCCTGGGCGGCGCAGACCGCCGGGCGGCTGATCGAAGACGAATATATCATCTATGAGCGTGAGACGCCGGTGCTCGAGATCGAAGAGGCCTTGGCCGAACCGGGGGGCAAGGGCGTCTTCCAGGACGACCCCGCCAACGGCGACGTCCACATCGCCTCGATCACCCGTGCCGGCAGCGACACGGCCTGGCTCGATGCGCCCGACGCGCCGATGCCGGGGGGGCGGTTGCTCAAGGGCGTGCAGCGCACCGGCGCCCAGGCTCAATTCTATATGGAGGTGCAGAATTGCCTGGTGTCGCCCGGCGAGGGGGACGCATTGCAGATTTACAGCTCGACCCAGCAGCCGGCCGCCGTCCAGCAGATGGCCTGTCGGGTTCTGGGGCTGCCGGCCGCCAGTGTCCAGGTGTCGGTGCGTCGGCTCGGCGGTGGCTTCGGCGGCAAGCAGTTCCGGCCCTACATGCTCTCGTCAGCCGCGGCGGTGGCGGCCTGGAAGGTACGCAGACCAGTCAAACTGACCTTGACCCGCAACCACGACATGCGGACGATTGGCAAGCGTCACCCGTATCGCGACACCTATACCGTCAGCTACACGCCCGACGGCAGGCTGCAGGGCATGCGGATGGACATGGTCAGCAACGGGGGCTGCACCTATGACGCCAGCTTCCCGGTGATGGATGTCTCGCAGCAGCAATGCGACAGCTGCTACTTCATCCCGACGTTCCGGACGACGGGGGCCGTCGCCAGGACCAATATCGCAAGCAACACCGCGATGCGCAGTTTCGGCACCGTGCAGGCGGTGATCGGGATCGAGGAAGCGATCGAACGGGTCGCCCACGAGACCGGTCTGGTCCCCGAGGACGTGCGCCGGGCGAACATGTATCGGAACGCGACCGCGACGGAGTGGCAGAGCACTCATTTCGGCCAGGCGCTCGACCACTGCAACGCAATTGAACTGTTTGACGAGCTGCGCCGCCACTGCTGTTTCGACGCGCGGCGCGCCGAGATTGACGCCTTCAACGCCGCCAACCGCTGGCGAAAGCGGGGCATTTCCCTGATGCCGTTCAAATACGGCGTCGGCTATCAGCCGAGGTCGATGGAGCAGGGCTCGGCCTATGTTTCAGTCTATCAGTCGGACGGCTCCGTCCTGGTCCAGACCGGGGGGATCGAGATGGGCCAGGGTCTGGACACCAAGATGGCCCAGATCGCCGCCCAGGAACTTGGCGCGCCGCTGAATCTGATCCGGGTGGGCGACACCTGGACCGGGGCCGCGCCCAATTCGGTAGCCACCGCGGCGTCATCCGGATCGGACCTGTTCGGCAGCGCCGTGAAACTGGCCTGCGAGACACTGCGGAAAAGGATGCTCGCGTTCTGCAAGTCGGCCGGCCAGGAGCCCTGGCTCGGTAAGCCTGACCTGTGGCCGACGGTAGTCGCCGCCGCCTACAACGCCCGGGTGGATCTGCAGGCCGAGGCCACTTACCGCGAACCCCTGATTGACGATATCGGCGGCGACCACCCCTACGGGCGGGTTTTCCTCTATTTCACTTACAGTTCGGCCTGTTCCGAGGTCGAGATCGATGTGCTGACCGGCGAGGCCACGATCGTGCGTACCGACATCCTGTTCGACAACGGCAGGAGTCTCAATCCCCTGCTGGACATTGGTCAGGTCGAGGGCGGCTTCGTGCAGGGAACCGGCCTGATGCTCAGTGAGCAGATGATGTACACCAACGATGGCGCTCTCTATTCGGACGGCACCTGGGACTACAAGCCCCCTGGCGCCAAGTCGATTCCGGTCGAGTTCAATGTCCGGCTGCACGAGGCTCCTCGCTACCACGCGATCACCGGCAAGCCGCTGGACGACGCGTCGGTCAACGGCTCGCGGGGCATCGGCGAACCGCCGCTGGTGCTGGCCTCCACCGTGTTCTTCGCGGTCAAACAGGCGGTCAAGGCGGCGCGGCGCGATCGGGGTGACAATAGCTGGCCGGAGTTTCCGGCGCCGGCGACGGTCGGCCGGATTCAGCAGGCGATCCGCCTAACGGACGCGACGATGACCCTCTAACCCGCATGTCGCGGCATGCCTCTCGTCCCAACCGATAGGACCTCCATGGGCACCCCAGTCATCCTGCTGCATGACGCGGCGATCGACGAATACATGACCGTGGTGCTGCTGACGACCATGTTGGAAGTGGATTTCGCCGCGGTCGTGGTGGTCAACGGCGACTGCATCACCCGGCCGGCGATGAACGCCGGTTGGCGGATCCAGCAGTTCATCGGCCGCGCGGACATCCCGCTCGGCCTGTCCGCGGCGCGGGGCTACAATCCGTTTCCCTGGTCCTACCGGGGGGACTGCGTGAAGGTGGACAGCCTGGCGATGCTGCAGGCCCTTCCGGCCCTCGCTACGCCCTACGCTGACGGCGACGCTCTCTTCTGCCAGACCCTGCTGAATGCGGCTGGTCCGGTGACCGTCCTTTGCACTGGCCCGATGACCCCGGTGGCGATGCTGCTCGACCGGTCCGATGCGCCGGCGCTGCTGGCGAAGATCGGTCGGCTGGTGTGGATGGGCGGCGCCGTGAACGTGGGCGGCAACCTCGACCCGACGACTCTGCCGGCGAGCGTGGCCAACCCTTATGCGGAATGGAACGTCTTCTGGGACCCGGCTGCGGCTGATCGGGTATTCCGCGAGACCACCTTTCCGATCACCCTGTTTCCCCTGGACGTCACCAACAGCGCCGTGATCGCGCCGTCCTTCATGGCGAGGCTCTTGGACCAAGCGAAGGTCCATCCCTATTCCAATCTGGCTTACCAGAGCTACGCCATCGTCGCTGCGGAGTCTTTCTACGACATGTGGGACGTGACCGCAGCCGTCTGGCTGGCGCGGCCGGACCTCTACGCGCCGGCCGTCGGCATGAACCTCTCGGTGGTCACTGCCGACGAGGGCATGCTGGGCGCCCTTGTTCCGACCGACGACGGCCGCCCGATCGAGGTGATCCTGAAGTTCGCCGACCTGGCAGGATTCTACAGCTACGTTGCGGGTCAGTTCGCACGCTGACCCTGAGCGGGGCCAGGCGCCCTGGCGATCGGTCGACGTCGGGCGCGGCTCAACTCCGGCGGAGCAACCGCGGATCAGCTCGCCAACTCGTCTTGATATTCCGGGCAACCCGCGTTAACATTCGAGTTGCAAGAGATGGGGGCCATTCAATGTCTGATACTTTCGCTCACTACACGGACAAGGAGTACATCGAAGGGTTTCCGGTCCCGGGTCCGCAACTGGCCCCGGTGCGCCAGGATCTGGGCCCTTTGGAGATGCTCGTAGGGACCTGGACCGGCAAAGGCAACACCATGCTCGCCACGCCGGCGGCGCCGGGCCTCTTCCGGGCGATCAACCATCCCGTCACCAATGAGACACTGACGTTTACGGCCGCCACGCCAACCCCGGATCGCGGCGGGTTCGATCAGCCGGACATCTTTCTGACAGGCTTGCGCTACCACCACTCGGTGAATGACGCCAAGACGAACGAAGCGATCCACGACGAGATCGGCTTCTGGCTGAACGTGCCCGAAACCGTGAACCCCAAGGCGCCGGCGGGGCTGATACGCGAATTGGCCATCCCTCACGGCAACACGGCGATCCTGTTCGGGAACGCCGCGCCGCACTTCGGCCCTTATCAATTCCCGCCGCTGTTCGCGATACCAACCCCCAAGGAAAACTTCCCGGCGCCGAAGATCTACGATTCTGAAAATACGGGCGATGTAAACAAGCAGCTGAATGACGCCCAAAGCGGGCTCGTATTCCAGCGCGGCGAGGTTATAACGGTTGCAACCAGAAGCCTGAGAGATATTGTCAATATCCCGTTCCTGACCAAGCAGGCGGCTTCGGTCTCGGTCACCGAAACCCTGTTTGTCGCAATCGCGACGCGCGGCGACTCAGACCCCTTCTATATGCTGCAGTATTCGCAAGTGATCATGTTGAATTTTCCGGCCCTCGAGGATGGGCCAATCATCTCCTGGCCCCATACGGCCGTCGCGACGCTCTACAAGACAGCGTAGTAAAGCGCAGCTGCCGGCTTCGTCACCGCAAGCACTGGCAGAAGCGCGTCACCAACGAGATTGAGGCGGGCGACGTGCTGGCGGACCTGTGGGAAAGGACATCTGCGCTTGCGAACTGCACCATTTGGCAGTTTAGTTTTAACGGCGCTGCCTGTCGTGAAGTGCCCCGGGGGCGGCGCGGGGACGGCCGATCGGGCCATCGGAGCCCCGGGGACACGAGGAAGTTTAGTTGCCCGACGCAACCTTCACACATGAGGAAACGCAATCTATTGCGGGCCTAACTCCCGGCCGTCAGCTAATACGAATACATAGCGATTATTGGCGCAATGCGTTTCCTAGTACATTCCGACTATAGCGAAATATAGAATCACGCGCGATGATGTTAGAAATTTTGGCAGTACCGCGTTCGAGTTGTGGGAGCAAGGCGACAATAGCCTACGTTCTTTCTTTCTCGCCGTCATGATGTGGGGATATGGTGGGATATGGAAGATGTTGGCTATGGACCTCATCGTGTTGGCCTGATGATTGGTACAACTGGTTTAGCTCCATCGCCGGATTCGATCGCGTCGAATGCGACCTGACTGCTGCAGTTACCTGCATCTGGCACTAGAAAAGACGGCGCGCAGCCCTGCCCCGTTCGAATTACTGCCTAGACAGCGGGCGCAACGGCGGCGCAAGTCCCGAAGCAGGTAAGCCCGCTCAGGCTCCACGACGACTCGGTCGATGAGCCGCTCTTTGCTGCGGGTGACGCTTGTCCCGCGCGGGCACGCCGAAGGACGCGATCACGGCCGCGCTCGTCCGCAGGAGATTGGCGCTTGGCCCCCCGGTTCCGACGCTTCGGCGGCTGACCCGGGCGCCTTCGATCAGAAGGACAATCGTGTCCGCGAGCAGGCCCGACGGCGAGGCGCCCGCGGCCTGGCACAGCCTCGCCAGACGGTCGCGCTGACGTTTCTTGAACTCCTCGATGACCTTGAGGCCCGGGTGCCCCGCCTCGGTCAGTTCGACCGCGGCGTTCGCAAGATCGCAGCCGCGCTCGTCTTCGGCGATGAATCTCGCGACCCGGCCGACATAGCCATAGAGCTGGCCTACAGGGTCGCCCGGGCTTGCGGCCTCGACGTCAGCCCAAATCTCTTCGGACTTCCGACCTTTGCGGCTCAGATACTCGCAAACGAGATCGTCCTTCGACCCGAAGTGGCGGTAGAGCGTCATCTTGTTGGTGCCCGCGGCCTCGGCGATCGTCTCGACCCCGACTCCCCGGATGCCGTGGCGATGAAAAAGATCCTGGGCGCACGCCACGATACGCTCGCGGGGAGGCTCCGGCGCGTCGTCGCCCCCGACCGTTTTTGAATTTTGCTTCGCCATAGCTCTTGACTGCGATGTTACCGATCGGTAAAAGAACTCGGTACTGACCGGTAACACCCTATCGCGCGGAAAGTCAACACGAGACGGCGGGCTGACCGCTGCGCGAGGCGTTTTGTCACACCGCCGAAAGGAAGCGCCATGTCGCTGCACCACAGTCCGACTATCGACGAGCTCCTCGGGGACTCTCTGGTCCAGACGGTCATGCGAGCCGACAACGTCGAGCCGGAGGCCCTGAGGACCTTGCTCGCGAACGCCGCCTACCGCCTCGCCAACGCCCGCCGCGAGCAGAGGTCGGCGAGCGGGTTTTTGGCGAAATCGCCGATCGACAGGCGGGCGTCGTCCCGAGGCGCGACTGCGCCGGCGCGCGTCCGCCCTGCTCTCGCGAGCCCATGCGGGTCAACGCTCTGCTGCTAGAGCGGTATCCGAACGGACTGAATCGGTTGGGGGATTCCCGAATCAGTTAGTTTCTGATTGATCATTCACGCCGCGAGAAGGAGGCGGCGGGAATGGCTGTTTCCGACGATCTTCG
>Ga0074046_10005154_pt1 | contig 10487 bp, 7 predicted proteins | sample BogForMeECP23OM3_FD_94441 | JGI IMG/M metagenome (GOLD analysis project Ga0074046, IMG submission 94441) | Bog forest soil microbial communities from Calvert Island, British Columbia, Canada - Bog Forest MetaG ECP23OM3 | ecosystem: Environmental > Terrestrial > Soil > Wetlands ...
CTTGCCGGTGTCGCTATTGCTGGTGATAATTCGCTTGTAGCTGGAGGACAGGTGATTACTGGACATTCACTATTCCCTTTCTATGATCCTTCAGAACCTATTGTGACACCAGGGTCCGCATCTACCATGGCTTCTACCGGTCAGGCGGAGTATCCGTATCTAGCTGGAGGTGAGGTGATTACCGGTCATTCACTATTCCCTTTCAACGATCCTTCGGAGCCTATTGTGACAGCAGAGTCTGCTATGTCTCACATGGCTTCTACTTCTGGTAGTGAGCCGGCTAAATTCTTTGTCGCTGGAGGGCAGGTGATTAATGAGCATTCGCTATTTCCTTTCAGTGATCCTTCAGAGATCAGACTGTGCCTGTTAAACGGCATGACACAGCGGTGTTGAATGGAACCTTTAGACAGAGGAGACAAGGCGCCGAAACTTTCGGCGGCTTCGTCTCCTTTTTTTGACAATGTCCTTTCGGGCTTATAGCCCTTAATTTTCAGCGATTTTTATTCATCTTCCTGTAATGAACGGTTTCATATAATTATAATGAATGCAGTCTGAAAGCGAGACAACAAATCGCCTGATCTCTCACGGGGGCGAAGATCGATGACGTTATAATTTATTTATGGATGAACAAGATGAAAGAAAGAGATATATTTGAAGAGATAATAACCATTGGCACGCGGCGCGGCGTTCTTACATATGATGAGATAAACGAAGCGCTCCCTTCAGAATTTTTCTCTCCTGACGAAATAGAGGGTCTCATGGATGCCCTAAGCGATATGGGAGTTAAGGTCATCGATTACGAAGAGGGCATTATTGAAGAGGAGGAAGTTGGAGAGGCAGCCGGGGAGTATGAGAGAGCTGCAGACCTTGTTCAGGCTTATTTTAACTCAATGGGTGACATCACTATCCTCACAAAGGATGGGGAAATCGACCTTGCAAAAAAACTTGAACAGGGCAGAGGTATTATAAACAAGACCATAACAGCACTCCCAATTTTTCAGAAAATTAAAAATGCCATCGACATAGAGAATGAAGAAGGCATCAGAACTGAAGAAGAAAAGAGGGATGCGGCACTTATAAAAACACTTTCCAAGCTTGAGGAAATGATAGATATAGCTGTTAGAGCAGATGCAAAGGTAAAAAGATATGGAATGCTGAAAGATTTCAGGTCCTTTATCAACGAGAAAAAGAAAAAGAACCAGAATACAAAACGGTATGATATGCTGCTTAAAGAGGTACAATCTGATTACAAGAAAATAGAATCAGAGGTCGGCACAAAGGTTGAGGCGCTGAAAGACCTCTGGCTTAAAATATCCAAGGCAAGGCATCTTGTCATGGAGGCAAAAAACGAACTTATCACGAGAAATTTGAGACTGGTCGTTAATATCGCTAAAAACTATGTAGGCCGGGGACTGCCCTTACTTGATCTTATTCAGGAAGGGAATATAGGCCTTATGAAAGCCGTAGATAAATTCAAATATGAGAAAGGATTCAAATTCAGCACCTATGCTACATGGTGGATACGACAGGCTATTACAAGGGCGCTTATCGACCAGACAAAAACAATTCGCGTTCCTGTGCATATGATGGAATTCTATAACCGTGTCACCAAGGCATCGAGAGAGCTAACCCAGCAGCTCGGTCGCGAACCGACAAATGAGGAGATTGCAAAGAAACTTATTGTCCCGGTGAGAAAGGTTGAAGAGGTATTCAGGGCGATACAGGACCCGATAGCGTTGCAGACCCCTATTGGCGATGAGGATACGGAACTTGAAGATTTTATAGGTGACAAAACAAGCCCGTCGCCTTATTCAGATGCTGAGCGTATCGAGACTTCAGAACAAATACAGAGAGTGCTGCGGACACTGACTCCCAAAGAGGAAACGGTAATCAGGATGCGGTTCGGCATTGGCGTTGACAGAGACCATACTCTTGAAGAGGTGGGCAGGTATCTTTCCATAACCAGAGAGCGCGTGCGTCAGATAGAGGCAAAGGCCCTAAGAAAATTGAAACACCCCAGCAGATTAAGAGCTCTGAAAATACTGACCAGCTAATCAACAATTCTGAATGTTGAATTAATGAATTAGTATAACACGTTTATTTCAGAATCTGATTCGCATATTTAACATCCTGAAGGACAAGGGACTCAAGGACAGCGTCTAAATAGCTCTTTCTACAGTCAACGCCTTTCATATCTCCGTCGCGTATAAGCTTCAAATACCTGCAACCTCCAAAGCACAATGGCAGGTAAGCGCAAGAAAGGCACCTTTCATTCTTCCAGTTGTCGAGGTTATGAGACAAATGGAAATCCTTTATCCCGGTATTCAGATCGCCGACACAGAATTCTTTCCTGCCTATCAGCCCAGCACACTTATAGATATCTCCGTTGTAATTGACAACAAGGTTGTCCTGCTGTTCCATCATGCATACTACCGGTACTATCCTGCCAACCCTGTAACCCCGCCGGAGTATCTCCTCCCTCAAATACACGGAAGCCTCATTGAGCCAGGGTTCATCCATTGAGAGGCAGGCCTCACGAAAATCCGGCAGCACGAATTCATCGCTCTCTCCGGTCACCGGGTCGAACCTGATGTCTGAGATCCGCTCAGGGGTCAGGCCGTTCTCCATCAAACAATCGAGGAGCCGGGGAAATTGACAGAAGTTCTCACGGGTATAATTGCCTCCAATTTGGATACCGGTCATGTCACAGACCGCCTTGATATTTGCAAGTATTGTAGCGAAACTGCCCTTTCCCGAAGTGAAGGGCCTGTATCTGTCATGAATATCTCCGGGGCCGTCAAGTGTCACGCTTGCAGTCCTGAGACCTAACGGCTTGAGCTGGTCTACAATCTCCCTGGTGAGCAGCGTTCCGTTGGTGACCAGCGAAAAACCGAAGTCGATGCCCTTTTCTTCGGCTAAATCCTTGAGACGCGCAGCTATGTAAATTATGCGTCTGGAACTAAGCAGAGGTTCGCCGCCGTAAAAGGTGACACGTATCTCTTTCTTGTTAGGGGACAGACGGCCTTTTACGAACTCTGCAAAGAGATCCGCCGTCGAACCGGACATATAAAGCCTGCCTTTCCTCGATCCTTCAAAACAATAAGCGCAGGCGAGATTGCAGTCCAGGTTCATTACCAATTTTACGTAAAAAATCCTGCTAAGACTGCTCACTCTTTCCGTAAAGCCCGCCATATCTGTCCTCTCCTGTTCTATATCATCCACGATAAAACCGGGCCGCTGAAGGGATGCCTTTTCCGCTTCAGTGATAGTCTCCTGATCAATGGCCAAAAGAAGCGAGGACGTGATAAGGGCCTTGGCAGAGCTCTTAGTCAGAAACAGAATATGTGAATCAGGGTTGTCAGGCGATGGATAACTGATGCAATATGTTGAAAGGGGCACGGGCACTCCTCATAAAAAATCGCGGGGGAACTCTTCCCCCGCTGTTTAACGGGTTTTAAATTATTTTCTCCCTTCTGCGCCAGTGCAACACTCCGTACCTGACAGATCCTCCATTTTCAGACCCTCATCCAGTATAACTATAGATTGGGACATTGTCTTCACCCCCTTTCAGAATTTATACCTGACCCCGCCATCAAGCCAGCGGCCTGCGTTAGGGTAGAAATTATATTGGTCCTGAGTTCCATCAAAGATATTATGGGCCGTAAAAAAAAGATCGCAAGAGTTGTTGCCGCGCTTATAGACCGTTTTAGTGGCGCTGAGGTCAAAAATCATCGCATTGTATGCTGCGCTTTGCCCTGCCGGCACATTCCACCAGGTATAATTCCCTTGCAATATCGCCTTAAAGGATGACTTGTCATCGTACTTGATTCCGATATTATAGATGAAACTTGGACTATACCCGGGAATAGGCGCCTGCGCAACAAGATCCCTTGCTCCGATAAACTCTGCGCCCCCAAACAGTGATGTGTTATAGACCTGAACAGTCTTTATCTCTGCTTCAATTCCCTGCTGTCTTATTTTGCCAATATTGTCAAATGTGGAGTTGCCGTCCGGCAACTGTATCTCCTCTAACCCGTCGCTTATGTCATGCCTGAAAACACCTACTTTTAACCATAAACATTTCAATGCAGTCGTCTCAACGCCTGCCTGAAAAGACCAGACTTTCTCAACGCTGAGTGACGGATTTGGAGTAACCCCAGGTAAATTCGCAAACACCTCACCGAGACTTGGCACATTAAATCCCCGCGCTGCTGTTGCTCTTAATAGTGTGTTGTCTGTCAGTTTATAGGTTATTCCAAAGGTCGGACTTGCCATATCTCCGAATCTGTCTGTAGTGTCGTAGCGGAAGCCAGGCGTAATGGAAAAGGCACCCAATAAAATAGTATCATTGATAAAGGCAGCATACTTGGTTATTTCCTCTTTGCCGTTGCTGATATAGTCAGACATGTCTATTCCCCTGCTATAATCGGTCCCAACAACTACCGTATGAGAGCCGGAACCGGGAGTCCAAACAAGCTGGGCGCTTCCGCCGAATGTAATCTCATGATTTAACCCTCTATACACTTCGCTCCCGTCGCTTATCTGGTTCTCATATGAATTGAATTTCTGCTCTTGTGACCATAAAGATAAATTGATTTTGATGTCAGACGTTATTTTGCTCTGAAATGAAAGGTCCCCTATGGTATGTTCGTTTCTGTCCGTAAACCTGATTGTCGGATTAACCGGTTGGTCATCTCCTTCGCCCCTTCTCCCTATGTCCTGGTAAATGCTGAATTTTATTCCGGTATCAGGACTAAAATCATAGTTCAGTTTGGCAAACAGCCTATCTGTATGTACCGCGAAATCCCTCTGCAGCCCGGATGTCTGGAGGTTCCCTGCAAAAAGATAGTAACTGAATTTGTCATTTGCGCCATATGCCTCAGCCCTGTAATCCCCTGTATTATGTTCCCCGTATGATGTCGAAAGAGTGCCGTTAAATTTGCCGGCTCCAACTCCCGATTTGGTGATTATGTTAATTACTCCCCCAAGTGCTGAACCCCATGCAGAAGATGCCGGCCCTTTGATAACTTCTATCCTCTCGACAATCTGCACCGGCAAAATCCCAAAGAGTTCGGGGGCCTCACTATTCAAATTATTTATTGGAACTCCGTCAACTAATACCAGAACATGACTGAATTGAGATCCTTGAATAAGAGGTAGGGCACTCGCGCCGAGCTGGGCTCCCTGCCACTGTATTTGAACACCTGTCACCGAATTGAGGACTTCTGCCAGAGAATGGGCGTTCATGAACTCTATATCTTTTGCAGTAATAACGGTCATATTTTCAGCCGTTTCTCTTATCGGTATCAAATTCCTCGTTGCAGAGATAACTTGAATATTCATAATATCCCTAATATCCATATTCAAAAGGGTTTCCATCCTCGAGGCGGCCTCAGCCTCAGACTTAGGGTGTTCAGATTCACTATCGATAGCATAAGATTTGTCTAAGGAACTGGCTGCGAAGAAAATACAGAGGATTAAAAAAAAACGAATGATAAAAAAAGCTTTCGAACCACTTCTAAAACCCATAGGCATCCCCTAAATAATCTATTTACTTTGGGTGCTGGGCTAAATCATAGATAAATTTCAATCGATTAGTCAATAGGAAAACACTTATTTGGAGATGAATTAATATACAAGTTATTTATTCGTAGACCCTAAATGCCGAATTTATTAAAAATCTCATGCCTGACAGGACAGCAACAATAGTTAGATGCACCATAAGGCATTATGTAACTGCAACGTCTCACGTCACACCCGCATTTTTTTATCTCCAGAAATTCCCTCAGCGTATTACGAATTAAACAACAGGTCCAACTATCGTCGTGCGAGCACCGGAAATTATGCATGCATCGCTTTGTCCGTTTTTTAGCTTCATCGCTGACCGCAAATGCCATACCGTTTCTCCCATCAAATTTCAGAAAGTTGATGAATAAATTCCCAAATGCTACATCGAGATATAATTGGCATGTCTAGTTTACCCATTATTTTCATTAATTCAAGAGTAAGCAAGAAACACACCTGTTTGACCCTCAAAAAATGCCCCATTAACATACTGTAATACTTGAAAATTGATTATAAAATTCGGATGTTACTGTCAACTAAAATTTACAGTAATATGCCTACCAGATGTAAGGAAGACAAATAATCAATGAGTTGATTGGATAGACGGGTTGTAACCATTTTCAGAAATAGCAAAAAAAGTTGCACCCATACAAGCATTGTGGAGCAGACCTAGCCCACATTATTCATAAATTTATACGAGGAGCAGGCTGGACATGGTGCTGAGCGGACTTTGACAGCCTATGTGACACCAAGGACGGTGACACAGGCTGGCATAGCCTCGGAGCAAGGCCGGATGCCTTGCGAGAATGAGTGAAGCACTGTGGCCTGACTGCTCCTCGTATAAATTTATGAATAATGTGGGCTAAAATTTTTTCTTCAGTATTTTGTTGAGTGCCTGGCGCGTAACGCCAAGCATAGAAGCAGCCTTGGTCTGGTTTCCACCGGAAAGTTTCATGGATTCTTCGATTATGTAATTCCGTGCCTCGGCAATAGTGGGGAAATGGCCGAAAATATTCTGGAGTGTGCTTGACTCCCCTCCTGGAAAAGCAGTTGGACCTGGTGCAGACCCTCCGTTCCGTACATCCACCGGAATCTTTTTGAATCCGCTAATGGAAAGTATTCCAGACTTATGCCGCGCTATTGCATCGAACACCATCGACTCCAGCTCCCGGACATTGCCCGGGAAATCGTATCTTGAAAGGATATCCGGTAATCCGTGATGTATCGCCGGCTTTTCCATTTTAAATGCCCTGGCTGCAACCTCTATGAAATGGTCGAGTAGCGCCGGTATGTCCTCAGGCCGTTCCCTGAGGGGGGGAACATGGACCCGGTGAGAGCAGAGGCGATAAAACAGGTCTTTGCGGAATATTCCATCATTGGCCAGGGCTTCAGGGTCCTTGTTAGTAGCTACAACGATTCTGGCGTCGCTTTTCAACGGCGTGTCGGAACCCAGGGCATAGTAAGTGCACTCCTGCAACAGCCTCAGGAGTTTCACCTGGGAAGAAGGACTTAAATCGCATATTTCGTCGAGGAAAAGAGTACCGTTCTCGGCCCGCACTATCAACCCCCCGCGAGCCTGTTCGGCTCCTGTAAAGGCGCCTTTCCTATGACCAAACAGGGCATCAGAAAACATGGCATCATCGAGACCCGCGACATTTACCGCGACAAAATCCCCTTTTCTTCCGCTCAAACAGTGCACCGACTGTGCAATAAGTTCTTTGCCCACCCCGGTTTCTCCGGTAATCATAACAGTATGCCGTGTGGCTGCCACAGCTTCCAGATACTGAAAGATCGCCCTCATATTTCTGCTTCTGGTTATGATGTGTGAAAATGCGTCCTCATGCTTCAGAACGTCTGTTAGAAGATACTCTTTGATGGAAGTCAGCTCGTTTTGGAGGGTGTATAATCTGAGAGTTTTTCTGACAGAAGATACGAGCCTGTCGGCCTCCACTGGTTTGACGAGATAGTCAGAGGCACCGGTTTTCATGCACGCTATCGCCGTGTCAACGTCATTGGCAGCGGTCATAACAATCACCGGCACTTGAGGGAAATCGGCGGTGATTCTCGACAGGAGTTCCTGGCCCGAAATATGAGGCATTAAGAGGTCAAGGACAACCAAGGCGATATTATCCATCAGCTCCGACAGAATGGGTATAACCTCCCTGCTGTCATGGACGGACAGTATATTATCAAACCCCTCAGAAGCAAGAACCGCAACAGCTGCACTCAGTATCTGCGGCTCATCGTCGACCATGAGAATTTTTCCACGGTTTTCCATATCGTCCTTCATTTTACTCCTCTCTGCTCAAAAAAGTTAACAATCTCTTAAATTCATATTCGAGTTTGCCAAAAGCAATACCGGCCTGTTCCATATCGCCCTGTCTGGCCGCGAGTTCGACCAGGAGAGCCTTATCCTGCAGAGGTTTGGCACCAATAGTCCCGGCTGCGCCCTTGAGAGAATGAGCGAGCCTATTGGCGCGATGGAAATCTCCGGCAACTATAGATTCCCGTATCTCATCCAGGCGGGCAGGCGTAACATTCATCAGAAAGTCAGCGCATATTTTACGAATAAGGACCTCGTTACTGCCATAGAGTCTGTGCAGACTCGCCCTATCAATGGCATCGTCACCCCTCTCCTCTGCAAGGGGAGGATAGATGGGGTGCTGCATGGTAGGCAGATGGGAGATCTTTGCGAAAAGTTCAGTTACGCTAAAAGGCTTTGCTATATAATCGTTCATGCCGCTTTCGAGGCAGCGTTCCCTGTCTCCCTTCATCGCGTATGCTGTCGTCGCGATTATCGGCACCGCGTGATTTTTAACTGGTGAGTTGGGATCGCGTATAATCCGCGCAGCCTCAAAACCGTCCATATCAGGCATCTGGATATCCATCAAGACAAGATCAAAATCTTCTTGTGACAGCAATTCTATCGCTTCTTTCCCGTTGCTCACCGATTTTAGTTCATGCGATGACTTCCCCAACATGCCTGCCACATAATTACGTATCATAATATTGTCTTCCACATGAAGGATTCTAAGCGGAGCGGAGATTGAGAATGATATTGGCCCACTGGGTCTGAGCTCTTCGACCAGCTTGCCCTGAGAGAACCGCGCTGTAAAATGGAAAATGCTCCCCTTTCCAGCTTCGCTCTCAACCCATATTACTCCGCTCATGAGGTTTACAATATTCATGGTAATATTCAGCCCCAGCCCGGTTCCACCATACCTCCTGGTTGTCGAGCCATCCGCCTGGGTAAAGCTCTCAAATATTCGCTCCATCTTATCTCCGGGAATGCCGATGCCGGTGTCCGTTATCGAAAAATGAAGCGTAATAAAACGGTCATGCTCTGCTCTCTCATGCCGGCGTATTTCCAGCGTCACCGAGCCCTTCTCGGTGAACTTGACCGCGTTGCCGATCAGATTGACAAGAACCTGCCGCAGGCGCAGAGGGTCTCCCTTCAGAAACACTGGCACATCCTGCTCCATATGGATTCGAAGCACCAACCCCTTAAGCATCAACTGGGACGAGAATATGTTGACAGCAAGATAGATAACCCTGCGCAGGTCAAAATCGATCTCCTCCATTTGCAATTTCCCGGCCTCTATTTTCGAGAGGTCGAGTATGTCGTTTATCAGGCCGAGGAGCGAATCTCCCGACTGTTTCACAGCTTCGACATATTCCCGTTGCTGAGGCCCAAGCTCGGTGCCCATAAGCAGTTCGCTCATCCCGATAATGGAGTTCATGGGAGTCCTTATCTCGTGGCTGATGTTTGCAACGAATTCTGTCTTGGCTCTACTGGCCGAATCCGCAGTCTCCTTTGCCTTCTTGAGCGACTCTTCCACAAGCTTGCGTCCCGCGATCTCTTCCTTCAGCAGCTCATTAGTCTGTTCGAGAGTCGCGGTTCTGGAGGCAACTTTTTCCTCAAGTTCCAGCTGCCCTTTTTCGATCCGTTCGAGCATCCCGTTCAAACCTCCGGCAAGCATCCCCAACTCGTCTTTTGAATCAACCGAAGCCCTGATGGAATAATCCTTCTCATTAGTCACGGTGAGCATGACATTCGACAAATGGGAAATCGGACCTGTGATCGCCTTCTGGAGCCTGCCCAGGAGGAGCAAGGCAACTCCGCTTGTCGAGACAGAAATTGCAATGAGAAAGAGGATAAACCTAAATATGTGGGCATATAGCCTTTTTAAGCTGGCGCGAACGTATATCATCCCTATGGTTTCATTGTCGAAAACTACAGGATAAAACACTGTAAGGTGGTTTTTTTCAAAGGCATACTCTTCCGATTCCGGTTTTAACGGATAATATAAGCTTTTCAAGCCTTCACGTACATAAGTGCCTAAGATCCTGCCATCTCTCATATAAATAGCGGCATGTTCGATATCGATGTTGCTCCTGAGAGAAGCGAGTGTGTCCTCGGCCCTCTTCTGATCTATAAACAGCAGAGACGATATACTGTTTTTTGCAATAACAGCAGCCTGCAATTTAGTATCCTCAAGCAATTCCGCTTTTTGGTAGACCAGTTCGACAATGGCTACAGAAAGGCCCATCAGAATTACGACAAAGACTGTAGAAAAGAGGTTTATCGACGTCAGTTTGCGTTTTATGCTTGCCCTGTTCATTGTCATTTTCCGCCATCCCTTGCAATCCCGGCAACCTCAAGAAGATACGAGCTTATCTTCAGTCTGGCCTTCCTCGCAGCGTCTATGTTGATCCTGAATCTCACACGGTTGTCCATTAAATAGAAGGCGATGATCCCACCCTCCTTCTCAAAGCCCTTTATGTTGGAGACTGTAAGGATGGGTCTCTCTTTAACAAACGAGATTATGTCCAGCAGTCGATACGCCTCTGAGGAGGATATAAAAAGAAGGTTGCATGCAGAGGACTCCCTGAAATCTGTGATCCTTCTTATCGACACGCTC